>Ga0222714_10002615_pt1 | contig 18893 bp, 14 predicted proteins | sample C33_3DmetaG_FD_165048 | JGI IMG/M metagenome (GOLD analysis project Ga0222714, IMG submission 165048) | Estuarine water microbial communities from San Francisco Bay, California, United States - C33_3D | ecosystem: Environmental > Aquatic > Marine > Unclassified | place: USA: California...
CGACGACATTCATCGATCAAGTATCATGCTCAAAGGCTTTGCGCACGTATCCATTCAATGCTATCAACGATGCATTCGATCGTTTACTAGCGCGAGGGGTTATCGCGAAGAGTAAATCATCCGCGAGTCTTGAAAGCGGAGGATTTTCTCTTGTCGGCGCTGCGAACGCGCCGACGAAGCGCAAATCCAAAGCGTTGCAACCGATTGTGCAAAATGACATGCGCAAACGTTTGCGCTCGGCAAAAAAATGAGATAAGTGTAAGATACGACTTGTATGACGTGAAATATGTGTATGAATGGAATCAATTAAAACGCTTGCTTGCGCGCTCGCTCTAAAGGTACTTGACAAAGCTCGGAATCGATTGCGCGATGCTTCTCAAAACCTTGACAGTGTACATCACCTTGTTATGAATAGACATTTCAGTCATCGTTGGTAAACGTATGCCAGTGTCAATGATCTCAAGCTCGTAGAGACCGTCAACGCCTTCAACCAAGAGCTCTTTGACCATGATGGTTGCATCGGTGATTAAGTCAATCACCGGGTCGTGTGGATTATCAAGGAGAATACCATGAATTCCCAACTCGCCCGCAAGAATTTTCATCTCGCGCGCATACAAACAAGTCAAACTGCTCTCATCTGGTTCACCAAACGTGGACTTCATGAGTGCCAACACGTGTTGAGATTCTTCAGCGAAACTCATTTGGTCGACGGTGGCTTTGACTTGATCGCTTGCCTCCGTCGTGGCAATATAAAATGGAGTTATGCCAAACTCGTACCCACCAGTACCAACCCTGACGTCATCCGGGGCGACAGATTTAATGCGCAACTTGTCAATGCGCTGCAACTGTTTGTACAGGAGCTCCAAGTACAAATCTGCACCGATGCTATCGACGTCGCCGCTCTGTTTTTCCCCAAACATAGTCCCGACGCCGCGGATACCCATGTCACGTTCGGACAGTCTAAATCCCTCACCTAAACCGCAACACTCCTCCAGTGCGGCTAAGCGCTCTTGCGCTTGCGGCGTGAGCTCGGAATCTTCGCTACTGTAAAACATGTACGCGTACGCTTGGCGACCCGCGCGCCCAACGCGACCGCGTAACTGGTACAACGACGCCAGACCAAAGAATTGCACATTTTCGATAATAATGGTGTTGCAGTTCGGAATATCCAAGCCAGACTCGACGATTGTCGTCGCGATGAGACAGTCGGCTTCACCGTTCGAAAACGCCTCCATCGCGGCGTCGAGACTTTCGCCACCCATTTGGCCGTGCGCCGTCATGATTGACAAATCAGGAAACATGCGATTCAGTCTGTCCACAGCCTCGCGCATCATGTTGATCCGAGGAACGATGTAGTAGATTTGTCCATTGCGTGCAAGCTCGTGCTTGATTGCGTGACGGATATCATCATCATTAATCGGAGCGAGAATAGTATTGATTGGTCGGCGCTCGGGTGGCGGCGTTTGCACGAGCGACGCGTCGCGAAACCCAGCCATGGCCATGTGCAACGTGCGAGGAATGGGCGTCGCTGACAACGTCAAGACGTCGACTTCAGCCTTTAATGCACTGATTTGATCCTTGTGCTTGACCCCGAACCGCTGCTCTTCATCAATAACCAACAACTTGAGCTTTTTGTACATTTCCTCATCCAAGTTGATGAGCTTGTGCGTGCCGACGATGATGTCAATCTTACCATCTCTAAAATCATTCAAGATGGCGTCTTGCTTTTTCATCCCCACGTGACGGTTGAGCAACGCTACATTATAGCCTAGAGGTCTGAATCTTGCCGCGAGGTTAGCCGCATGCTGCTTTGCCAAAACCGTCGTCGGCGCCATCATGAATACTCCCCCACCTGCGCTAACAACCTGAAACATGGCTCGCATCGCCACTTCAGTCTTTCCAAAACCTACATCACCTATTACTAAACGATCCATAGGCGCATCTTGTTTCAAATCTGTCTCGATTTCTGCAATCGCCGTCGCTTGGTCGGGGGTCAACGTAAATGGAAAAGACGCAGCGAATTTAGCCTTTTCCTCCTCATCCGCATCTGGATATGGATCGCGCACAGACTGAAGGCGCTGCAAATAGATGCACATTTGGTTCACTACCAATCGTCGAATAGTCGCTTCGGTGCGAATCTCACGCTGTTGCCACGTCGTCTTGTCGTTGAGCTTGTTCAATTTCGGCGGTTTTACGAGACCGCCAGGCGAGCAATACCGATACAACAAACGTCGAGAAGATTCAGGACTAATCTTCGCCGTCGCGTCGGCATACTTCAAGAATAGAAATGCAACATTTTTAGTGTCACCGTTGGATGTTTCTTGCGGCAAAACCTTGTGCCCGAGAAACTGCGCGATGCCGTACTTGCGATGAACCACGTACTCCCCGGGCGCGAGCTTAAACGGGTCAATCGAGTTATTCACCCCGAGTGAACTTTCTGAATACCCTTCTTTAATGCGCCTATTTTGCTCAGCAACATCCGCTGAACTTTCCAACAAACTATCCACGGCATCTGACGCGCCAAACGTCGACAAAGACGACGACTGGTCCAAATCTGGCGCCGCGTCGTTAAACCTGTCGCGAACCATGCCCAAGCCTCTCTGCCGCCGCTCCGCAAACAACCGACGCAAACGTTCGCCCGCAGCCTCACCCGAATGCTTCATAATCGTCTGCTCATTCAATTGATCCTGCACGCGACGCTCATCGGTGCCCTGCTCCGCGAACGGCGAAGCTTTCTCCGTCGCTCGACCCTTCAACTTTAGAAACCGTTCCAACGCCGCCGCCTCGCGTTCCCGTCGTTCCGTACTAATCACCTGCCGCGCTTTCGCCGTGTTCCCTCGCGCGTCCGCAGTCAACTTGCGCACCTTACGAACCTTCGGCGTCGCCGCCGACGCCTGTGTCGTCGCTTTCGTCGTCGTTTTCGTCGTCGCCGACGTCGTCGACGCGCGAGCCACCTTGCGCCCCGGCGCCGGCTCCATCGTCGCATCCTTTGTCGCGCGACGCACGACGCGCCGCGCCGCGGTGGCGGGTTTCACCGCGCGCGCGTCGCTGTCGTCGTCATCGCCGTCGACGTCGCCGTCGCCGCTCGACGCCGCGGCGGCGGTGCGAGGCGTCGTCGCTCGATGTCTCGGCGGCGGCGCCGCGCGACCGCGAACTCGCGCGACTGCCGTCGTCGACGTCGCCGCCGCGGCGGCGGCGTGCATGGCGCTCGAGCGAACGTCCAACACGCGTCGTCGTCGTCGTCGCGCGCGCGGCACGCGTCGCGATGTCCCGCGTGCAAGGCGAGGCGTTTTCGTGTGTCTTGTTTTTGCAGAAGCCGCGCGTGGATGGATGGAGTATGAAGTATATTTGATTAAAACAATCAAGGAAGAATGCGCGCGTGCGCGCGAGAGAGCTAAGGGAGGAACTCAAAAGCCGTACCCACCGGCACCCCACATCCCGGGTGGAGCGGCGGCGATGTTTGCGCCGTCGTCGATGGGCGGCGCGGCGGCGACGTTGGCGTTGGCGGTTTGCGAAAAGAGCGAGCCTAAACCGCCGAAACCGCCAAAGGGCGACGGCCCACCGAGGGCGTCGTACGTTCCCATGCCGCTGTTAGAGCTACCGATGTCTAAGCCCATACCCATGGACATGTCCCATTCCGAGCCGAGCGAACGGTTGACGTCGGCGGCGGTCGCCGGCGCGGCGGCGACGGCGCCGCCCCATGCGTTGGTCGGCGGCGCCGTCTTTACCGCCGCCGGCACCGTCGCGGCCGCGCGAGCTGCTAAACCAAACCCAGGTTGCGTGAAGCCGAATCCAGGCGCAGCGTGCGCCATGGGAGGCACGCCGCGCTGGTTCGCTTCCGGCGGCCGTCCAGCGGGCACGGGCGGCGGGCCGCTCGGCACTGGCGGGACGAAACCCGCGCCGGGCGCCGCGCGCGACGTCGCTCCTAGTAACGACGGGGCATCCGCGTTCGCCGCTCCACCGGTACCAAACGCGAATTCGGGTCTCGGATACGCCTTGGCGCCTGCTGCCGAGACCCCGGGCATCACCGGTGCCTTGGTCCCGAATGAAATCCCGCCGCCGTCGGCTCGATCGCCACCGCTCGCTAACATCGAACCAGTGCCAAACTGGAACGACGGCGCCGCCGGCACCGCCACGGTTGCTCCTACCGAAGGAGCAACCACCGTGGCGTGCGCCGCAAACCTAGGCGCGGGCACCGACGCCCCGCTCGCGGTCACCGCTGCGGGCTTCTCAGCCGCCGGCGGCGCCGCAGCCGGCGCCGCAGCCGGAGCCCGTCTCCCCGCCAACGCCGCCGCGAACGACCCTTCCACCGCCGCCGCCGCCGCCGCCCCCGACTTGGCCGCGCTCGCGTAATCTATCGCACCACTGCTACGTTGCGCAATCGCCACCGCCGCCGTCGCCGCCGTCGTCGGCGTCACAACTCGCGCGAGAGACGGAGGCGGCGCTCCGCTCGGCGGCGGCGGCGTCCCCGCGATCGGCAACGGCTTGGGAATGCTCGCCACGCCCACGCGTGCACCGCCCCCAACACCCGCCGACATCGACGACGACACCCCCGTCGTCATCGCAATCTTCGCAAACGCCGCCACCGCGGACGCGTCGTGCGAAAACCGACACCCTTCGCCTCGTCGACACGCGCCCTTGGCGTGATCAAAGCACACCCCGGCGCCGCCCTTCGCGCCGCCCGCCGCCCCACCACCGCGCGCGACGCCACCACCGGCGAGCGGATCACGCCCAGGCGCACCATCGTGCGCGAACCGACACTCCGCACCGCGCGCGCACGAACCGCGCGACCAATCAAAGCACGCGTCGGAGCGCGTCGGCGTCGTCGGCGACGCAAACGTCGCGCCACCCGCGCCACCGTGACCGCCACCGCCGTGTCCACCACCGGGCGACGACGAGGACGACGATGACGTCGTCACCACCCGCGCTCGCGCGCTGACATCCCCCGTCGCGCGCGACATCGAACGATGATGATGATGATGGTGTGATGCACCGCGCCGAGATCCAAAACGCAATCAATCAATCAAACAATCAAATCCGTCGCCGCGTCTGAATGTCGCGCGTATGAATGACGCGTGGAGGTGGATGTGTGATGAATCGTCGCCGTCGCCGTCGCGTCGCGTCGTCGCGTGCGCGATGCGCGTCGGCGTCTGCGGCGCCGGCGCGAGGCGGCGCGGGCGATCCCGAAGTCGAAGGGTGTAGTGGGCAAAGTTATGGGTATTATTTTTGAATTCACGCATGCGTGAATTCAAAAATGGCGCGACAGGTGGCGCGGCATTCGCGGACGCACGGCGGGCGATGTCGGTGGAGCCCAGGGGCGAAAGCCGCGCGGCGTGCGTGTCGTCGCTTTCGTCGTCGTCATCGGTGCGTGAGATGCATGGGTGCGTCGGGGCGCGGGTGCACGCGTCGCGCCGCAACGTCAACGATGATGCTGTTGATGCCGTTCGTGATGAATGTGCGCCGGTGCGCGACGATGGGTTTCGGTCGCTCGGTGTGCAAAAATACGCGCGCGATGGTGGTTGTGATGATAAGGATGTCATCATACGCGCGTTGATTGATCGCGTGACGGTGTTGGAAGGGGCGAACGACGCGTTGCGCGCCGAGCTCGAGGAGGCGAGAACGCGGGCGGCGCGGCGGGACGCGCTCGAGCGTGACGAAGGTGGAGCTGTGTCGACGTCGGTATCTTCGTTGCCTTCGGTATCGGCGGCGGCGGCGGCGGCGGCGGCGGCGGTGGTAGTAGTAGGACCAAAGGCGGAGCTCGCGGAGAGTCCCAGTCGCGCGAGTCGGCGCGTCGTGTGGTCGCACGCCGCGGAGACCATGTTTACGCCAGACGCGGTCGTGCTTTCACCTTCAGCCGGGCGAGCGTTCGCGAGTGGGCATGGGTGTAAGACGCCAGTATCGCCTGTGCGTCGAGTGCGCATGAATGACGACGAAGTGTTGCGCGAGCTCGAGCCGCTCGCGGCGGCGTTTGCGAAATGCGACGTGTCGCCCTCTGGGCCGTTTGATGTGCTGTGCGACTCGTCGCGCGAGCACGACGCCACGTTCGAAGCGCACGTTGAAGTTGAAGACGATTTGCACCGCTCGCTGGGTGCACACGCGATGAACATGTACGAATCTGAATCCGCGTCGAGCGATGCCGAGGACGCCGACGAATGCGATGAAAACGCGTCGCCGACACGCGGTTGGGTGCACGACGCACCCACGACGCCTCCATCGAAACCAATCACTCTCAAGACACCAATGGCCCCTCTTCGTCATCAACACTTCCGTGTGAGAGGTGGTGTGCGAGAGTCATCGCGGATCGACGCCGACGCCGACGCCAGTCGTCCGAGCGCCGAATGCGTCTCCCCGCGGATTTTGTTTTAAAGCCGCGCGTACGCGTCACTAGCCCCAGCGCGCGCGTTGTACCATCTCAGCACACACAGATAATCAAGTAATACTAATACACTTAACTACACTCACATCAGCGCCTCTCGCGGCGTCATCCCAAACGCGAATTCGCGCGCCTCGAACGCGACTGTAACAGTCGCGTTAGGGCTCTCACTGGCCCAACGCGCCACCACACCACACACCCGCGCGCGTGGACACCATGGCGTCCGCGATGACGCTCACGACGCCTCGCGCATCAATGCCGAAGCCGTCCCGCCTCGTCTCGCGCGCGTCGTCGCGCGCGACGTCGATGAGCTCGTCGCCGCACGTCGCAGTGCGAGCCACCAGAGGGAGGTTTTCAAAAGTCGCAACTCGCGCGTCTATGAGCACGCCGAGCGACTGGACGTGCCCGATGTGCGGCTGCGACGTAGAAGAGATAAGGTCGAAGCGATTAATAACGGCGATAAAGACGCCGTACTTGGCGAGTGGGAAGGTGGACTTGTTTGCGTACGACGCGTTGGTGGAGGCGCAGATCGCGGGCGGCGTAGAGGGATTGATCGTCGGAGGTACCACGGGCGAAGGACAATTGATGAGCTGGGATGAGCATATTATGTTAATTGCACACACGGCGCAGAGATACGGAGGAAGAATTAAGGTGATTGGTAACACGGGGAGTAATTCTACGCGAGAAGCGGTGCATGCGACGCAGCAAGGCTTCGCCGTGGGCATGGACGCGAGCTTGCAAATTAATCCGTATTACGGTAAAACCTCTCGCGCGGGCTTGATGGAGCACTTTGAGGCGGTTTTGGATTTAGGCCCAGCTATCGTGTACAACGTGCCGGCGAGAACGAGCCAGGATATTACTCCAGAAATTATGTTTGAGCTCGCCAAGCACAAGAATTTCGCCGGCGTCAAAGAGTGCGAAGGCAACGCTCGCATCAAGCAATACACCGATAAGGGCGTCGTGTGCTGGAGTGGGAACGACGACGAGTGCCACGACGCGCGTTATGACGCCGGCGCTGTGGGCGTCATCAGCGTCACCTCCAACTTGGTCCCAGAGCTCATGCGAGAGTTGCTCTTCGACGGCCCGAACCCAGAGCTCCGCGACCGCCTCGCGCCGCTCATGAACTGGTTATTCGCCGAACCCAACCCCATTGGCTTGAACACCGCGTGCGCCATGCTCGGTGTATCCAAACCCGTATTCAGGTTGCCCTACGTCCCTTACGCCGCGCCCTTGCGCGCTCAAGGCGCCGCGCACATCGCCGCCGTCGGCCGCGAGCACTTCATCGGCTCGGGTCCGGTGCGCGACGTTCGCGACGAAGACTTCATCCTTCTCCGCGATTGGTAGGTCCCAATCGCCACGAACCCGCGCGTCATGGCGTCACACCCACGCCAAGCGCGCACACACACGCACACACGTATATATATATTCGCACCACAGTAGCCACGGTTTTAATCATCCATCAATCCATAGGACATCATCGGTTCACTTTTTCAAAAAAAAAATCGCGCTGGCACGCGGCGCGCGGTGTTGCGATAAATATAGCACACATCGCGCTCAATGTGCTCCAATACCGGTATTCGCCTCCCGAATCTTATCCCCACTCCCGGGTGTGACCCTAACGGCATGCCGTGCCGTTCGCGTCGCCGCGGCGCCGACGCCGCACAACGCGACGCCACGCCCGCGCGGACCATCACGCACGAGTAATCATGTTCGCCACGACGACGCCTACGCCCGCCGCGCTCGGCGCGAGGGCGCGGTACAGCCCACGAGGAGGCGATGCGCTGGCGCGCAAGGCGCGCGCCGCCAGCGGTGCGCGCGCGATCTCCGTGGTCGTGCGCGCCGGTGGTGGCGCCTCTGATGACGACGAAGTGGCGCTGTTGGAGAAGGCGTTGAAGTTGGCCAAGGCGCGGAAGACGGAGAGCGCCAAGGCGCCACCGGCGGCGGTGGTGGGCGCTGGGAGTGGATACTCTGGTGCATCGTTCAACGTGAAGACATTTAACGCGATTTCTCCGGTTGGTTTGAATAAGTTTCCGGCTGGGAAGTACGCGGTGAGCGGGGATGATAAGGCGTTGCCGGGAGACCCGATGGCGATCATGTTGCGCTCGCACAAGTTGCAAGCGAGCGAAGTTCCGCCGACGGTGAGAGGCATCGTGCGTTGCGGCGCCGGGACGAATAATATCCCGGTGAAGGAAATGAGCGAAATGGGTATTCCTGTGTTCAACACCCCGGGTGCGAATGCGAATGCTGTCAAGGAACTCGTTGTGTGCTCTTTGCTTTTGGCGAGCCGTGGGATTATCGAAGGTAACCGTCACGTGAACGAGGTGATTAACGTCGAGGAAGGCTTTGATTACGCGAAAATCGACAAGCGCATCGAAAAGGACAAGGCCATGTTCGGTGGTCGGGAGATCGAGGGCAAGACGCTTGGTGTTATCGGTTTGGGTGCTATTGGTTCTCGGTACGTGCGCTTATGTCTTTCGTGTCAGCGTTTGTTTTTTCTTGAATTCCTTTCAAAACACATTTTTTTTCGCCGTCGAAGGAATGACGATTCTCAATTAGATGTTTGAGGATGCTCGTCGACGGTTATCGTCAAAGAGCGCCGCTGAGATTACAAATTGAGGCATATCCATTCTTTTACCTGACCTTTGCTTGCGAAAAATGCAATCACCGTGGCGTTGCGCATCATGAACTCGCGACTGACGTGTCACAATGTTGTTACTTTTTACCCTCGACAGCGTCGTCAACGCCGCGCTCGGCCTCGGCATGAACGTCGTTGGTTACGATCCGGTGCTTTCTCTTGAAGCTGCGTGGCGTTTACCTGGTGACAAGATGACTCGTGCGGTTGAACTTGATGAACTCTTCGAGCAATCGGACTTCATCACTATTCACGTCCCGTACATCAAGGGCGTCACTCACCACTTGATCGACGCCAACGCTTTGAGAAAGTGCAAGCCGGGCGTCCATTTGCTCAACTTTGCCCGCGGTGAAATCGTCGACGGCGCCGCCGTGAAGGCAGGGTACGATTCCGGCGCGCTCACTGGTAAGTACGTGTCCGATTTCTCCGATCCGGACTTGATGGGTCATCCGCGCCACATCGTGCTCCCGCACTTGGGCGCGTCCACCGAAGAAGCCGAAGAAAACTCCGCCTCCATGGCAGCTGACACGATGATGGACTTCCTTGAAACTGGTACCATCCGCAACTCTGTCAACTTCCCGACGACCATCTTGCCCCCGCACAAGAACTCCTCAGGCGCGCGCCTCTGCATCGTCAACAAGAACGAATCTGGCGCGCTCGGTGAAATCACCACCTTTTTGGGCGCTCAAAAGTGCAACATCATCCAGCAAATCAACACCTCCCGCGACTCCGTCGCGTACACGGTGATTGACTTGGAAACATGCCCTTCCGACCCCGCCGCTCTTCAAGCTGACCTCGCCAAGACGTGCCCGATGGTTATCTCCTCCAGATTCATCGGCTCCGTCTTCAACGACGAGCTCGGTCAACCGGGTACCTTTTTCTGGGTGCGAGAATCGCAGTAAACAGCTCGGCGTTCCCTCGCGCGCCGATCCGCCGGCGCGTCCATCACGCGAACACACACACACTTAGCTTTTAAATTTCACACCGTATCTATAACATCACGCCACCGCGCGCCCACGGATCGCGCGAGTCCTTCGCGCCGTCGCGCGTTCAAAAACCACACAAAAAGCGTTCCGTCAACTGTCGGCGTTTCCGACACCAATCGGGACATCGCCCGCCGCACACGCGCGCCCGCGGCGACACACGGCGACGCGAGCATGCGCGACGGCGACGAGGAACGACGTCGACCGCATCGGCGGCGCGCGATCAACCCAAAGTACGCCGCCGGCAACGCCGACGTCGACCGTCGCGACGATGGGCGACGGTTGGAGGCTTCAAAAAGTGCGCGACAGGTGACAAAGGTGCTCCGGAAGCCGCTGTCGGGGGTGAAACGGCGAATGCTTCGCGCGAAACGCGCGAGCGCGAATGCGACGCGATGGCGCGTTGGGCTGCGCGCGCGCGCGGCGCCAGGGGCGGCCAAGGCGGTGACGGTGCGGATGTTGAGAGACGCGCGCGAAGTGCGCGCGAGGTGGTTGGACGGCGCTCGGGTGACGATTTGCGCGGATTCGCGATCGTCGCGAGGGCGACTGCGGCCGAGTGCGTCGCAGCTTGATCGCTTGACGTCGTTGGTGTCAACCATGCGCGCGGAGTTTGATGCGTGGCATCCTGATATTGGGTTTCATGGTGAAGACGAGCCGACGGCCACGGAGGCGGAGCCGCCGGCGCCGGCGCCGGCGCCGGCGCCGCCAAAGGATCCGTTCGTGCTTTGGATGTTAGAAGCGCAAGAGCTCGCGCCGGATGTGTTCGCGCGCGATTTACATTTTGTGCGCGAGTTTGCGACGGATGGCGCGCCGTTTACGCGGGCGATGCGGATGATTGACGGTTGGGTGGAGACAAACGTGCGGCGACTGGAGGATGGGTACGGCGATCGCGTCGACGCGAGCTGGCTCACGGGCGTGCCGTTCGTCGATACCGATGCCAAAGATGCCGAAACTGAAGTCAACGAGCAAAGATGTATCGATGCTGGCGACGTCGTGCACGTTTATGGCGAGACGGCGACGGCGACGGCGTGCGAAGGCATGGATATCGATTCCGTCCCGCTCGCAGCCCCGGCTCCAGAGCTGCCTTCGACGCCGCGTCCGCCGCCTTCGCGTGAACTCGCCGTGAGCACGCAGTTCGCGCTCACACCATTTCCGATGCTTCCACTCGAACTCTTGCCTGTGCAGCATTTTGTGCTGGGGCTGTGGAGCAAGCCAGCGGAGACGGCGCCAGCGGCGGCGGCTGACTCGGCTCCGCCGGAATCGTTTGCGCTCCCTTGGCTGGACAAAGCGTGGGTTGACATTCTACACGGCTCAGGTTCTGCACCTCGTAAAAAGCGTGCACGCGTGTGGCGCGGAAAAAATCTCGATATGATTGTCTACGGTGAAGATGAGAAACAAACCTGGGCATCAAAGATTGCGGCGTTCTTGAAGCGCGCGCGTTCGGCGCTCGGAAATCGAGCGCTCGACCGCGACGCTTGGGGAGGGTCGATTCTCGACAGCCTCATCGGTGCCAATTTGACGCAGAATGTGAGTGACGTGTTGTCGAGCACGGCGTTTATGAATCTCGCCGCGCGGTTTCCTTACGACGAGTCTGTGGATGAAGAGAATCGTGGTCGTTTGTTCGTCCGAGCGCTCGTGAGCGACATGTTTGCAAAATTGACTCCGCCACCGGAACCAGAAACGCGAGACGTAGAGATGCCAGCGGCGAACGATGACGACGACAAACACGCCGAAGACAATGTTGCGCAGCTGCATCCATTTGACTCGCCGCCTCGTAAGGCAAAGCTGAACGCGCCGAAGACGTGGAAGAAACCCAAGCCGAATGCGAAAAACAAGGAGGCGTCGCGGCCGCTCAAGGATGTCATCGCCGACGTTCTCGCGCGCCCAGATCCAACGAGGACCGAGCACACGCGAGATCAAGTGAACTGGTACGCCGTCGCTGACGCGCCTTTGGTTGAAATCGTCAAGTGCATCAGATGTCGAGGGATGCATTGGATGTTGGCTAGACGCATTAAAGGCATTCTCAAGCGAATTTTAGCGCAACGCGGCGTGCTTTCGCTGGAATTCTTGCGCAACACGCCAACGAAGGATGCAAGTGAGTATCTGCTGGCTTTGGACGGTATGGGCGTGAAAACAACGTCCTGTGTTCTGCTACTTGCGCTTCATCGAACCGATTTTCCAGTTGATGTGAATGTAGGGCGCATTATGGCGCGTCTCGGGTGGGTGCCGCTGGAGCGCGAAACGACGCTCGAAGAGCTCGCACAGTACGCGCCTGAGCCTGCGGTGTACACTTTCTTACGCGAACGCCTCAACTCATTCGGCGTGGAACTTCTATATGAGTTGCATTACCACATGATCACCCTCGGCAAGGTGTTCTGCGGTAAACGCATGCCGAACTGTGGTGCGTGTCCGCTCCGGGACATTTGCGAATACGCCAAGCAAGGCGGGAAATGCGTCGATCGCCCAGATGGACACTCTGGTTTATCATCATTACAACCCGAGGCGCCAATTCGTCAACGTCAGAGCGATGATATCGAAGATTTGGTTCCCGAGCAACCTCGCGTTGGATCTAACGTGCACAAGAATCTTGAGAAGAGCAACAATTCATCCGCCGTGCTCGGCGCGATCATCGCTGCGGGTAAGGCGTGGGACAAGAAGGGACGCCCGAATGGCGCTGCAGCGACGAGTGTGTTACTTTTGAGTTCTATGACGACGCGTGATGATATCATGCTGGCGTATGTTCGACTTTCGCGAGTGGTGCATCCCGATAAGAATTCCCATCCAGACGCGACGACGGCGTTTCAATACATCACCGCCGCTCGTACAGTCGCGCTGAACATCTCCACCGATGATGAATATCAACAAACCATCGAAGCCGAACTCGAAGAGATGATTCGTCTCGCCGCTGAAGAACCCGAAGAAGTGATGGAGGAAGAGCTTACCGGTATGGAATTGAGCGAGACGGTGATTCGCGCCAGCAAAATGCGCGTCGAAACCGTTGGTTGGGCCGTGACGACGGACATGCTTCCGGATGAACTCATCGCCGCGCTCGGAGGCGTGGATAACTCACAAGGGTGTATAATGGCGCCAATTGACTCAAACTTGAAGCCTTTGAATGAAGTGACGAACGAATTCATTGAGTGCGCTGTTTTTGTGTCGTGTCGAAGCGCGATGCACGCCAAGTTTCCATTGCACGGGACGTACTTTCAAGTCAACGTAAGATTTTCTCGCCTTGCGCTCGATGTACTCGAAACTGACCCATCTTGCGTTTTCCATCGACATCTTAGGAAGTCTTTCTGGACGAAGCATCATCGAATGCACCGATTCATGTGCACAAGAGTCAACTGGCAAAGTGCAAACGCGTTCGCATCCTCGTCGGCACGTCGATTACGAGCATCGCTCGCGGCATGGGTCGAGCGCAAGTCACGAGCGCGTTTGCAAGCCAACGTATATGTGTGCGTGCATGGGATCGCAAAACTCGTAATCCACGTCCGCTGCCCAGATGGCTGTGTCCATTCTTCCCGCAACAAGTGGAGCGACCGCTCGAGCCCGAGCCGATGCGACTGACAAAGAATGGCCGACCCATCGGTGGCGTCGCTCCACTGTCGCCGACATCTGTGCTTCCACCATCAGTGGCGCAAAGCCCAGCTATCGTGAACCTTGCAGAGACGGCGGCGCCGGACTCCATCGAAGGCAAGCTTCTCGCAGAGTTCCATAGAATGTTCAGAGGAAAGCTCAAGACGACGTCAAATGGCGTGAAACGAACATACGTCGCATCTCCAGACGGGTCCCGCAAGCGCTTCGCGCAATTTCCCACCGTCAAACGCGGGCAAAAGTGTGGTATGTGCCATCACTGTTTGAATCCTCGACTCAAACAAGCGTGCATTACGCGACGCGCCGAGATGCGACTCGCATCAAACGCTGCGTAAACACTGCGCGCTCACAATTTTCACAACAAAGATTGGCCGTTTCCCCGTTCTTTACAACAATGTACTGTTTTTTTTTACATAGTTTACATTCAGACGCGATACGTTTTACGCATGGACATTGTCTGTGCGAGCGTCGACCGACAGTACGAGTCGATTACAGCTTCAGCGTTGTCGACGACAAAGTTGGCAAATGATACAAAGTTCCTGCTTAACGGCAACAATTGCTCGAGTGCCACCGTGACGTCCGCAGCGTCGGCGAGTAATATCATCGGAGCCGTTTCCAAAATTTCACGCAATCGATCGTCATCCATCTCTATATCGAGCGCAGAGGCTAAAATCTTCGTCGTTTCGCCCGCGCGACGCAACGCATCCTCGTCGGCGTCCAACAGCTCTGGCGCGCGCTCCACCACCTTGGCCATATCCAACGACCCCTCTATCGGCAGCGCCAGTCGCACGCGAACGACAGCAGACGACAGCGTCGCTGCGCTGCACAGCACCAAGCCCGCCTCGGGTCGTCGATGACAAATCGCGTGCGCTCGCGCGCCGTCGAGTAACCGAAACGCGTTCTCGCACATCCGTTCAATCACTTCAACGTCCCGAAACACCTCCCCGATGCGATCTCGGCGATGTTTAGAGCCCAAGATAATAAGACGATGCGCTTTCACCTCCGTCGCGCCGTTTGATAGCCAAAGCGCTCGCGCACCGTCTTCCCAATCTTCGCTCGGAAAAGCACCTTGACGGATGCCATCGCTACCCCATTCCCCATACTGCTTGACGTCGTCTTTCTTGTAGTCGACGTGATCGTACGATGCCGGGCGTTTCGCGCTCTGCGCGCGAACCGCGTGCGCGTGCGCGTGGGCGGTCGGTGCCGCGCGCATCGATGAAAACATGGATGAGTGCACTACTGCGGTCGTCATTTCGATGCGCGCGCGCGAGTTTTGGCTGACGATTCCTCGCGCCACCGCGCGCGCGGACGCCGAACGCGGCGCAAACGCCACGTACGTTGCGTACGACGTGACGTGTGCGGTGCAGAGCAGTGTCGTCGACGGTGGTGAGGCGAATGGTGCCGAGGGGAGTTGGGCGCATGACTCGAGTGCGTCGACATCGTCACCGCGGTGCGTCAGGGCGCGCACGGTGACGGCTGAACGCGTCACGCGACGTCGATTTCGCGAGTTTCTGGCGCTGTATGATGATTTAGTGGACGAGTGTGGGGGGAAACGCGAGGTGCCCGCGGCGCCAAAGCGGGATCTGTTTCGACGCGTTCGTGCGACCGATGTCGAGCGCGTGGAAGAGCGGCGACGGGCGTTAGAGAGCTGGTTATGGGAAGTGTTGGCGAGTGAAGCGTGTGCGAAATCAGAGTCATTGGCGCGGTTTGTGCGGTTGGGAGCGGCGGAGCGGGCGTTGAGACGCACGGTGGAGGCGGAGACGACTGCTCCGGGAGCGGATGCGACAAAGCGCGACGGTGCGGATTCGCCGCGAACCTTGTCACCGAACACGGCGACGTCAGACGTGGAAGAATTTAAATCGACTCGTATGCGCGCACGCGTGAGCGACGACGATGATTCGGTATCGACTGTGAAGCGATTGGAGCCGCGCGAGGAGACGCAGGTGGATTCGAGCACCGACGCGAACGCCGACGGCGAGGACGTTTCTGTGATAGCGAGCGCACTGACGAATGTACGCGAGGAAATTAAGGCGTTGAAACGGGAGTTAGCCACGACGCAAGAGTGCTTGAATGACGCACGCGCGACGGCATCAGCGGCTGATGTGAAGGTGAAGACTTTGGAGTCGTCATCGCTGAAAGAAAAGAAAATTCTTAGCAAAGAGATTCGTTCGCTTCGAAAGCAACTCGAGTCAGCACGCGTGGACGAGAACGAGCGAACGAATATCATCACTGCAGAAGAGCGCACGGCGAAACTGAATGAAGTGATGCACGAGGTGAGTGTGCTGAGAAGTCGCGTCCAAGAGTGTACGTACGAAAAGCTACTGTCAGAAGAGGCCAGTGGACCGCACGGCGTGGCTGCGGGTGATCCCAACGAGCTCCTGAGCGTCAGCGACAATCGGTTGGCATGCTTGCTCGCCGAGACGCACATCATGATTTTAGGTGTTGAAGATGACGCGTCGCCCTCGTCTACGTCGCCTGAAAGCGCTGAAGCCGAAGCTGAGCTTCTTGTCGCCGAACGAAAGGTTCGTCAAACGTGTGCGGACTTGCTTTCTGATCTTATAAACACGCGGAAGAGTATCAATTCTTTACTTAGAAAAATTGCGAAGAAAGCCGAAGGGTCGCCCACTGCAGTGGGGGACAAAATTGGTCAACGCGTTGGAAACTTGATTGGAGATTTCGCAAACAAACTCGCGATTCCTCAATAAAATAGACATTGTTTCATGTTCCATCATTTACTATAGCTGTATTCTAAACGCTAAATACGCGCGACGTTGTGTAATCGATATTATTCACCGTCCTATTACTCCAGCCCCCCTTGCTCCATTTTGCTTCCTCCGTTTCTTCCATGTTCAAAAACGTATTTCTTAAAACGCAAAATGAGCTTGCCCGAGCCTTCTCCCTTAATCCCATTCGAAAAGTACACTTTGTACTTTCCACTTTTACCGAACCCGCCTTCAATGACTCCGCAATCGTTGTTGGACGTCCAGACTTTCATACCGATGAAAGCTGTGAGATCAGATTCCTTTTTAAACATCCCTTTCCCGATGACGCTGCGCTCGTCTTGCACGCGTTCAATCGACCCTTCTCGAGACTTCATTTTAAACACTCGAAGGTTACGAATGAAATCCGGTTCGTGCTCGGTATTGATATGACGAAGCATACGACCATGAAACGCCAATCGACATGTGTTTTGATGGATATCTGTGTCGAAACGAGACGCGATGAAGAGTTCATCCGTCGGCACCGTAATCGGTTGGTCAAACTCCAACAAGGCGTACTTGGCGAACGACGCTGGATCGCTGTCATCTATGGCTCCTGCTTCTTCAGCCATTTGTTTTGCTTCCGCTTCAGTGAGTAATTCCTCGCAAAACTTGTATTCCTTCTTCGCGTCAAACGCCCCGTCAAGTGACATGTCTTGTAACCCATCCACGAGGGCGTTTTCACCGCTCTTAGGCACGTCACCAAAAAATTGCACGCTTGCCATGACAGTGCTGTGACCGATGGTGACGTGGAATTTTGAGCCTCCTCGCACGGCGCTCTTGAAGAAACGAATCTTTCTCGCGCTCACGACGGCGGCGTGGAATGTTGGCACCGTTCCTGGGGCGCACACCAAGCCGCGTTCGAGCACCTTTGCGTCAAGACCCGCGACGCAAATCCCCAACCGATCACCCCGTGCGCACGAATCCACAGGCTTCTTAAACATTTGCATCGACTTGATCTTCTTTTCAACCTTTAAATGCGGAATCTCGATGGAATCCCCGACGCGCGCTTCGCCGCGAAGCGTCGTCCCCGTGAGCACCGTGCCCACGCCCTTAACAGGAAAACAATGATCGACGGCAAACAAAAACGATCCAGCGCTTTCTCGTTTAGCGCTCACCTCGGGAATTAACGCCAAAAGCGTCGATTTCAGAGCATCCATACCAATAGGAGGCTCGTCATCGGCATCTAAAGCTTGCGAATCCGCCCCGCCAGGACGTGCGCTCACCGGCAACATCGCGCACCCCTTAAACTTTGTCTTGTTGAACGTATTCGCCAACTTCGCCGAGATCGTGCGAACTTTCTCATCCCGCACCGACTCTTCAAACACATCCACCTTGTTCAGCGCCACCACCAAGCGATCGCTCGTGATCTCGCCCACAACTAAACACTCTGCCGTCTGCGTCTGCACGCCCTTCTTCGCGTCCACGACAAGAATCATCAAATCAATAATGCTCGCCCCACCGAGCACGGTTTTAATCAAGCTCGCGTGTCCTGGACAATCCACCAACGTAAACTGCACCCCTGAGTACTTCGCCTTGACGCTCGCGTCGACATCCGGTGGGAAATCTGCCGTGAATGAAGAAAAGCCCAAGTCCAAAGTGATGCCACGCGCGGCGCTCTGCGGGTGCTTATCCAAGCTCGCCGTGCTAAACACGCTCGACAGCGCTCTCGCTAGGGATGTTTTACCGCTATCGATGTGCCCTAAAATCCCAACGTTAATGTTCAGCATCGGAAGCGCCGACATGATTAACTGATTAATCCGTCACACTCTGGCGCATGCCCACGCTCGTGTGCGCAACCACATGTACGACGACGACGCTTGACGCCGTTTGTGAGCTCATCACGCACGTTCACCCATCGCGCGCGTCCATCGCGCGCGGCTTTCGCAACTCGACGCGCGCCGATGCGGGCCACGCGCGTTTGGTGCTCCTGGATGATGCCGACGACGGCGTGCTCGGCTGCGTCGAGCTCAGGGCGAGTTGCGCCGTGCGTGGATGCGAGAACATGCGCAACGCGTTGATGGAAACAGTCATCGTATGTCCTTTACATCGCAGGCGAGGGATCGGGACGATGTTGGTGCGCGCGGCGACGGCTTGGGCGTTTAACGCTGGCTTTGACGTGGTCACGGCGTATTGCGACGCGGCGTTGGTTGGCTTTTACACGCACGACGCGTGCGGATTCGTGTACGAAGCGCCGATTGGGAAGGGTGGTGATGGAGATTTAGAGTCGTGCGTGCGCGCGTTCGCGACGGCGGATGCGCGCGCGCGATATGTAGACGCGAGGAAGATGTTTTAGTGCTATAGGTAGTTAGGGGAGATTGAAATGTTAGGGGAGATTGAAATGTTCTTTCAACGCATGCTCACTCCAGAAGCTGAATATGGCCCGTCGTTTGTAGCGTTGTCCATTCTATCGGATGTACCTGATTGGGATTTGTTCACGTCAGATATCAATCAAGCTTTGGTCGCGCATCAAATGCGCGTCGACGGTGATAATTCTACATCGTTTTACACCTTGGAATTCGTGCAAGCTGATCCAAAAGGCGTGCTAGAGAACC
>Ga0222714_10002616_pt1 | contig 18892 bp, 17 predicted proteins | sample C33_3DmetaG_FD_165048 | JGI IMG/M metagenome (GOLD analysis project Ga0222714, IMG submission 165048) | Estuarine water microbial communities from San Francisco Bay, California, United States - C33_3D | ecosystem: Environmental > Aquatic > Marine > Unclassified | place: USA: California...
AAAGGAAAAATACAAATTCCTGGTAATATTATAAACTATAAAAAAAATTTATGCGAATTATATGAAAAAAAAATAAAACAAATACAAGATTTAAAAAAAAAAAGAGAAACAGATTCAAAAAAAATATTTAAAGGCGATATTACAATAAAAAATTCACAAAAAACAGAATTAGAAAGTCTAAAAGATGATGAATCAATAAAAGAACAATTTGATGACCCTGAAGAAATACAAAAAATGTTTGATAATTATAATTTTAATAGTTCTTCTGGGGATATGCTTAAGGAAGATTACCTAAATAGAAAAAAAAATATATCATATACTTTATTAATATCTGATTACATGCGTAAAATAAAAAAATATAATTCAGAAATTGGAGTTGTGACGGTGCCGAAGAAAACAAATGATATTTCCATAGATTATGATAATCTATTTGAAGATAATAATTTATTTTTTGGAGGAGGGATTGACGATGATAATAATAAAACACAAATTATTTATGATAATTATTTAAAATCCCTAATTGAATTGAATAATAAAATAAAATATATATCAAATAATATAAGTTTTACTTTAAATTATCAAATTTTATTTAGATTATATCTTTTTTTATATGTAAATGAAATAATAAAAAAACAAACAATGACCGAATTAGGTATTGAAAATTCTTCATCAACAGAACGAATTATAATTTTAGATAATTTATATATTAATTCATTTAAACCATTCTTAGATAAGACAAATTTATCATTGTCATTAAAGGGTGGAGTGGGGGTGTGGAATGGGGTGGTTGATGGTGTTAAATCTCTATTTAGTCCCAATCAACAAAAACTAGAACAAGAACTAGACGAAAACAGTGATGATGATAAGGATAATTTTTATGAGTCCGCTGATATGAGTGATGCTGAATATGAAAGGAATATTTTAAAAAATCAAGAAACACTACGTGATCAAACAAAGAAATTAGAAGAAGTAAAAAACCAATTAGAAGAGCAGAGTAAGTCACTAAGAGCAACACAAGCACAATCACAGGCAGAGACACAAGCAGAGACACAAGAACAATCAGATAAATTAGAAGAAGGAAAAAAAAAATTAGAAGAGCAGGCAAACTCACTAAAAGAACTACAAGCACAAGTAGATAAATTAGAAGAAGGAAAACAAAAATTAGAAGAGCAGGCAAACTCACTAAGAGCAGCACAAGAACAAGAACAAGCACAAGCACAAGCACAAGCACAAGCACAAGCACAAGCACAAGCACAAGCACAAGCACAAGCACAAGCACAAGCACAAGTAGATCAATTAGAAGAAGGAAAAAAACAATTAGAAAAGCAGGCAAACTCACTAAGAGCAGCACAAGAACAAGCACAAGCACAAGCACAAGCACAAGCACAAGACCAGCAACTAGCACAAGCAGAGTCAGAAAAAATTAAGGAGTTGAAACAAATTCGTGATGAGGCAAAAGAATATTTTACAAACCTTCCAACATTAAATGATGATAAAGATGTTAGTTCCTTACGAGACAAATTAATTCTCCTTGAAGAAAATAGGAAAAACATAAGTGAAGAAACAGATGAACTTATAAAATTGATGACATATGTTGAAGAACAAAAAAAGGCATATGAAGAAGAAGAAGAAAAAAATAATCTTATTATTAGTGAATTTATAAATGAAAACTCGGGTCCCAATAATTATGACCTACCTATTGATAACGATGATTTTCTTAAAACTTTTGGTGGTATAGTTATAGAAATAAAAGACGAAGTTTTAAAAAATTTAGAAGAGTTTATAAACATGATTGAAAAACACGATTTAGACTCCGTGCCAGAATGGAAAAAAATTTTATTAAAATATGTAAACTTATATTTAAATGAACCTAAAAAAAGTAGAGGAAAAAGTGTAATAATTGAACCTTTATATGATTTATTTAATTTAGTTTTAGTTGGAACACCTGGGGTTGGAAAAAGTTATACCGCAAATAATATAGGCATCGCATTAAACTTAACTGGGTTTTTGCCCACAGGCAATTTAATCAGCATTAAAAAACCTGATATAATTGGTTCATATACGGGTCAAACTGCTCCGAAAGTATATGAGCGATTTACAGAAGGGTTAGGAAATGTTATATTTTTAGATGAAGCATATTCAATCGCAGGTAAAAAGAATAAAGATAATGCGTTTGACGCATTTGGAACTGAAGCGATTGACGCCATCACTGATTTTACTTCTGAACATAAAGGTCTTATGGCTGTTGTTGCAGCAGGATACAAATATGAAATGAAAACTCAATTTATTGATGTAAACGCAGGTATGGGTAGAAGATTTCCGAATTTTCTTGAATTATTAAGACAAGATGTTGATAAATTATGGACTATTTACACTATTTATTCGTTGGGAAAATTTCCGGAGGATGTCAAAGATCAATTACATTTACATAAGGCATATTTTGATATACTAAATTTAATGTTTAATTATCAATGTAGTCCACATCCAAAAATTGAATTAAGAAAAGATGAACAAGATAAATATTTTATTGAACCTCTTAATTTATCCAGTATTAAATTAAATATTAATTTAACAATAGGAGAACAATCCGCAAAAACATTACCCTTATTAAATTGTAAAATAGATATAACATCAGCCAATATAAACTCAGATTCTGTAGAATTAATACCATATGATGAATTATTTGGCAAAAAAGATAATAACGTTTATACTAAACAAGCAATTACATTTTTAAAAAGTTTTATTTTATCAAAATATTTAAAAAATAGGTCTGGTAAAAAAATATTAAATGGTGATTTGTTTAGAAATCAATCCGATTATATGGAAAAATTCGGATATAATGTTTTAGAAGAATTTATATCAATACCCCTTGATGAATTTAATAAACCTGATAATATTAGGGATCTTTATTTTAAATTATTCTTTGACAAAAATCCAAATGCATTCATTTATAATATGAGTTATACTGAGGTAGAACAATCCGGAGAAACATCAGGAGGCAAAAAACAAATGCTATATCCTTTAATTAATAAAATAAATAATAAAAAAAAATACACTAAAAAAAGAAATGTTTTAAAATATAAAAAATACACTAAAAAAAATATATATAGGAAAGATTTAAAAAATAGATTAAATAAAAACCACACATATAAATATAAAAAAAATAATGTAAAAAAATATACTAAACATAAAAAATTTTAAATTACATTAAAATTTATATTTAAAATTATATTATATAATATATATTATAATTATGAGTCAAGTAGATGATAATTCTCGAAAATATAAGTTTTTCTTTACTAAAGACATAGAGATATCCGAAATACCATCAGATGATGATATAAGGGCCATAGTAAACAAAATTATAGATATGGAATTATTGTGGGATATTGACACTGTCAATGGTGACGATTATACAAAATTTATTTATTTAGAAAATTTAAATGAAGAAACGAAAAAACAGATTGACGAAAAGATGGACAAATATATAAAATATACAAATACGATAGATGTGAATGAAAAAAATGATATTATAAATGAAACTATAGTTGATAGTTTCTCAGACACAAAGACACAACTATCACTTGAAAAAATTGTAAAAATAACCCAAGGAACATCAGAGCCACCAGCAAGAGCATCAGTAGAAGCAGAACCAGTAGAACCACCAACACCAGACCCAAAAAAATCTAATTTAATTTTTTCAATTAATGATATAACGTTTGATAATGGATTTAATGAATTAGACTATATTTTAAATACTATAAAAAATGAATATTCATCTGATGAAAACGATAAGATAAAAAAAAAAATTGAAGAAATGTTAGATTCAGATATTATTAAAAATTTTAAAAAATTTATAGAATCACCTGATAATAGTAACCCAGAATATAATACAGTTGTATACTTATACATGATGATAGATGCGTTTAGAGAAATTAAACAAGGTTCAAAACAAGTAGATGGTGATTTTGATGAGAATACCTGGTTTTTTTTTAATAAAAACGACTTTTCATCTATTCATAAAAATGTATTTACCGATGAAAAAATATTAGAGTTTTTAGGTATGTTTGCTGAACTGGTGACACCAACGTCACCCGTTAGTGTTGTTAATAATGCTGTTAATAGTGCTCTTAGTAATGCTGCTGATGCTGTTGGTAGTGCTCTTGATAGTGCTCTTGATAGAGAGACAACTCTAGTTTCAGTTCAGCCTGTGACTTCTCTTGTGCCTGCTCCACAAACCTTAACCAAACCCTAATACGGATAATACAGATAGCTCGCTCTAGAATCTGTCACCGCTATTATATCATGTCCTAATTCTAAAAAGTAAAATTTATACAATGTAATAATAAATTTTACAAATTTTAATATTTATTAGTGTAGCAAAATAATAGACCTTTCTACATTTAAGATTTCATTTTTATGTAATCAAATCCATTTTCATAAAAAAAATTAAAATCTTCAATATAAAAATTAAATACTTTTTCTCGTATTTCTTCATTATAAAAATATTTTATATCAATATTATAAGAACTATAATCATCGATATTTAAATCATATACATATGAATTATAATAACCCAGGTTTATATTTATACGTTCAGATCTTTCGTGTCCGATTTTTTTTTTTATAATAAATTCAGGTATTTTTTTATTATATAATTGTCCTATGTATTCATAATCAATTTTTTCAATGTCATAAAATTTAATAATTTTTGAAAGAAGTATTTTTTTATCAAATGCATCTGATAATTGTGGTGTAAAGTGGTGGTAGTCTATTGTGTCCCAGTCATAAGTTATAAGTTTCTCTACAAATAGAGAAAATGACAAAACCGAATTTTTCCATAAATTCCTAAATTCTCCTTCTTTAGCGTATTTATCTAAAAATCCTGATATAATTCTTTTGTAAGGATTTCTAATGAATATTATTGTTGTATATTTTTCAATATCATCAGGCAGATTATTTTCATCTTCCACTCTGTGAATTGGTTTTTCTAATTCGTCTCTTTGTAAAAACCAATAAATGTGTTTAATATGACTGCATCCACATTTGCCAGACCAACCAAACAAAATTCGTTTATTAGTATCAATTAAAAACCACATATATATATATATAAATTATTATATTATACCTTTTCATTTCTCAATCACCACCTCCTTTGCGACTTTTTTAATGACCTTATTTATGTTTTCTTCATCGCCATCCATTACTTTACTCATTATTTTCATATACTCATCACTTTGATTGGATTTACTATCCATACATTTTGGATGTGTCTCCTTCCAAGTGGTTAACAACTGATAATTCTTCTTATTTACGCCCCGCACAGCCGTTATCATTTGTTTCGTCTCCTGAGTTTCTTTTTCCCATTTATTTTCCTCCTTCACATATAAAGTTTCTCTCTTTGCGTCACTACAATGAACAGGTCTTTTATACATATCCGTATCATTTAATTGCTTGATTATAATATTGGACATACCTTCTACGTAACCGAGTTTTCCAATATTTTCTAAATCAGATATTTTCAATTGGATAGAATTAATAAATTCTGACATATTCATAGCATCCTTGCATTCCTCATTTAAAAATAATTGGAGATTGAAGGTTTTGTTATGACTATTTGTATTTATAGTTGTATTATTCCCTGGTTGTATTTTTTGACATACATCAATCATCTGTTTTTGTAGTTCAGTAGTTTGTTTTTGAAAATCCTGATTCTGCTTTTGGCATACATCAATCATCTGTTTTTGTAATTCACATGTTTGTTTTTGTAATTCTGTATTATTTTTAACTAATTCTATTACTAAATTTGTTAATACTTTAATTTCATTTGAGGATGCGTCTAATATAGTATTTTCATTTTCATTATCATTATTAATTTCATTATTACATATTTTATTATGACCCCATAATCCCTTTCTAGATTTATATATTTTATTACATTTATCGCATACCAATATTTTTGGTTCAGAAATTTTTATTATGTCACCATTGTTACTTGTAATGTTACTATTGTGTTTCTTGGTCAATATGTGTCTATCCCATTCACTTTTTCTACTACATTTTATATCACAATAATTACAAGTAAATTTTTTGGTGAAATCTGTGAAATTTTCAGTTACCATTTTTATATATACTAGTAATATTATTTTTCACCTAAATACTTTTAAATTTAATTTATTAATTTTATAAAAAAAGTTACAATCACAAAGTTTTTATAACTTTTTGAAAATGAGAGCATTATGGTCTAAATCCATTTTTTGACTTTTTTTCATCCAAAAGAGTTTTGCAAAAGTCCATTTTGGACATTTATAAATGTCCATTTTCCATTTTTGCAAAACTCTTTTGGATGAAATTTTCTGAGTTTTTCTTTAAGTATCAAAAATATTAATATATATTATATGAAAATATATCAATATATCAAAATAACTCCTACCAAATAGTATCATCACTATGCCACCACATACCGTCACCTTTTTTAACACCATGTATAGCTTTAAATAAAGGTAGCCGAGATAAAGGACAATTAACTCTATATTTTTCCAAAGGATGTGGATTTATTTTTAATTGAGATTTTATCGCATTTTTATATATTTTTTGTTTACCTTGAATAGCCAAATAATAGTATAATTTTTTTAAATTAGTCCGCCGAATAATATCAATATCTCTATCAATAACTAAAACGTCTCGTAAATATTCTTCAATTAAAGACATACCAGAAATATCTGCTAAACTTTCGCTTACTCCAATTGTTGCGTCAAACTCTATTCCGTCTCTTTTTGCGGATGTTTCGTATTGATTAATAACATCCTTTATTTTTTTCTGATATTCTAGTTTATCATTTTTTGTCCACCAATCATTTAAATTGCCATTTTCATCAAATTTACTTCCATTGGCGTCAAAACAATGTGAAAGTTCATGGGCAATAGTATATCCAATAAAAGCCAAATTATATTCTAAGCCCCGTTCTTTTAGATCTATAAAGGGCGGTTGTAAATAGGCCAAGGGAATATAAATAGAATTACTTGTCGGCATATAAAATGCGTTTACTATATAGGACTGGGTTCCAGTTAATTTAAAGTGTTCCCAATCAATTTGTGGAATATCAATAAGTTCCTTTCCTTCTAATGAGAGATATTGTTTGTGTTTCCAATTTATCAATAGTAACATATTATACCAAGGGTCATCTGATTTATAATCAAATATTGGGTCTTCTCTTAATTTTTCTGGTGAGCCAACAACTAATTTTAATTTCAATAATTTTTTTAATGCTGCTTTTTTGGTGGATGGGTCAAGCCAAGTATTTCTGTTTATTTTATAATAAAATAATGTTCGTAAATCGTTACATAAATGCTCGGTATAATCAACGTATAACTGATTATTATTATTTTCTTTATATTGTTCAGTTAAAAATGTATTAAAACACAAAGATAATCCAGTGATTGGGTAAATTTCATCAGGCATACTTACGGGATTTCCTTGTAATATTTTCTTAAAAAAATTAAAATATATTAATCTGTCTTTGTTATTGAATCTTGACATTTGTCTCAAATAAAGATACATCCAATACGTTTTCCATTTTGGCGTATTCCATTTTTCTTTTAATAGGTTTATTGTACATTTTAAGGCACTTAAATTAGAAACAACAATTCTTTTTGGTATCTCCTTAAACCCTAATTTTTGAGCAAATTCTCTCCAATTAAAGTTATATTCTCTTTCTAATTCATCTCCGCTAACCGAATTATATATATTATTATTCGCGGTTTTATTACACCCCATTGCAGTTAATAACTCCAATTCAACGTCCCAAATATCTTGAGGATTATATTTATGATTATTTTTATCACTATTTATTGGAGTATATAATGAAAATAATTGATTAAGGTATTTAAAAAAATGTGTTTTAATGTATGTTTTATATTTTTTTGTGTCTACTGTATCGCTTGGGTCATCAATATATATTAAATAATCATAAATACTTAATTTGGCCATAGACAAATGACTTATATATTTTGTTACATTTTTTTCATCAGGTAATAATTGCCATTGTATAGGAGAACCCCAAGATATGATTTCATTTGAATTTAATGCGGAGAGAACATCGTATATATTTGTTTTTGTTTTTACATTAAATGTATCATCAATAAAATCCAAAATTTGTTTAACATGATTATTCATCTTAACATTTGACTCGCTAACCATAGAATTATATAAATTTTTAATAGCAACCGCTTTTTTAGAGGTTTTATTCTTTTTTGTATATTCCTTTACATATTTAACGAGTTGATAAAATACTTTTTCTTGTATTATTCTAAAATTATCTACTTCTACATAATATTTCGGTTCATCTTCAATAATAATTTCTTTCATCCATTGTAAATTTACATAATTATAAAAATCATTTGTAATTAAATTATGGTGTTTTATATCAAGAGTATTCATATATTTAAATTTATCAGCCATATAATGGGTTCTTTTATCCATTGGAATTTTATATTTTTTATATTTCTTAAATTTATTATCTATTTGTGACACATAACTATTAACAATAACCACATTATCTTTATTGTATAATTGATCAGTATAAGTAGTATATTTTGCCGATTCGCATATTCTTGTAATATTTGTATTTTTATAGCAAATCTTTTTTTTAGTCATATTTTTTCGTTTACTAGAATTATAGTCATCATTTATATTCAAAATTTTATGCCATTGTTTTATTTTTTTAGTATATTTTTTCATTTATATTATATTATATTATATTTATAAAAATTTATATTTTATAATATAAATTTTATAATATAAATTTTTAAGATTTTAATGATTTTTGTGTAGAAATATACCATAAATGTGCATGATATAAAAAAGCAAGAACACCTAAAACGATAACAGAGACCGAAATATAAGGAGGAATTCGTTTATGGAGTAATATAGCATACCCAACATAAACAAAAAATATACCTATTATCATATGAAAACTCCATACTAATATACCAGAAACACCAAAATCATAATCATCCTTATTTTGTTTAGTAATCATCTTTTTATATATATAAAATATTATTTATTCTAATTTAAACGACCCCATGATTTTCTCATATACTTTAATAGCATCATCTGCCACATCAACTAAATAAGTTACAATACTAGAGGGTTCAATCATGTCTTTAAAGCCAAGACGAATTTTACAAATATCAATGTGAGGATGTGGTTTTTGAAACCCGCAATAAGTAAGCACTGTACCATAATATTTTGAATATAACACATACTCAATCACTTTTCCTAAGGTGTAACCTTCGTTTGGAATAGTGATATCATACCCGTTTACGATGGTCGTGTTAGAAATGGAAATCAAATCTTGTTGATTATTCATTGTATTTTGAAATTTTCTTAGTTTATTAATCATAATATCACATGCTTTATGAACGATACCCGAATTTGAAAAGGGACCAACGGTTTCAATAATAAAATCAAACGAATTTGGAGTATAATTTCTTTTTGCTTCTAAAAGCATCCAATCTTTCAAGGCAAATTCAATATCTTCTTTGGTCATCTCCGTTTTTGATAATTCGGTTTTCTTTTCATTGTATAATTTTTTTATCTTTCCTTCATCCAAGGTAAAGCCATAAGAACAAGTCGCTGCTACATTAAATGCGTTATCCTGTTGCGCGGTCCCAATATCTAGCATACATGTAAATTTCAAATGTTCTCCGGCAATATCATCTGAAATACGAGGGCGTAGCCGACATAAATCAATAAAATCACCAGTTAAAGGATTGGGTGGAAATATTTTTCTAGTTGCGACGTCAGTTAAATATTTATCAGTTTTTATATCTTTAATTTTAAAATCGCCAGTAGTAACAAAATCAATAATATCACCGTCATTTTTTTTATCAACTTCAATCCGAATATTTTCAAATGGAAATTCTGTATCTGTAATATGAATCGGCACGCAACTTAAGCGTTGACCAATAAGTTCATTATTCATACGCGTCGTATTCGTAATCCAAGTAACTTTCTTATTTTCTCCGGATGTTCTAAAAACTGGAGTAGGGACTTCAGATAAGATTATTCGGCGAATAGCATTTGCTAAACTAGTATCTACACCGCTCAATTTAAATTTAAGAATGCCTTGTTCTTCAGAACCGATTTCAATAAGAGGATTCATTGCTGTAGTATATATATATAATACTCTTTTATTATTAAATCAATTTTTTATATAAATAAGTTTCTATTAAATAAGTTTCTATTAAATAAGTTAAAAATATATTGTTTAAATAATAAAATATATAAATGAGTTCAATATTATATTATAGCAACTATTGCGAAAATTGTAAAGGTCTATTACAAACAATCTCAAAATGGCCGAGTGTACAAAAAGATATGCATTTTTTAAATATAGATAAACGCACAAAAAAAGCAAATGGCGCAACTTATATAATTTTAGAGAATGGGCAGGAAATACTTTTGCCGCCGACCATAACAAAAGTTCCTGCTCTATTACTTTTAAATCAAGGTCATCATGTATTATTTGGTAAAGACATTAATAAACATTTAGAACCGCAACAAATAACCCAAGCAAAAGTCGCAACACACAATAATGGAGAACCTTTAGCATTTTCTATTTCGGGGTCATTGTATGGCGTCGCTTCTGATAATTATAGTTTTCTGGACCAAGACGCAGATTCGTTAGCAGCAAAAGGCGATGGAGGTATGCGACAACAACATCATTACGCAACCCTGGATTATAATACTTCCATAGAAACCCCGCCGGATACATATGCTCCCGATACAATTGGAAGTGTTTCTTTAGAAAAACTCCAACAGCAAAGAAATACCGACATTCATAGATAAATATGCATAGATAATAATTTAAATAAAAATAATATAATAAAAATAATAATTTAAAACGTCTTTTATTATATTATAATAAAACACTATGGATAAGACTCAAATATTATCAGCGTTTAATGATCATTTTATGCAATTTGTTCAAGATATCCAGCTAGTTTTTCCGGATAATTCCGATATAGCTACCGTTAGTCTTGCTTTGGGTAAATTACGTAAAGCAAATCCGCGTTTATTGATTATGTCGTTTAAAGAACACGTTGTCTCTGGATATAGAAATGAAATTGAAAAGGGTGATATTAATTTTTTCATTAATAACGATTATCAGAAGGATTTGAATAACATTGGCGTAGGCTCATCAAACCAGATATTGGAAAAAATTGACTGTCTTCGTGGACCGGTGAGAGATATGAACGTAAGTGAACAGGCTAAGGTTATTAAATACATGCAGAATTTGTTGAAATTAAGTGATATGTATTTGTAAATATTATATAATTATTATATAATAATAAATGATAAATTTAAACATTTATACAACATTAATTTTATCTATTATAATACAAGTAATAAGCAGTATTATTGAAGTAATTGCAGTATTTATTAATGTGCCATCCAAATTATTATTTTTACAACAAATGTTGTTATTAGAAGTAATTGTACAGTTTATAGAAGGCGCATTTTATATATATTGGTTTTATAATTTTAACAGTATTTTAAATATTACGCCAAAAAGATATTTTGATTGGGCAATTACAACCCCGACAATGTTACTTACTTTGATTTTTTATTTAATTTATTTAAAATATAAAGAAAACAATACTAGTTATAATCTTAATTTTTTTGATTTATTTAACCAAGAATTTTATACTATTATTAAAATTTTTGTACTTAATTGGTTAATGCTTTTATTTGGTTATTTAGGTGAAATTAATTTAATGCCTGTATTGCTAGGAGTGTTATTAGGGTTTATTCCATTTTTGATTTATTTTTATATTATTTATGAAAAATATGCTCTATTAAGCAATGATGGTTTAAATATATTTTTTTACTTTTTAATTATTTGGTCGTTATATGGTTTAGTTGCGGTTTTACCTTATAAAATAAAAAATATGTGTTATAATATTTTGGATTTATTTTCAAAAAACTTTTTTGGTATATTTTTAAGTTATTTATTATTTACCAATCTATAATACAATTAAAATTTTCTAATATATTAATTAATTCGTTTAATATATTATGGAAATCATTGAAGTAAATGGAATAAATATATTAGACAAGTTCCACTACCAGAATCAGGAGTATTTAGACCAATATCAGCCGAACCGAGAATCGTGTCAAAACCAATAGACATTATAAACCCTATAAAATCTACATTTATATGTAACGGACAATGCTGTAAATGTAACAGACAATGCTCTAAATGTAACGGACAATGCTGTAAATGTAAAGGACAATATAATTTAACTAATAATGTATTATACCTTTAAATATATATGTAAATATTATAAGTAAATATATAAGTAAATAATATAAGTAAATAATATTAATTCTTTTTTGATTTAAAACTAATATTTTAAATCAAAATATACAATGGAAAATGAAAGTTTTTTGAAAGACTTTAAAAAGATAATTGTTGATATGACGAAGGACATCTTAATTTCTTTTCCAGAGTTGGCACCGACCATGAACGTTCATCTAAAAAACGTCGTGATGGATAATGACGAAACGAGTGAATCAATAGACTTTGTATTTAAACATTGTATGAAAACATACCCAGATAAATTTTTTGATATATTGTATCAGAATGATACTATTTTTACGAATGAAAAAAATAGTGCGGATTTTTTGCCCGATATAGATTTCAAACTACTGTGGAAGGAGAATTTGACAGATAAAACGCGTGAAACGATTTGGAAGTATCTTCAATTAGTTTTATTTACGATTGTTTCAAACAAAGAAGCTTTCAGTGGTGAATCCTTTGGAAATACGGCAAAATTATTTGAGGCGATTAACGAAGAAGAGTTTAAAAGTAAGTTAGAAGAAACAATTTCGCAAATGAAAGATGTGTTTGATATGAGTGGAAACAGTGATACATCTGAAAATTCTTCCTCCTCCTCTGGAAAAACATCCGGTATTAATTTAGAAGATTTGCCAAACCCCGAAGATTTACACGAACATGTTAGTAAAATGATGGAAGGTAAATTAGGAAAACTTGCGCGAGAGATTGCGGAAGAAACCGCTGCAGATTTAAATATTAATATGGAAAATGCGGAATCAATGAATGATGTATTTAAACGTTTATTTAAGAACCCGACTAAATTGATGAGTTTAGTAAAAAATGTAGGGTCTAAATTAGATGAAAAATTAAAGAAAGGCGATATAAATGAAACCGAATTATTAAAAGAGGCGGGTGAGATGATGCAACATATGAAAAATATGCCAGGAATGAAAGAGATGATGAGTAAGATGGGCATGGGTGGCGGTGGAGGAAAAATGAATATGGGCGCAATGCAAGCAAATTTAGAAAGAAGTATGAAGTCGGCCACTCAAAAAGATAGATTGCGGGCGAAACTTGCTGCCAATCAATTGGCCAAATCAATGCAACAGCAAGAGCAACAGCAACAACAGACACAGACACAATCACAAAGACAAACACAAACACAATCAGCAGATAATATTTCAACGGCTAATGTAGAAGAGTTAGTATTTAGTACTGGCGAACAAGTCGAACGTAGTCAGAAGAAGCCAAAAAATAAAAAGAAGAAGAGCAAAAACTAAATGATTTTGTATAAATTAAGTAATAAATTAATATGTCATAAATGAATAATATATATTAAATGAATAATATATATTAAATTAAAATAAAAAATATAATATATATAAAATGGATACAGCATTTTGGTTAAATAATCCAATGGTTTTATTTAATAAAGATAAGATTATGGAAATATGGCCATTACAAAATATGACTATAGAAGAAAAACTTAATGGCATTACTAGATTAGTTTTATTATTAACTATTTTAGGTTATTTGATAACTAAAAATATAAAAATAATAGTAACAGGAGCAATCACATTATTCTCATTAGTTTTGCTGTATAAAATGAAAATAGAAAATACATTAAAGACAAATATTAAAGATTTAAATACTAAAGAAGGATTTACTAATCCAGAATTATACAAAATGCTTAGAAAAAATTTTACAGAACCCAGTGTAAATAATCCAGCGATGAATGTGTTACTAACCGAAATAGATGATAATCCAAATAGAAAAACCGCGGCGCCCTGTTATAATAAGGTAGTAGAAAATGATATGAATGAAAAAACGAAAGAATTCATCACAAATAATTTTGACGATAAAACAAATATAGACGAGAGATTATTTAAAGATTTAGGAGATAGTTTTGTATTTGATCAATCCATGCGAACCTGGAATTCTACGCCAAATACAACCATCCCAAATGATCAAAAATCATTTGCAGAATACTGTTACGGCGATATGATTTCGTGTAAGGACGGCGATGAATTTGCTTGTACTAGAAGTGCCCCGCCTCATTGGATTAATTAATATTTAATAATTCAATAATTCGCGATTTCAATATATTATTTAGTAAAAATATTATATTGAATCATTATATAAATGGCCAGCGTCTATGATTATACATTCAATAATATTACAAGATTAGGCGATGATAAATTAGACCTTAGTCAAAGAAGTGTTCAAAATTCACATGCTTCATCCTATATGCTTGATAATTTTCGTCCGGAGTGTCCAATGGGTAGCGCAATTGATTTTGCGACAAGCCAACCGAATGTAAATTTTACAGGAAGTCATCAAGTTGGTATTGGGGGGTGTAATATAGATGAGAATTCTAGTTTATTATTAAGCGCTCTTAATAGACCTAAATGTAGAATTAGTTTATTACAGCGCCCTTACCTTACGGTGCCATTTTTAGGCAGAGGTCAAGGTGATATCATTTTGGAAGCACAGATGCAACAAGGTGATTTTGCTAATAATAAAAAAAGTATTAACCCGAGTAGTGAAATTAGTCATATGACATATAGACATACGCCCATGATTCCGTCATTACATGCGACCATATCCAATCCGGCAAATTTAATAGAAGGTGTGGCTGCGGAAGGTTGGATACGAGGCGGGGTTCCTTCTAGAGAATTAACTAGAGATAAAGAATATTCCCAAACGCATACAAATAATCAATATAATTAAATGATTCATATAATTAAACTAAAAAATAAGAATTTAAATAATATTCATAATAAATATTATTTAATGTATCAAACTGATTTTATTTGTACTTATAAACGCATGGATGACGAATTTACCGATGATTTATATCAAATACAAATATTACAAGCTTTTAATTTAGAAAAATGGGATGATAATGTTATTAATAATCTATGTTTTGAACTTTATGAATTATTAACTAAGTCGGATAGTACATTTAGAGATATTATTGAAATGGCAAAAAAAAATATTAATATAAAAAATATAAGTGATTCTGTAATAGACAGTGGTGACGAAGAGGATGATAAAATAATATTTACTTTGTTATTTACATATGATTATTTTGATTTATTTCATAAATGTATATGCGAATATATGCGAAATGGTAAAGTATCTTTTCAAACATTAGAAAATCTTATGATTAAATTATAGTTTATTATATAATATATAATATATTATATAAATGGCTTCAACTAGAAACAATAATACGCCAGGAAATTATAATTTAGAACAAACAAAATATTATTCTACAAGAAATTATGAGACTTTTGTTAATTCACAATATGGAATGGCTTATAAACCATCTCTTTCTACATTGGGTATTAATCCGAGTCATATGCCACGAGAAACTTTTTCAGCCAATCCTATTGATGTTGAATCGGCCTTATTTGGAATAAATTCAACTAATTTAGTATCTCCTCAAAAACCAGTAAACCCGCAACTTAAAACAATTCCGACTATTTCTTTTTTTGAGAGGTTGCCTATGTGTATGCCGAATCCATTAGTGATTGAAAATAATCAACGACCATATTTTTTACAGTAAACACATATTATCATTTATTTTAATACATTTAATGCATATATTTATAAAATAATATATTTTATAAATATAGATACAATGGCCTTCACACGTTTTCATGATGACCCTTGTAGAATTCAAAAACAATTACAAGAAACAACTGGTATAGGAAGATATATGCTGAACGTGCCTGGAAATGGAGATAAACCGATGTTTATGGATGACCCTTTTATACGATTGCAAAAATGGGGGGCAAATTTAATGACCAATACTATTAATTTAGAGAGCGATTTAATGGGCCTAACACGCCCAATAAACCGTGACCATAAAGATAGTGATGAATATAGCAATAAAGCAGTAAAAAGTAAGAGGGTTCAATATCCTTCAACGCAACCAACTACAGAACAACCAAGAGCAACACATCCAGCATGGACCGCAAGAGATTTAGAACAAGTTGATTGGTATACATTACCACTTAACCCTCAAGAAAATACATGTCTTAGATTTGAAAATAATATAAGCACTCGTATTGTTCAAAAAGATAATTTTATTGCTTGTCCTCCGAATTTAAATACCACGCACTTTTAATTTATTTTATTTTATTGATAGTATTATACATTTAGTATTATACATTTAGTATTATACATTTAGTATTATACATTTAGTATTATACATTTAGTATTATACATTTAGTATTATTAATATTATTTAATAAATATTTTATATATTAAATAATATATAAAATAATATAATATTTAATATATTATTTTATATATAATGGCTGAAATAGCAATTCCACTTATTGCATTAGGAAGTATGTATATAATGTCTAACCAAGATAAAAATACTAAAAAATATAAGGAAGGATTAACTAATATGACGCAAATACAAAATGAATTACCTGGAGTAAATCCACCAATGATAAGTAAAAATTACCCAGTTGATTCTTCCTCTGTTAATCAATTGAATGTAAATAAATATTCTAATCCAAATCAGACAACTGATAAATTTTTTAATCAAACCAATTATTCTAATATAGAACAAAACAACTCATCTTTTAGTGTAGGTGGCAGCACTAAACAAAATTATTCCCTAACTGGTAATGCTATTGATACGGAAAAATTTAAACACAATAATATGGTTCCCTTTTTTGGAGCAAAAATTAAAGGCGCGACTATTGATATGAACTCATCTGAAAGTGTTTTAGACCATATGCAGGGTTCTGGATCGCAGCACATTAAAAAACAAGAGCAAGCCCCATTATTTCAACCTCTTCAGAATATGCAATATGCCAATGGTTCGCCGAACATGAGTGATTTTATACAATCTAGAGTTAATCCGAGTATGCGAATGGCTAATGTGAAGCCATGGGAAGAACAAAGAGTTGCTCCAGGTTTAAATAAAGGTTTTACAAATGAAGGCAGTAATGGGTTTAATTCTGGAATGGAATCAAGAGAATCTTGGTTACCCAAAACAGCAAATGAACTTCGTGTTGATACAAATCCGAAAATAACCTATGGGTTAAGTGGACACGAAGGACCAGCTGATTCATTGATAAAAAATGCCGGAACGGCGCAAACCCAAGGAAAGGTAGAAAAAAATAGACCGGATACATATTATAATGTTGGACAGGAAAGATGGTTTACTACAACCGGTTTAGAAAAAGCACAAACGGCTAGAGGTGTTGAAGTTTTACAAGACGTTAATAGAACTACAACTACTGCTGAATATTTTGGATTAAGCGCAAGTAATAATGAAGCAACCTATTCAAAAGGAGAATATGAAAATCCAAAAAGACCCATTTTAGAACCTAATCATATAGCAAACCCTACTGCTACTGGACAATACATGCCTACTGAGACTGATTATGGAATTAAAGGTTATAGTTCTTTACCTAATAATAGGTCAACTACAAAACACGAAAAAGGTTATGGCGCGGTGAGCGGTGTAGTTAGTGCGGTGATGTCGCCTCTTTTAGATATATTAAGACCATCACGAAAAGAAAATGTTATTGGAAATATAAGGTCATCTGGTAATGCTGGCTCTATTGTATCAAAAGGAACCGTTTTTAATCCAGCAGATAGACCCAAAACAACTATTAAAGAAATGAATGTTTCTAGTTTAGATTTTAACCATTTAAATTATCAAAACCAAAATTCCACTGGCTATTTAGTAAGTGACCATCAACCGGTTCATTTACAAAGAGATTCTACAAATATTTCTTATTCTGGTGTGGCCGGACCGAATGAGCAACCGGCCTCTATGAGTTATGATTCGGCTTATATGCAACACAATAATGTAAATAAAACTTACCCTAATCGTCCAAATCAAGGCGGAACCCAAGTTTTTAATCAAAATGATAATATTAGCATTCATCGCAGAGATGAAGATAGAATGAATAACCGAGCTCATGTTCGCAACTCAGGGCCGATGGCACATCCAACTATTGAAACACACGGAAAAATTAGTGGGCCTCAAACCTATAATCAAAATATTACTTGTGAGAGAAATTCTCCAGATATTTTAACTGCGTTTAAAAATAATCCTTATACACAAAGTCTTAATAGCTGGGCATAATTTAATAGTTCAGCATAATATTTTTATTTTTATAATTTATATTATTTTTATATATTATAATGAGTATAAAAACTATTATTAATGGATTAAATGTAACATTTAATAAAAATGTTCAAAATTTATTAAACTATTGTAATTCAACTATAAAATCTATTATGAATTCAAGGTTATCTAATTACAAAAAACAATATTATTTTAATCTAGTTAAAAGACATTTTACAAACAACTATAATAATCTAAAAAATAAATTAAATTTAGATATAAAAAAAGCACAAGCTGAGGCACAAGCACAAGCTGAGGCACAAGCACAAGCTGAGGCACAAGCACAAGCACAAGCACAAGCAGAGGCACAAGCACAAGCACAAGCAGAGGCACAAGCACAAGCACAAGCAGAAGCACAAGCACAAGCACAAGCTGAAGCAAAA
>Ga0222714_10002617_pt1 | contig 18886 bp, 16 predicted proteins | sample C33_3DmetaG_FD_165048 | JGI IMG/M metagenome (GOLD analysis project Ga0222714, IMG submission 165048) | Estuarine water microbial communities from San Francisco Bay, California, United States - C33_3D | ecosystem: Environmental > Aquatic > Marine > Unclassified | place: USA: California...
CGTCGCGCATCAGCTGGTATTCCTTGTCGGTCAGCGTGAGCGCGGGGGCGACGGTGATGGAGTCGCCGGTGTGGACGCCCATCGGGTCGAAGTTCTCGATCGAGCAGATGATGACGCACTGGTCCTTGTGGTCGCGCATCACCTCCATCTCGTATTCCTTCCAGCCGAGGAGGCATTCCTCGATGAGGACCTCATGGACGGGCGAGGCGTCGAGGCCGGCCTGGGCCATGCGTTCGAACTCCTCGCGGTTGTAGGCGATGCCGCCGCCGGTGCCGCCGAGGGTGTAGGACGGACGGATGATGACCGGGAACTCGCCGCCGATGAGGGCGATGGTCTCGCGCGCGGCGTCGAGCGTCTTGACCACGCGGGAGCGCGGCACGTCGAGGCCGATGTCGAGCATCAGCTTCTTGAAGATCTCGCGGTCCTCGCCGCGCTCGATCGCCTCCTCCTTCGCGCCGATCAGCTCGACGCCGTGCTTCTTGAGGACGCCGGTGCGGGCGAGCTTGAGCGAGAGGTTGAGCGCGGTCTGGCCGCCGAGCGTCGGGAGCAGCGCGTCGGGCTTCTCCTTGGCGATGATGCGTTCCACGGATTCGACCGTGAGGGGTTCCACGTAGGTGACGTCCGCCGTCTCGGGATCCGTCATGATCGTGGCCGGGTTCGAGTTCACCAGGATGACGCGGTAGCCTTCCTCGCGGAGCGCCTTGCACGCCTGGGTGCCGGAATAATCGAATTCGCAGGCCTGGCCGATGATGATCGGTCCCGAGCCGATGATGAGGATTGAGCGGATATCGGTCCTCTTAGGCATAGTGTTCCGCGGACTGTCAGCGACCGCTGGAAGGATGGTCAAGTGGGGAGTTCTAACAATTGCGGGCGCCGCGCGGGAAGGCGCTTGCAGGGTCGTCCCGGGCGGTCATTCATCGGGGCGTGGACATCATCAGGATCGCCGGCATCAAGTCCTTCGGACACCATGGCGCCCTGCCCGAGGAGAAACGCCTCGGACAGCGGTTCACCGTCTCCGTCGACCTCGAAGTCGACACCCGTCCGGCCGCCGCCACGGACGACCTCAAACTCACGGTCAATTATGCCGAAGTCATCCGGACCGTCGAAGCGCAGCTGACCGGCCAGCCGGTCTACCTCATCGAGACCTTGGCCCAGCAGATCGCCGCGCGTATTTTGGGCACTTTTAACGTGGTCAAGGCCGTCACCGTCGAGGTGAACAAGCCCTTCGCCCCCGTGGCGGCCGAGTTTGACGCGATTTCAGTCAAGATCCGGCGCGAGCGAGCGTGAGCAGGACCCCCCGCCACTATATCCTCGGCCTGGGCAGCAACCTAGGGGAACGTACCGACCTCCTCGCCCAAGCCATCACGCGCATCGGAAAACTCCCGGGGGTGAAGGTTTTGGCCGTTTCCCAGGCCGTCGATTCCGACCCCATAGGCTATGCCGACCAGCCTAATTTCTTAAACCTTTGTATGGCAATAGTTTGTGATATAAATCCCGACGAACTCCTCGCAGAAACCCTAGAAATCGAGCGAAAATTGGGTCGAGAGAGGACCGCGAATCGCAACGGCCCCCGGACCTTGGACATCGACCTGCTCTTCTATGAAGGAGGATCCTGGGAAAGCCCGACCGTCACCCTGCCCCACCCTAGGTGGTCTTCCCGTGGGTTTGTCATCTTACCCCTAAGGAATCTGCTTCAGGACCCGGCCCTCGCCAAGCACCCCGCCTGGGGTTCGCTCGCCGCGGAGGTCCACGCCCTGTCCATCGGCGACCATGGCCTCCGTCCATGGCAAGGCCCGACCCCCTGGAGCAAGACTCCCTGACCCCCGATCGGTTCGGACACTGTCCGGCGCTCTGGCTCGCCCTACCCCTCCTGCTCGGCTGTTCGGCCGACGCCTGGTTCGGCTTGGACCCAGGTCCTTGGCTGCTCTGCGGATTCCTAGCCTCCGTCTTCGCCTGGACGAGCCGACGCCGTGCGTTCCTCTCCGGCGTCCTGCTCGTCGTCGCGGGAACGACCCTCGGCGCCGCCTGGCATCACCTTCGGACGCCGCCGCAGGAAGCCGTCGTCGTCCGCCGACCTTTCGTCGAACTGCCGGTGATGATCGAACGCGCCGCGCCACGCGCGGAAGGCGACGGCTGGTCCGGCCTCGGCTGGATCACCGACCGCGACGGTCCGTTCTTCCGGCGACGCCTGGCGCTCTCCGCGCGCGGCGAGTGTCCGGCCGAAGGCGCCGAACTGATGGTCGCCGGCGGGCTGAGCGCGCTCCCTTCGGAAGCGTCCGGCTACGACGCCTGGCTGCGTTCGCAGGGCGCGACCTTGAAGCTGCGCGGCGGCCGCGTGCTCGGCGAACTCGCGCCGGCCTCGCGCTTCGCGGTCTGGCGACAGCGGCAGCAACGACGTCTGGACGCATGGCTGCGCCACATGCCTTGGCCCGACCCCGACGGCGGCGCGCTGCTCGCCGCGACGATGCTGGGGCGGACCGCGCTGCTGCCGGCCGAAGCCAAGGAGGCCTTCGCGGCGACGGGCACGCTGCATCTCTTCGCGATCAGCGGCCTGCACATCGCCGGCATGGCGGCGGCCCTGCTTTGGCTCGCACGTCGCGCTCGCCTGCCCGAAGTGCCGGCCGGCGTGGCCGTCCTCGTCCTGCTCTGGCTTTACGTGCAGGTGACCGGCGCATCGCCTTCGTCCGTCCGCGCGTGGATCATGGCGGCGTTCCTCTGGGGCGGCCGCGTGGGCGAGCGAGACACGCCCGCCTTGCAGTCGCTGGCGCTCGCGTGCGCCGTCACGCTCCTCCTCTCACCCGAAGCCTGCGCCGACGCCGGCTTCCAGCTCAGCTATGCGGCGGTGCTCGGCATCATCGTCGCGGGCGGCCCGGCCGCGGAACTCTGCGGCCGTCCCACCGAGGAGGAACGCCTCACGCCGGTCGCCGCGCAGACCGCGACGCAACGGCTCCGCTGGCGCGCGCGGAAGTTCCTGCTTGGCGGGCTCTGCGTCTCGCTCGCGGCCACGCTCGCCGGCGCGCCCCTGACCCTCGGACATTTCGGGCGGGCGAGCTGGGGCGGAGTCCTCGTCAACCTCGTGCTCGTACCGCTCTCGGAGATTCCCCTCATGCTCGGGATGGCTTCCATCGCCTGCGGCGCGAGCGACTGGCTCGTGACGCCCGCGAGCTGGCTCAACGGCCTCGCGGGGGCATGGTTACACGCGATGACTTGGATCGCCCAGGCCTGCGCGCTGGTTCCGGTCATCAACCTCGAGCTCACCCTGCCGCATCGATGGCTAGGCCCGGCGGGAAGCGCTCTGCTGGCGGCCGTTTTCCTCTCGCAGGCTCAGACGAAAAGCCTGGGTCGGCTGCTCGGCGTGCCTACGGCGGTCCTGGTCGGCTGGGGACTGGCCGCCTTTTTGCTTCGTATCTTAACCTGACCTTGCCAGCCGTGCGCAGGCGGAAAAAGTCCGCTCATGAACCCGTTCTCGTTCCGCACGTTCGCCGCGCTCGCGTTGGCCGCGTCCACGTCCCTCAGCACCGCCGCGCCGCAGGAATGGTCCGGCATCTACCCCGAGCTCGCCTACTTCAACAACGAAGGCGAATGCGGCACCGGCGCCGTCGTGCCTTGGGCCGACCGCCTGTGGGTCATCACCTACGGCCCGCACCTGCCTTACGGCTCGAGCGACAAGCTGTACGAGTTCACGCCGGACCTGCGGCAGATCGTCCGCCCGGAAAGCGTCGGCGGCACGCCCGCGAACCGCATGATCCACAAGGAATCGAACCAGCTGATCATCGGGCCTTACTTCATCGGCGCCGACCGCGAGGTGCGCGTCGTCCCGCCGAAGCTCATGCCCGGCCGCCACACCGGCAACGCCCGCCACCTCACGGACCCGGCCAACAAGGTCTACTTCGCCACGATGGAAGACGGCCTCTACGAAGTGGACGTCCGCACCCTCGCGGTCAAAGGCCTGATCAAGGAGATCAAGAACAAGCCCAAGCCCGGCCAGACCGCCGAAGCCAGCCCCGCGACGATCACGTCGACGCTGCCCGGCTACCACGGCAAGGGACTCTACTCCGGCCAAGGCCAGGTCATCATCGCGAACAACGGCGAGCAGAGCGCCCAGGCGCTCGTCGACCCGACGATCACGAGCGGCGCGCTCGGCTCCTTCAACGGCGAAGGCAACTGGACGCTCATCCGCCGCAACCAGTTCACCGAAGTCACCGGACCCGGCGGCCTGACCGGCAACGCCGACCCGGCCAAGGATCCGATCTGGACCGTCGGCTGGGATTTCCGCTCGGTCATCCTCATGGTGATGGAGGACGGCAGGTGGACGAGCTACCGCCTGCCCAAAGGCAGCCACTCCTACGACGGCGCGCACGGCTGGAACACCGAATGGCCGCGCATCCGCGACATCGGCGAAGAAGGCTCGCGCCTGATGACCATGCACGGGCTCTTCTGGAAGTTCCCCGCGAACTTCTCATCCAAGCAGTCCGCCGGCATCGCGCCGCGCTCCGCCTACCTCAAGGTCATCGGCGACTTCACGCCCTGGCAGGGTCGCCTCGTCTTCGGCTGTGACGACACCGCCAAGTCCGAGTTCCTCAACAAGCGGCCCGCCAAAGGCGCCCTCGCCGGCCCCGGCCAGTCGCAGTCCAACCTCTGGTTCACGTCGCTCGACACCCCGGACAAGCTCGGCCCGGCGATCGGCCGCGGCAGCGTCTGGGTCGATGAACCCGTGAAAGCCGGAGAGGCCTCAGACCCTTTCCTCCTCGCCGGTTTCGCCAAGCGTGCGGTGCTGGTGCAGCACGACGGTTCGACGGCCACGACCTTCACGCTGGAGATCGACGCCCTCGGCGACGGCCGGTGGAAGACCTGGCGCGAAGTCGCGCTCAAGGCTGACGAAGCCACGCAGTGGGTCGAAATTCCCGCCACCGTCACCGGCGCTTGGATCCGCGCGAAAGCCGACCGCGACGTCGCCAAGGCGAGCGTCACCTTCCAATACGCCGCCGAGGACAAGCGCGGCGTCGAGCGCGACGGACTCTTCAAAGGACTCAGCAAGGCCGGCGACGCCACCTCGCAAGGCGCGTTCCTGCTGACGCGCGGAGCGAACCTCCGCACGCTCTCCGTGCTCGCCGCGACCCTCACGACCGACCAGACCTCGGTCGGCGAAGCCTATGAGCTCTCCGCCGACCTCAAGCTGACGAAGATGGCCGACCAGAAAGCCGCCGACTTCGTCCGCAAGAACACGGCCATCCCGCAGGGCATCGTCACCGCCGACGCGGCCTCGGTCATCTTCGAGGAGAGCGGCGTCCGCTGGCGCCTGCCGCGTTCGCCCTCCGCGGCGCACGACGGCCTGCTCGGCCGCTCGGCGTTGCGCAAGGCCCGCGAAGTCTGCACGGAGCGCGACATGCTCCAGGCGCACGGCACCTTCTACGAACTCCCGGCGCTCAACGCCAAGGGTGCCATCCGCATGCGTCCGATCGCCACGAGCGACGCCGCCGTGCATGACTACTGCTCCTACCGCGGACTGCTCGTGCTCAGCGGCGTCTCGCCCGAAGCCGCCAAGGACGATCGCCACGTCATCCGCTCCGACGACGGCAAGGCCGCCGTGTGGGTCGGCGCCGCCGATGACCTGTGGAAGCTGGGCAAGCCGCGCGGCCATGGCGGCCCTTGGGCGAACACCGCCGTCCAGAAGGGCGCTCCCTCCGATCCTTATCTCATGACCGGCTACGACAAGAAGAGCCTCACCCTGACCAACCATGGCCGCGAACCGGTGCGGGTCACCGTCCAGCTCGACGTCGCGGGCGACGGGCGCTTCTCGGACTACCAAGACTTCACGGTCACGCCCGGCTCGCCGGTCGAGCATGCCATCCCCGAATGGATCAACGCCTACTGGGTCCGCATGGTGAGCGCCCAGGACGCCGTCCTTTCTGCGCAGCTGACCTACGAATAATCGGAACCCTCGTCCGTTTCCGCGGTTATATCCTCACACCCCTCCTCCCATGTCGCTCCGCCTCCTCGCCCTGCTTGCCTTCCTCTCCCCGCTCAGCGCCGCCGAAGCCCCGGCCACCCTGCTCGCGCAGCCGGACAAGGAGCTCGTCGCCGACGCCCTTACCAAGGAAGCGACCGCCGCCCAGTGGAAGATCGCCAAAGGCAAGTGGGAGCGAACCGCCGACGGCATCCGCGTCGAAGAACTCCCTGCCGACATGCATGGCGCCGCCGGCCGCGTGAACACGAAGCTCCAGGACTTCGTCGCCGCCTTCGATTTCCGCCTCGATGGCGCCAAGTCCGTCTCGCTGAGCATCAATGACGCCAAGGAACACGTCGCCCGCGTGCTCATCACGCCGACCTCCCTGCGCATCCAGAAGGACGACCATGACCACGACGGCCCCGACAAGTCCGTGATCTTCCTGAACCAGGCGCAGGCGTTCGAAGCCGGCAGCTGGCACCGCGTCGTGCTGGAGATGGTCGGCGACACGATGGTCGCGACGATCGACGGCAAGATCAGCGGTTTCGGGCGCGACGAACTCTTCAAGGCCGAGAAAGCCAACCCGGGCTTCACCTGTGGCGGCCAGTCGGCCACCTTCCGTAATCTCGTGATCTGGAGCGCCAAGGCCGAGCCCAAGGCCTCCTGGAAGGAAGCCAGCGCGCAGATCGCCGAAGCCATGGCCGCCGCGCCGAAGCCCGCCGCGCCCGCCGCCAAGGGCAAGGGTGCCGCCAAAGGCAAGGGCAAGGCTAAGGCCGCCAAATAAGCCATCCGGCTCTTTTTCACCGGCGGGGACCCATCTCCCCGCTTGCACCATGGGAGGTTACGACCAAGTTCGAACCTCCCACTTTCATGAACGAGCCCTTCGACACCATCGAGGAAGCCCTGGCGGACATCGCCGCCGGGAAGCTCGTCATCGTGACCGACGACGAGAACCGCGAGAACGAGGGTGACCTCGTCATGGCGGCCTCCAAGGCCACGCCGGAGACGGTCAACATGATGATCCGCCATGCGCGCGGACTCATCTGCGTCCCGACCGTCGAGCATCAGCTGCGCCGACTGGGCATCTCCCAGATGGTGCCCGAGAACCGCGAGTCGCAGCGCACCGCCTTCGCGGTGTCCGTCGACGCCGCCGAAGGGATCTCCACCGGCATCTCCGCCTACGACCGCGCGAAGACCATCGCGATCCTCGCCGACCCGCAGGCCAAACCCGAGGCGCTCGTGCAGCCCGGTCACATCTTCCCGCTCCTCGCCCGTCCGGGCGGCGTGCTCCAGCGCGCCGGTCACACCGAAGCCGCGGTCGACCTCGCGTCGCTCGCCGGCCTGCACCCCAGCGGCGTCATCTGCGAGATCCTGAACGAAGACGGCTCGATGGCCCGCCTGCCGGAGCTCGTCGAACTCAAGCGGAAGTTCGGCCTGCACATGATCTCCATCGCGCAGCTCATCGAGTTCCGCCACCGCCGCGAACGTCTCGTCGAGCCCGTCGCCGAAAGCCCCTTCAAATCAGCCTGGGGCGAGTTCACGCTCCGCGTCTACCGTTCGCTGCCGGACGGACGTCAGCACCTCGTCTTCACCCTCGGCCGGCCCGACGAGACCCCGACGCTCGTCCGCGTGCAGCGAGAGAACATGCTCGGCGATCTCTTCCGCGGCAGCGCCTTCGGCGCGGGCGCCTCGCTCGCCTCCAGTTTCGAAGCCGTCGCCAAGGCCGGCCACGGCGTCATCGTCCACGTCGCCCAGCCCTTCGGGGGCATGCAGGCCGACCAGGACGGCGTGCGTCTCGGCCAGATGGACGCGCGCGACTACGGCATCGGCGCCCAGATCCTTTCGCACCTCGGCCTCCGCCGCATCCGTCTCATCACGAACAACCCGCGCAAGGTCGTTGGCCTCGGCGGTTACGGTCTGGAGATCGTCGAACAGGTGCCCTTCTGAGAAGCGGACGGTTGTTTCCGCTTGCAGGCTTGGTCCGAAGCGACTCCATCGGACGTCCGTTCTTCCGCCATGAGCCTCGACAAGCCCACCCCTGACGCCATCGATGGCGCCGAACTCCGCTTCGCCCTCGTGGCCGCGGGTTACAATGGCGAGCTGGTCCAGGCCCTGAAGAAGAACGCCATCAAAGGCCTGCGCGCCGCCGGCGTGCCCGCCGCCTCGATCGTCGAAGTCGCCGTCCCCGGCTCCGGCGAGATCCCTTACGCCGCCTACATGTCGGCCATGACCGGTGATTATGACTGCGTCATCGCCCTCGGCGTCGTCGTCGCCGGCGACACCCCGCACCACGAGATCATCGCGCACTCGACGGCCCAGGCCCTCCAGGACGCGGCCATCCGCTCCGAAGTCCCGATGATCAACGGCATCGTCGTGACGAACACCCGCGAGCAGGCCGTCGCCCGCTGCCAGGGTTCGCTGGACCGCGGCACGGAGTTCGCCCACGCCGCCCTCACCATGGCCCGTCACCGCGTCACGCTCGGCGCCCGCCTCGACCAGGTCGAGGACGAGGAACGCAAGCGCGGCGGCCAGGAACCCTTCGCCCAGAACTGAACGATGGACAACGACTCGCCTGTTTCCGCCTCCGCGCGCGCCAAGATCCGCATCCGGATCAAAGGCGTCGACTACCGCATGGCGGACCAGACCGCGGCCGACATCATCGCCAGCGTCGCCGGCTCCGGCGCCCGCATCTCGGGGCCCTTCCCGCTCCCCTCGCAGGTCGAGGAACCGCGCACGGCCCTCCGCGAGGAGATCCGCAGCCACCGCCGCCTCATCGAGATCATCGGCTCCAACCAGAAGACCGTCGACGCGTTCCGCCGCCATAACGTGCCCGCCGGCGTCGAGATCGCCATCGTCGCCCCGGACGAACCCGCCGCGGCCGACCCCGCCGCGCCGCCCGCCAAACGCAACCGTCGCCATGACAGCCGCGTCGCGGCCATGCAGTTCCTCTGCTCCTGGGAGCTCCAACGCCACCCCGACATGGTCACGGGCCTCTTCGACTTCTTCTCCGAGCGCCCGCAGCCCCGCGAGTATTACGCCTTCGCCGAGGAACTCATCCAAGGCGTCATCCGGGACCTCGCCCTCATCGACGAGGTCATCGGCAAGTACGCCAAGAACTGGGCCTTCGGCCGCATCGCGCGCGTCGACCTCGCCATCCTGCGCGTGGCCGTCTTCGAACTCATGCGCCGGACGGACATCCCGCCGGTCGTGAGCATCAACGAGGCCGTCGACATCGCCAAGGAGTTCTCGACCGAGGAGTCCAAGCGTTTCGTCAACGGCATCCTCGACAGCTACAAGGAAGAACTGGGGCGCGACCCGCGCAAGGCCGAGGGCGGCTGAGCCATGGCGGGCTTCTTCGAGCGACTGAAGGCGGGCCTGAGCCGCACGGCCGAGGCCGTGGCCAACCTGCTGGCGCGTCCGATGGACGCCGCGGCCGCCGAAGAGCTGCGTGAGCGCCTGATCGCGGGCGACTTCGGCCCGGCCACCGCCGATGAGGTGGTCGAAGCGGCGCGCGCCGCCTGGAAGACCGACGCCGCCCTGCGCAAGACCTCGCCCGCCGAAGCCGCGGCCGAAAGCATCGTCCGCGCGCTGGGGGGCGAGGCCGCGCCGGCGAGCACCCTCTCGAAGCCGCACGTCATCATGCTCCTCGGCGTCAACGGCGCCGGCAAGACGACGACCGCGGCCAAGCTCGCCTGGCGCTGGCGCCAGGAGGGCCGGTCCTGCCTGCTCGGCGCATGCGACACGTTCCGCGCGGCGGCCGGCGAACAACTTTCCGCCTGGGCGGACCGGCTCGGCGTCGAAGTCGTCGGCGCCGCCGCCGGCGCCGATCCCGCGGCGGTCGCGTTCGACGCCGTCAAGGCGGGCGTGGCGCGCGGCGCCGACCTCGTGATCCTCGACACCGCCGGGCGCCTGCACACCAAGGCGCACCTGCTGGAGGAACTCCGCAAGGTCGTGCGCGTGACGACCAAGGCCCACGCCGGCGCCCCGCACGAGAAGTGGCTCGTCCTCGACGGCTCGCTCGGCGCGAACTCCATCGAACAGGCGCGCATCTTCCATGAAGCCGTCGGCCTCACCGGCCTCATCGTGACCAAGCTCGACGGCACCGCCCGCGGCGGCGCGCTCGTCGCCGTGGTCCGCGAACTCGGCGTGCCGGTCCGCTTCATCGGCGTCGGCGAACAGCCGGCTGACCTCCAGCCCTTCGACGCGCGGGCCTACGCCCGTTCGATCGTCGGCCTGCCGGAGTGAGGTTGTCTTGCCAGCGAGGGCGCCTCGCCCCAGCGTGAACCCATGTCGGCCGAGACCGTCACCGTCGAACTAGGCTCGCGCTCCTACCCCGTCCGCATCGGGGCCGGGATGCGCCGCGAGGCCTTGGCCGCGGCCGAACGCCGGCTGGCTTCCGGCCAGAAGTGCGTCGCGATCACGTCGCCCGGCGTCGCCGCGGCGCAGTCCGGCTTCGCGGCCGAACTCGCGCGGCTGATGCCGGTCCTCGCCACCGCTTCCGACGGCGAGACGGCGAAGTCCGCCGCCGAACTCGCGCGTGTCTGGGATTTCCTCGCCGCCAACGGCGTGGCCCGCGACGGCGCGGTCTTCGCGCTCGGCGGCGGCGTCGTCGGCGACCTCGCCGGCTTCGCGGCCGCTTCCTACCAGCGCGGCGTCGATTTCTATCAGCTCCCGACCACGCTGCTCGCGATGGTCGACAGCTCGGTCGGCGGCAAGACGGGCATCAACCTGTCCGCCGGCAAGAACCTCGTCGGCAGCTTCCACCAGCCCACGGCGGTCTACGCCGACACCGACCTGCTGGCCACGCTGCCGCCGCGTGAATTCGCCGCGGGCATGGCCGAGGTGATCAAGCACGGCATCATCGCCGACGCCGACCTCTTCGGCCTGCTCGAACAGAACGCCCCCCTCGACTGGAACCATGCGCTCCTCCCGCGCGTCATCCGCCGCTGCGTCGAGATCAAGGCGGCCGTGGTCGCCGGCGACGAACGCGAGACCAGCGCCCAAGGCGGCCGCGCGCTCCTCAACCTCGGCCACACCTTCGGTCACGCCATCGAGGCCACCGCCGGCTACGGCACCTACCTGCACGGCGAGGCCGTGGCGATCGGCCTGGTGATGGCCGCGCGCCTTTCCGCCGAGCTCAGGCACTGCACCGCCGCCCAGGCCGAACAGGTCGAAGCCGCGCTGAAGGCGCACCTCCTGCCGACCGCCCTCCGCTCGCCGCTCCCGCTCGAGCCCATGCTCGCCGCGATGCGCCGCGACAAGAAGGTGCGCGGCGGCAAGCTGCGCTTCGTCCTGCAGGACGGCATCGGCGCCGCCGGCACGTCCGACAGCGTCCCCGAGGACGCCGCGGTCCGCGCCCTGCTCGCCGGCGGCGCCGTCCGCTGAGCAAGCCCGCTTGACCGGTCCGGCGCGCCGGGATTTCCTGTCGCATGCCCCGGCCGTCCGCCCCGTTGGTCACGCTCTGCCTGTCCCTGCTCGCGGTCGTCGCGGCGGCGGCGGAGCCGTCCGCGGAAGCCCCGCGGACCAGCGCCTCGGGTTTCATCCGCCATTGGTCCGGCGAACTCCCCGTCGTCCTCTCGGTCCCGCATGACGGCGCGGCCAAGCCTGCGGACATCCCGGACCGCACGCGCGGCGTGACCGTGCGGGACTCCTACGCCGCCGCCCTGGGCCACGCCCTGCGGGACGCCCTGCGCGAACGTTGCGGCGCCGCGCCGCAGCTCATCGTCTGCGAACTCTCGCGCAAGAAGGTGGACTGCAACCGGGAGATCGGGGAAGGCGCCGCCGGACAGCCGAGGGCCGAACAGGTCTGGCGCGAATACCACGCCGCCATCGACGAAGCCGAGGCCGCCGTGCTCGCCCGCTCGAAGCATGGCCTGTACCTGGACATCCACTCGCACGGCCACCCGAAGCCGCGCATCGAGATCGGCTACCTGGTGAAGGCGTCCGAGCTGCGCCTGTCCGACGAACGCCTGGACGGCGACCAGTCCGTCGCCGCGAGGTCTTCGATCCGCTGGCTGAGCCAGCGGACGCCGGCGAAGTTCTCCGAACTCCTCCGCGGCGAGACGAGCCTCGGCGGATTGTTCGCGGCCCGCGGCGTCGCCGCGGTGCCCTCGCCGCGCGAAGTCGTGCTCCTGGACGATCCTTACTTCAACGGCGCCTATGACATCGAAGCGCACGGATCGCGCGACAAGTCGCAGCTCGACGCCGCGCAGCTCGAGGTGCCGGGACCGATGCGGGACACGCCGGCCCACCGGGCGGCCACGGCCAAGGCGATCGCGGAATCGCTCGAGGCCTACTTCGTCCGGCACTTCGGGACGAAGCTGCGGTAAGCTTACGGCTGCGGGCCGACGGCGGGCTTAGCCGCGCGCCAGTCACGCTTGAGCAGGCGCTCGTCGTTCTTCTCGTTGGCCTCGCGGACGCGCTCCTTGAGCGTGCCGTCGGCGGCCGGCTGACCCGACAAGGCGGCCGCGGCGGGCGTCTTCTCGACGACGAAGGACTGGTCGCCGACCGGGCCGGCGGCGCAACCCACGAGGAACAGCAGAGGCAGGAGGAACGGGGTCTTCATGAGTCTTATTTGGCGCGGAGCTTCGCGTCGGCCTCGAGCCAGCCGCGGAGGGCGAGGGCGGAGCGGCGGGCGCGTTCGCGGGCGGCGGCCAGGTCGTCGGCGTCGGCGACGTCGGCCTTGGCGAAGGAATAGAACTTCGCCTTCGGCTCGGTGCCGGAGGCGCGGACGGCGAGGCGGCGGCCGTCGGCCAGCTCGGCGAGGATGAACTCCTCGGGCGGCACGCGTTCGCCTTCGGCGTCGAGCACCTTGTCGCGCTCGTAGTCGGTGACGCGCAGGACCTTCGAGCCGTCGATCACGGCGGGCGGGGACTTGCGCCAGGAGGCGACGATGCGGCGGATGCACGCGGCGCCCTCGGCGCCTTCGAAGGAAAGGTTCAGCAGGTCCTCATGGTGCGCGCCGTGGCGCAGGTGCAGGACGTCGAGCGCGTCGAGGAGCGTGCGGCCGCGCGAGCGCAGCAGGGCGGCGAACTCGCAGAGCATGACCACCGTGGCGTTGGCGTCCTTGTCGCGGACGGCGTCGTCGGCGAGGTAGCCATAGCTCTCTTCGGCGCCCAGCAGGAAGAGCGTCGAGTGACGGAGGGCCAGCGGGGCGCGGCGGCGCAGCGGGAGCGCGGGAGCGTCGGCGCCGGCGCCTTCGGCGAGGCGACGGTGCCAGTTCTCGAGCTTGCGGGCGATCCACTTGAAGCCGACGAGCGTCTCGACGCAGCGGACGCCGTGGCGGGCGCAGATGGCGGCGACGAGCGGCGTGGTCACGAGCGACTTCACCACGGCGGCGTTGGGCGTGCCGGCCTCGGGGAGGATGCCCGCGTCCTTCAGGGAAGAGAGGCGGAATTCGGCGAGCAAGGCCGCGACCTCGTTGCCGCTGAGGAGGCGATGGCCGCCGGCGGGCAGCGGACAGGCCACGCCGACGCGGTCCGAATCCGGATCGGTCGCGAGGATGAGGTCGGCGCCGATCTCGTCGGCGAGCTTCAGCGCGAGGGCGAAGGTGCTGGCGTTCTCCGGGTTCGGGGAGGCGACGGTCGGGAAGCGGCCGTCGTGCTCGCGCTGTTCTTCGACGACGTGCGGGTCGATGCCCACCCGACGCAGCGCCGGCACGACCATGACGTCGCCCGTACCGTGCACGTTGGTGTAGACGACCTTCGGCTCGTGACGGGAGATGACCTCCGGGTCGAGCACGACGCCGGCGAGGCGGGCGAGGTAGGCGTCTTCCGCCGAGGCGGGCACGGCGAGCACGCGGCTGAGGTCCTTCTCAAGATAAGGCGCGACGTCGGCGGGGCCGAGCTTGCCGACTTCGGCGACGATGGCGGCGTCATGCGGAGGCAGGACCTGGCCGCCGTCGCCGAGGCAGCACTTGAAGCCGTTGTCGTGCGAAGGATTGTGGCTGGCCGTGATGACGACGCCGGCCTGCGCGCCGAGGTGACGGACCGTGAAGCTGAGCTGAGGCGTCGACCGGGCGCCGGCGAAGAGATAAGCCTCGCCGCCGAGTTCGGTCCAGGCGCCGGCGATCAGTTCGGCGAAATGACGGGAGAAATGACGGACGTCATGGGCGACCACCAGGCGGGCGCCGGGCTGGGTGGCGGAGACGTGCTTCCAAAGACCGATGACGGCGCGGAGGACGTTCACGTCGTTGAGGCAGGCCGAACCGATGGCGGCGCGGACCGGCAGACCCTCGGCGTCGACCTCGTTGGCGGCGGAGACCCGGCCGACCGTCCGACCGCGCATGCCCCCGGTGCCGAAGGCGATGCCTTTGTAGAAACGATCCTCGAGTTCGGCCCAGGCGCCCCGTTCGCAGAGATCGCGCAGGGAGGCCAAGGCTTCGGCCGGCAGGGCGCCGGAACGGAGCCAATCCCCGGCATTGGCCAGGCTGGCGGCGGAAAGCCGCCCCTGGTCCCGGGCGGCTTGGAGAAGCGAAAGGACGGCGGCGGAGGCGCTCATGTGTCCGCCCATACTTGCCCTCCCTCCGGCGGGGACAAGCCCGTAGGCAGGGGGAGGCGGGGGTTGACACATTCGGTCCTTTCCCAAGGGTTGACCCCCCATGCCCGAAGACCGTTCCAGCAAGCAGCCCCCGGCCGGCGATGACCGCAACCTCGTGGTCGTCGACGAGGATTTCGTCAATGCGGACGCCGAGGACCGTCTCTGGCTCTTCTGGGAGCGCAACAAGGACGTCATCGTCAAGGCCTCCGTGGCCGTCGTGGTCGGCATCCTGGGTTATCTCGCCTTCTTCTTCTGGAATGAAAGCCAGCGCGAGGCGCTCGGCGAGGAGTTCACCGCCTGCCAGGACGAAGCCGCCCGCCGCGCCTTCGCCGCCCGTCATCCCGGCGAAGCCTTGGCCGCCGTCGCCCTGACCGACGTCGCCGACGACCTGAAGCGCGCCGGCAAGTTCGCTGACGCCGCCAAGGCTTATGACGAAGCCCGCCGTCTGGCCGGCCTCGCCGGCACCGCTCCGGCCGTCAACGCCCTGGCCGACCGCGCCCGTCTTTACGCCGCCCTCTGCCGACTGGAAGACGGTGACGCCGCCGCGACCAAGGCCCTCGCCGAGGTCGCCGACGATGTCGCCGCCGCCGAGACCCTCCGCGGTTTCGCCATGCTCACCCTCGCCAACGTCGCCGTCGCGAAGGGCGACACCGCCGAAGCCAGCAAGTGGCTCAACGCGATGGACAAGAAGCTGCGGGCGAACCACGTCTGGAAGGCGGACAAGGAGATGCTGGTCCGTTCCGAGCCCTCGCTGGTCGCCCCCGCCGCCCCGGCCGGAAAGTAAGCAGCGGTCGACCCGGTTCCGGCCGGCTTCCCGCCCCCTATTAACCTTGCCAATAAAGGCCGTTGGGCGTGTCTTCTGGACACCCGTCGGCGCGGAGCCGGCGAGCCCGTCACCCTTCCCTCCGGAGCCCAACCCATGAACGAAGCCGCGCCCCAGCCGGAAGCCGCCGTCGTGGCGGAAAGGCTGACCAAGCGCTACGGCTCCCTGACGGCCGTCGAAGACCTGAGCTTCACCGTGGCGCCGGGCGAGATCGTCGGCTTCCTGGGCCCGAACGGCGCCGGCAAGTCGACCACCATGCGCATCCTCTCCGGGACGATGTCCGGCACCTCGGGCCGGGCGGCGATCTGGGGGGTCTCGGTCGCGCTCGACCCCGCGGGCGCCAAGCGGCACCTCGCGTACATGCCGGAGAACAACCCGCTGCCGGAAGACCTCCGCGTGGAGGAATACCTCACCCTGCGCGCGCGGCTCAAGGACGTCGCCCCGGACCGCGTCGACGAACGCGTCCGCCGCGTGATGGAGGACTGCGACCTCACCCGGCGCGCGTCGGGCCGCCTCATCGGCCAGCTCTCGAAAGGCTTCCGCCAGCGCGTGGGCATCGCGGACGCGCTCCTCGCGGAGCCACGGGTCGTCATCCTGGACGAACCCACCATCGGCCTCGACCCGCATCAGATCCTCGGCATCCGCGAACTGATCCGCTCGCTGCGGGGCAAGATGGCCGTGCTCATCTCGAGCCACATCCTGCACGAGGTCGAGCAGGTTTGCGACAAGGTCGTGATCATCAACCGAGGACGCCTGGTGGCGCAGGGTCGCACCGAGGACCTGCGTCGCGAACTGCTGCCGGAGGCCGCCTTCACCGTCGTGACGCGCGCCGACGAGGCCGCCTTGCTCGCCGCCTGCCGGCGCGCGGAGGCCGCGGCCGGTGTCGCCGCCTTGGCCGGCGCCGACGGCTGGAACACCTTCCGCGTCACGCTGCCGGCCGGCTCGCCCGCGCGCGAGACGCTGGCCGCGACGCTGATCGGCGCGGGCCTCGCGCTGCGCGAGGTCGCCGAAGAGAAATTCGGGCTCGAGGACATCTTCCTCGCCGCCACGCGCCGCGCCCCCGGGGAGGGCCGCCGCTCCTGATGCGACACTTCCGCACCCTCCTCGCGCACGAGCTGCGCAGCGCGGCGCTCTCCTGGAACACCTGGGCCGCCGCCGGCCTCTTCCTCGCGCTGATGGGCGGCATCCACTTCTTCGCCCTCGTCGACGCCGCGCGCGCGCCGACCTCGCGCGCCCCCGTGGAGGCGACGCTCTGGTTCTTCTGGCTGCCCCTGCTCTGCGTCCTCCCGCTGCTGACGATGCGCACCTTCGCGGAGGAACGCCGCTCGGGCACGCTCGCCGCGCTGCTCACCACGCCGGCCAGCCCGGCCGCCGTGGTCTGGGCCAAGTTCCTCGCCGTCTGGATCGTCTGGGCCTTGTTCTGGCTCTCGTTCGCCGTGTTCCCGTTCCTCGCCGCGCAGCGGCTGGACGGCGCGAACGCGCGCGCGCTCGGCGAAGCCTCCTCCCTCTGGGGGGGGCTCTGCTTCATCGCCGTCAGCGGCTTCCTGCACGTCGCGATCGGCATCCTGTGCAGCTGCGTGACGCGCTCCGCCGCGCTGGCCGCCCTGCTCGCCTTCATCAGCCTCCTCGCGCTGACGGCCGCGGGCGGCGCGATCGAGACCCTGCCGATCGAGAGCTGGGAATGGCTCGGCTGGCTGCGCGAACCGGCGGCCCACCTGCGGACGTTCGGCCACCTCCAGGATTTCACCGACGGCGTCCTCGACGCCCGTCCGCTCGTGCTGTACGGGACCGGCACCCTGCTCTGCCTCGGACTGGCGGTGCTCACCGTGGAGGGCCAGGAATGACATGAGCTCCCCGCGCGACGACTTCGGTTCCGTCCGGCCCATCCGCCGCCTGAACCGCCTGACCCAGGCCCTCCTGGCGATCGCGCTCGCGGTCGCCGTGAACACGCTCGCGTCGCTGCCGGAGTTCCGCCTGCGCCGCGACATCTCCGCGGACCGCCGCCACTCCCTCGCCCCGGAATCGGTGGAGACCGTGCGCTCCGCCGGCCGGCGGAGCCCCGTGGGCGCGGCGCGTTCCCGCGGCTGGGTCCGCGCCGTCGTGCTGACCGGCGAAAGCGCCGAGGAAGCCGTGTTCCTGCGCGCGCGGCTGCTCAAGCTGCTCGACGCCTACGTCGTCGAGAGCGGCCGCCAGGGCGGCAACTGGCTCGCGGTCGAGCTCGCCGGCGGCGGCCGCAACGCCCCCCTGCTCTCCGAACTGGCCAGCCGTCACGGCGCGCCGGAAGCGACCGTCGCGATGGTGCTGACCTGCGGCGGCCGGGCGAAATACCTCCATTACCGCGACCTCGTGAACAAGGACGGCGCCTTCCGCGGCGAGGAAGCCGTCACCTCGGCCCTGATCGAGGTCACCGAAGACAAGCCCGCCGTCTGCTATGTCACCAAGGGCCACGGCGAACTCGGCGTGGAAGACGCGTCTCCCGTCCGCGGGATGTCGCTCCTTTCGCGACAACTCCGCAACCGCAACTTCGAGGTCCGCGCGCTCGACCTGGCCACCGTCGGCGAAGTACCGCGCGACGCCTCGATGGTCCTCGTGCCCGGGCCGCTGACGCCGTTCTCGGGCGCCGAGAACGACCGGCTCCGCAAATACCTCCAGGAACGCAACGGACGGGTGCTCGTCCTGCTCGACCCGGGCCGAGACCATGGGCTCGACCCGGTGCTGGCGGAATGGGCCGTGTTCACGCCCGACACCGAGCTGCAGGAACCGGACCCCGCCCGTCGCACCACCGACGGCGACATCGGCCTCCTGCGCCTCGAAGCCAAGGAACACCCTCTGACGAAACCCCTCCGCGAACAGAACCTGCCGCTCGTCGCCGCCCGTCTCCGGCCCGCGCGCTTCGACGAAGGCAGCGCGCCGGACAGCACCCTCGGCGTCTGGCAGCTCGTCTTTTCCTCCGACGCCGCCTGGGGCGAGACCGATCCGGCCCGCCGTCCTCTGCGTTACGACCCTGACCGCGATCAGGCCGGCCCGGTCTGCGTCGTCGTCGCGGCCGAGCGCGCGACCGGCATCCGGCAGGGCGTCGGCGGCGCCGGCGGCCGCCTGGTCGTCGTCGGCACCTCCGAGATCGCCGCGAACAGCCGGCTCGACCGCGGCGGCAACCGCGCCTTCCTGACGCAGGCCGCCGCCTGGCTGAGCGACCGTGAGCGGGCCATCTCGCTGCCGGTCCGGGCAGGGGGTGAAGTCCAGCTGACCGCGACGGCCGCCGACTTCTGGACCTTGGCGCTCCGTTTCGCGCTCGTTCCGCTCGGCGTGCTCGCAGTCGGGCTTGCGGTTTCCGTGTGGCGTCGCAGGAGTTGACGTGCCCATGCGGATCTCCCGCACCACCGTCGTCCTCCTGCTCGCCAACTTGATCGCCTTCGGGCTGGTCTGGCGCGCCATGTCGGGTCAGACGGCCGCCGTCGTCAGCCTGACCCAGCTCTTCCCGCCGAACCCCGCGCGGCTCGCCCTCGCCGAAGGTCCCTCCCGCCTGCTGCTGGAAAAACGCCCCGCGGGCTGGCGCGTGCTCGAGCCCTACGACTGGC
>Ga0222714_10002621_pt1 | contig 18881 bp, 16 predicted proteins | sample C33_3DmetaG_FD_165048 | JGI IMG/M metagenome (GOLD analysis project Ga0222714, IMG submission 165048) | Estuarine water microbial communities from San Francisco Bay, California, United States - C33_3D | ecosystem: Environmental > Aquatic > Marine > Unclassified | place: USA: California...
TGGCGGTCATCAACCGATCAAGGCGAATGTCCGCGTCATTGCAGCAACACATCAGGATCTCGAGGCAAGGGTAAAACAGGGGTTGTTCCGGGAGGATTTGTTTCATCGCCTCAACGTGATCAGACTGAGGCTGCCTTCGCTTCGCGAGCGGCGTGAGGATATTCCGCTGCTCGCACGGTTTTTCCTGCAAAAAAGCGCTCGCGAACTGGGGGTCGAGCCCAAGCGCATGTCCGAGGGTACGCTGAGCTACATATCCATGCAGGACCTGCCGGGGAATGTCCGGCAACTGGAGAATCTCTGCCATTGGCTGACGGTAATGGCTCCGGCCGCGACGATCGAAGTCAAGGACCTGCCACCGGAAATGCGTGAGGAATCGACATCTTCCGGCACGGACGACTGGGTCGCGGCGCTGGCGAGGGAGGCAGAGTTGCGTTTGCATCGCGGCGAGACCGGGATTATCGATGATTTGACCCGGCAGTTTGAAAAGACGCTCATCCAGAAAGCCCTGGCTCAAACCGGGGGACGCCGCATCGAGGCTGCCCAGTTGCTGGGTCTGGGTCGCAACACGCTGACCCGCAAAATCCAGGAACTCAAGATCGATTCCGGTCGCAGCGAAGACACGTAGTAATATTCCTCCGGATCATTGTTGCGCGGAGATTCGGGGCAAATGGAACTCTACGATTACGACTTGATTGTCATCGGTGGCGGATCTGGAGGAGTTCGCGCGAGCCGTATGTCTTCGGCTTATGGCGCCAAAGTGGCCCTGATCGAGGCCGCTGCCCTGGGTGGGACATGCGTCAATGCGGGGTGCATTCCCAAAAAGCTTTTTTCCTATGCCGCCGGGTTTTCGGCTGATTTTGCCGAGTCCGCCGGCTATGGCTGGACACTCAAAGATACGCACTTTGACTGGAGCCGTTTACTGGCAAACAAGGACCGCGAAATCTCGCGGTTGAACGGCGTATACGCCAGGCTGCTGGAGGGTGCAGGCGTCAGCTTGATCACCGGACGTGCGCGGCTGACCGATGCGCACAGCGTTACAGTCGGAAACCGGACATTCACGGCGGCACATATCCTGATTGCCACTGGCAGCCGGGCGGTCAAACCCGACATTCCGGGAGCCGAACTGGGCATCACTTCAGACCAGGCTTTTCATCTTGATCGGTTGCCATCCCGCGTCGTTTTGCAGGGCGGCGGATATATCGCCGTGGAATTTGCTTCGATATTCTGTGGAATGGGTGTCGATACGACGCTGGTACATCGCGGTGGACAAGTGCTGCGTGGATTTGACGAAGATCTGGGCAAGGTCCTTGCCGAGGAACTCACCCAGCAGGGAGTCCGTTTGCGACTGAATGAAAGCGTGACTCGTGTCGATCGTGCTGAAGGGGCACTGCAAGTCACCCTGAGGTCCGGGCAGGCAACCACCACCGACTGCGTGATGTTTGCCACCGGCCGCCATCCCAATGTCGAAGGACTCGGGCTCGAGGCTGCGGGCGTGGCAACGGCCCGGAACGGGGCAATTCAGGTCGATGAGCAATACCGCAGTTCGGTGCCTTCCATATACGCCATAGGCGATGTGATTGGCAGGGTGCAGCTGACCCCGGTTGCGATTGCTGAAGCCATGGTGCTGGCCCGTACCCTGTTCAAGAGTGAGTCAGCAAGGCTGGACTATGAAAACATTCCCACCGCCGTGTTCAGCCATCCGCATATCGGAACTGTTGGATTGACCGAGGCCCAGGCCCGTGAACGTTATTCCGAGATCGATATTTACCGAACCCGCTTTCGCCCGCTCAAGGCGACTCTTTCGGGCGCGCCTGAAAAGGTTTTCATGAAGCTGGTCGTAGATCGGAAAACAGACCGCGTACTCGGTGCGCACATGGTGGGTGATCAGGCAGGCGAGATCATTCAGGGCATGGCAGTAGCCATCAAATGCGGGGCTACAAAATCAAGATTTGACGAGACGATCGGCATTCATCCGACCACGGCCGAGGAATTCGTTACCCTGCGGGCCTGAGATATTCCAGCGACTGGCCGAATTTGCTGCTATCAGGAAAAATCGGCGAAGACTGGCGTGTGATCCGAAGGTCGTTCATGGCGACGGGGTTCGAGGTCGATCGCGCAGGCCGTACAACGGGCGGCAAGATTATCCGAGGCGAGGATATGATCTATGCGCAAGCCCATTTTGCGGCGAAACGCATTCATCCGGTAATCCCACCACGAGAAAGACCGCTCGGGCTGCTCAAACAGGCGAAAAGCATCTTTCAGTCCAAGATCGGTGAGCCGCGCAAATGATGCACGTTCCGGATCGCTGCACAGCACTTTTCCTTTCCACGCCTCCGGATCATGTACGTCACGGTCCTCAGGGGCGATGTTGTAGTCGCCGAGCAGGGCGATGGCCTGGTGCTGGTTTAGCTGGGAGCGCAGATAATTGGTGAGTGCGTCCAGCCATGCCATTTTGTAACGGTATTTTTCAGAGTCGACGGATTCGCCGTTGGGAATGTAGGCGCAGATTACCCGGACTCCATCCAGCGTGGCTGCGATGACGCGTTTTTGCGGATCGTCAAAACCGGGAATATCGCAACAAATGTCGGTTACCGGCTGCCGCGTCAGGATGGCGACCCCGTTGTAGGTTTTCTGCCCGCTGTATACCGCGTGATACCCCGCCGCGAGAATATCCTGGAGGGGAAACTTCGAGTCCTCCAGCTTGGTTTCCTGCAGGCACAGCGCGTCCGGCTGGTGGCTGACAAGCCAGTCCAGCACCTGTGGCAACCTGACTTTCAGCGAGTTGACATTCCAGGTGGCGAGCCTCATTTCGCTGGAGCGGGTTCCGCACCTGGAGCTGGTGCCGCGGCGGGAGCCGCAGGATTCGCCGTCGCTTCGGCCGGATTTACCGCGGGTTTGGCCGGTTGCGGGGCCGGACTCGGTGCCTGAGGAGCGGCAGTACGCGCGCCGACCACGGTTCGAGGGTACCCGGCATTATCCAGCGCTGCATCCCATGCCCCTTGTTCATAACCTTTCAGGGCTTCACGACCGACAAACAGCATGGGCACTTCGAGAGTGCCATTGGTCAGTTTTTTGTAGCCTTCGATGTCGTCCTGGGGGTTTTTCTCGGCAAATGGTATGCCGCGGCGGGTGAGGTGGGCTTTGGCCTTGGTGCACGCCTCACCGCAGTCTGAGACGTACAGTGTCAGGGGAAAATTGCGCCGTGCCTGCTGCACGCTGTAAGGCGCAGTGGAAGTTTCAATCACGCTGGCTTCGATCGTCCGGCGCTCGACTTTTTTTGCCGTCGAAGGGGGGGGTGTATCACGCCACTCCACGCGCCCCTTGTCATCCACCCAGCGATAAAGTTGCGCAGCCTGTGCCGGGATTCCCACCAGCAGCATGGCGAGCAGTACGGACACTCTGGTCATGTCGCGCTCCTCGAAAAATTATCCGGTCGTTGTTCCTGTGTCATCATGATACCGCGCGCGGGCGCGGTTGGCGCAGCCCGTGATCAGGCCGGCTGCGGGGCCATACCGTTATGCTTCAGCAGTGCGTCCACTTTGGGCTCCCTGCCCCGGAACGCAACGAAGGATTCAAATGCCGGCCGGCTGCCGCCGACAGCCAGCACCTCATTCCAGAAACGCATGCCGGTGGCCGGGTCAAGGACGCCGTTTTCCTCGAACAGGCTGTATGCATCAGCGGAAAGAACCTCGGCCCATTTATAACTGTAGTAACCCGCCGCGTAACCCCCGGCGAAGATATGGGAAAAATTGTTGGGAAACCGGTTGTAGTCGGGCGGAAAGAGCACGGCCACCTCGCGGCGGGTTTCGTCGAGCAGCTCCAGCGGGGTTTTCTTGCCCGCGGGTTCGTAGTCATGGTGCAGCCGCAGATCAAATATCGCGAACTCGATCTGGCGCACTGTCTGCATACCGCTCTGGAAATTCTTGGCGGCAGTCATTTTTTCGAACAGGGCTTCGGGCAGTGCATGCTCGCGGTCAACATGGCGGGTCATCGGCCTGACAACTTCCCATTCCCAGCAAAAATTTTCCATGAACTGGCTGGGCAACTCGACCGCATCCCATTCCACTCCGTTAATGCCGGAGACGCCCAGGTAATCCACGCGGGTCAGCAGGTGATGCAGACCGTGTCCGAATTCATGGAACAGGGTGATCACTTCATCATGCGTGAACAGCGCGGGTTTGTTGCCCACGGGAGGGGAAAAATTGCAGTTCAGATAGGCGACCGGCACTTGAACTCCATGCACGGTGGTACGCCGAGTGATGGCATCATCCATCCACGCGCCGCCGCGTTTGCTGGGGCGGGCATAGAGGTCCAGGTAAAACTGCCCGATCAGGTTGCCTTTGCGGTCCCGGATGGAAAAGAAACGCACGTCGGAATGCCAATGCGGCGCCTCGGTCGGTGTAATGGTCAGTCCGTAAAGGGTTTCAACCAGCCGGAACATTCCCGGCAGCACGGTGCTTTCGGGAAAGAATTGTTTCACTTCGTTTTCGGAAAAATCGTAACGGGCAACCCGCAGTTTTTCCGAGACGTAGGCGATATCCCACGCCTCCAGCTTGTCCATGCCCAGCTCGCGCTTCGCAAAGTCTTTCAGTTCCGCGAGATCACGTTCCGCATAGGGTTTCGCCCTGGCGGCCAGATCCCGGAGAAACGCAAGCACTTGGGCAGGAGTTTCCGCCATTTTCGGTTCCAGCGAGTATTCGGCGTAGCTGCCGAAGCCGAGCAATTGCGCCATTTCTTGGCGGAGTTGCACGATTTCGGTGATCAGCGTGGTGTTGTCGAGTTTGGCATCACCGAATTCCGAGGCTCGGGTGACGTAGGCACGGTACAGGCGTTCGCGCAGTTCACGGTGGTCTGCATACTGCATCACCGGCATATAGGAAGGCGCATGCAGGGTGAATTTCCAGCCTTTCTGGCCGTCTTTTTCCGCGGTCGCCCGTGCGGCGGCCAAGGCGTCCTCGGGCAGACCGGCGATTGCGGACGGTTCAGTGACCGTGTGCGTCCAGGCATTGGTGGCATCGAGCAGGTTATCGCTGAAGCGTGAGCCAAGTTCAGAAAGCCGGTTGTAGATTTCGGTGAATTTCTGTTTGTTGCGCCCCGAGAGTTCAGCCCCGCCCAGTCTGAAATCGCGGATCTCGTTGTCGATGATTTTCCGCTGCGCGGCATCCAGTGCCGTGAAGCCTGCGCCAGCCCGCAGTTGTTTGAACTTCCGGTAGAGCCCCTCGTGTTGACCGATCTCCGAGTAGTACTGGGAGATCTTGGGCAGATTGGCGTTGTAGGCTTCGCGCAACTGCGGGCTGTTCATGACCGCATTAAGATGCCCGACCTGACCCCAGGCCCGGTGCAGCCGTTCGTTGGCATCGTTCAGCGGACCGACGAAATTTTTCCATCCCGGATCTGCCTGGTCCGCAGCCAGACGCTCGATGAGGGCGCGGTTTTCCGCCAGCAGCTGATCGACTGCCGGCGTGACGTGATCGGGAGAAAAGTCCGCAAAACGGGGCAGGCCCGAGAAATCGAGTAAAGGATTCATCAATGGATTCGCACGCAAAAGGATGCAGCCGGTACGACCGCATAACTGGCGGCAAGTTTAACAGGGTATCGTGCGACACCCGCGGCAAAAACTATATAAGTTATTGTTTTATTTGATATTTTTTTCGTAAACCACGGCGCCGCCGATCAGCGTGTGGGTTACCCGACCGCAGACTTCGATGCCCGTGAAAGGCGTGTTCTTGCCCTGGCTTCTCAGGCTGTCCTCCCCCACGCGCCAGTGAGCACCCGGATCGAAAATACAGATATCGGCGGCTGAGCCGGGTGACAGGTGTCCGCAATCGATGCCCAGTATGGACGCGGGCCTGGCGGTGATCCGGTCGAGGGCGGCAGCAAGATCAACACCACATTCGGCCGCCCATTTGAGGGTCAGCGGCAACAGCAGTTCGACGCCGGTGGCCCCGGTTTCAGATTCCGAGAACGGGAGTTGCTTGGCATCTTCGTCAACCGGAGCATGGTCGGAACACAGCACGTCGATGGTTCCGTCCGCAAGACCTGAACGTAAAGCGTCGCGGTCACGCTGGCTGCGCAAGGGCGGTGTCAGATGGCAGTTCGGATCGAAATAGCCGATATCCATTTCAGACAGGTGTGCATGATGGATGCCGAGGTCACAAGTCACCGGCAGGCCCCGGGATTTGGCATCGCGGATCAAGGCGACGCCTTCCGCCGACGAAAGCCTTGCGATGTGAATGCGCGCGCCGGTTTCCCGGGCAACAATCAGGATGGTCGATAGCGCGATCGTTTCGGCCGAAACCGGTATTGCAGGCAGGCCCAGCCGGGTTGCTACCTCGCCTTCGTGAGCGACCCCCAGTTTTGCGAGTGCCGGATCCTGCGGCCGCAGCCATACCGGGAATCCGAAAGTCGCTGCATATTGCAGGGCGTGCATCAGCACCTGGTTGTCGGCAAAGGGGGCTTCAGCCTGGGAAAAGGCGATGCAGCCGGCGTCGCGCAATTCCGCCATTTCCGTCAGTTTTGAGCCCTTCAGCCCGACCGTCAGCGCCCCGACCGGGTAGACATGCGCCTGATTCAGATTCTGCGCCCGGAATTTAAGCATTTCCACCAGGCCAGGCTCATCCAGCGGCGGATCGGTATCCGGCGGGCAGGCGAGGCTGGTGACGCCGCCGGCAATCGCGGCCTGCATTTCGGATTCAAGCGTGGCCAGATATTCGAGGCCGGGTTCGCGCAGTCGAACGGCGAGGTCGACCAGCCCGGGACAGACGATCAGCCCGGTGGCATCGATGGTGCGGTTGGCACCGAAATTTGCAGGGGGAGTCCCCACCGCGACGACTTTGCCAGCGGCAACGTACATATCACGCTGCGCATCGATACCGTTTTTCGGATCGATCAGGCGCCCGTTTTTGATATGGATTTTCATCGTCTCAGTTGCCGGCGAGTATGCTCATCACCGCCATGCGGATGGCAATCCCGAATGTGACCTGGGGCAGTATCACTGATTGTCTGCCGTCGGCGACGCTGGAATCGATTTCTACGCCCCGATTCATCGGCCCGGGATGCAGCACGATGGCATCGGTTTTGGCCAAGGCAAGCTTGTCTTCCGTCAGACCGTAGTATTTGTAGAACTCCTGGGCCGAGGGCAGCAGTGCGCCATTCATGCGTTCGTTCTGCAGGCGCAGCATCATCACCACGTCAACATTTTTCAGTCCCTGTTTCATGTCGGGATAAACCTGGACACCGAGTTTATTGACGTGGGCAGGGAGGAGGGTGCGGGGGCCGATTACCCGGATTTCCGGGCAACCCAGGGTGGTCAGTGCATGAATCTGCGAGCGTGCCACCCGCGAGTGCAGGATGTCACCAACGATGGCCACCCGCAGCTTGGTGAAGTCACCCTTGTAATGGCGGATGGTGTACATGTCGAGCAGGCCCTGCGTCGGGTGCGCGTGACGGCCATCTCCGGCATTGACGACATGGATGTCCTGCGCAACATGGCGGGCAATCAGGTAAGGTGCACCGCTGGCGGCATGTCGCACGATGAACATGTCCGCCTGCATCGCCGCCAGGTTGGCCACGGTATCAAGAACGGTTTCTCCCTTGCTCTGGGAAGATACGTTGATGGCGAGGTTGATGACGTCGGCAGACAGCCGCTTGGCCGCGATCTCAAATGTGGTCCGGGTTCGCGTCGAGGGTTCGAAGAACAGGTTGAATACAGCCTTGCCGCGCAGCAAAGGCACTTTCTTGACTTCGCGCTGGGTGACGCCGACGAATGATTCGGTGGTATCCAGTATCTGGCGCAGCACATCGGCCGGCAAACCTTCAAGGGAGAGCAGATGGTGGAGCTCGCCGTTCTGGTTGAGTTGCGGATTGGAGTGGTTAAGCCACATGGCAGTCAACCCTTCACCAGTCGCAACGCGAAACGATGATCCGCATCACGGACAAGTTCGATGTTTTCGTCGGGCCGGATTTCTACCGATGCACCGACAAAGTCCGCAGAAATCGGCAATTCGCGGCCGCCGCGGTCTATCAGGGCAGCCAGGCGGATGTTTGACGGACGGCCGTAGTCGAAGAGTTCGTTCATGGCGGCGCGGATGGTGCGCCCGGTGTAAAGCACGTCGTCGACGATGATCACGGCGCAGCCGTCAATGTCGAAAGGGATGTCGGAACTCTTGACGTTGCGTCGTAAACCCTTGCGGCTGAAATCGTCCCGGTAAAAGGAGACGTCCAATGTTCCCAGGGGGAGGGAGATATTCAGGGCCTGGTGCAGGCGCTCGGCGAGCCATACTCCGCCAGTGTGAATACCGACCAGCCCGGTATCGGGCCCGACAACGGGCCGCATCCGGTCGGTGAGCGACGCGAGCAACTGCTCAGCGTCAGGAAGCGGTTTAGCCGGCATGGCGGGCCGTAGCCTAACACAATCGCCCGCTTCAGGACATGTTTCCGGCCTCTTTTCCCGGCAGCTGGGAGAACCAGGTGCGCAGGATTTCCGCTGCGGCGGCGGCATCCAGCAGCTCGGTGCGCCGTTTTTTCCGTGTTCCCGCTTCCTGCAGGGCAGCTTCGGCGGCAATTGAAGTCAGTCGCTCGTCGACAAAATCGACGGGAAGGCCAAACCGGCCGTGGAGCTTCTGACCGAAGCGCCGGGCGAGCCGGGCAGTTTCATGGGGGCCGCCATCAGCATGCCCTGGCATCCCTACAACCAGGCAGGCGGGACGCCATTCACCGATCAGGGCGGCGATTGCGCTAAATCGGCTGTCGTTGTCTACGCTGCGGATGACCGACACGGCATGTGCAATTCCGATTTCGATTTCACCGACAGCGACGCCGACACGCTTTTCGCCGTAGTCAAAAGCGAGAACTGTTCCGCGAGCGGGTCGCGATGTCACGCGTGTCCGGCTACGTCCGACAAGTTGGCGTAGTTGACGCCGAGGGAGTGCATGGCGGCTGCAAGACGTTCCTCTGCAGGCATCTCGAAGAGAATTTCGGGTCGTGCAGGGACAGTCAGCCAGGCGTTTTGCGAGATTTCGTGTTCAAGCTGTCCCGGCGCCCAGCCCGCATAACCGAGTGTGATCAACAGATGTTTCGGTCCGGCGCCGCGGGCGACAGCCTCGAGAATGTCCTTGGAGGTCGTCAGCCCCAGATCAGTACCGACCGCAAGCGTTGATTGCCAGTTGCCCACCGGGCTGTGCAGCACAAACCCCCGGTCTACCTGAACCGGTCCCCCGAAGTGCACCGGTATTGACTGGAAATTGCCGGGTTCAGGACTGACTTTTATCTGTTCCAGCAGGCTTTGCAGGTTCATGTCGGTAGGGCGGTTGATGACTATGCCCAGTGCGCCGTTTTCGTTGTGTTCGCAGACCAGGGTCAGCGACTTCGAAAAATGCGGATCGGCCATGGCTGGCATGGCGATGAGGAAATGATGCGTGAAATCCTGACTGTTCATGGCGTTCTCCGCCTATTGTAAAGCCGGGTGCAAGGCACGACAATTGAACGGCTTAATTGAATGTTGCTTATCCAATGCCCGATAAAGACTCCTCCCTGATGTGGTTTCGCCGCGATTTGCGCTGCACGGACAATGCGGCGCTGCATGCCGCGCTTAGTGGAACGGGCCGTGTTTATTGTGTTTTCGTCTACGATACCGAGATACTCGACACTCTGCCCTCACGCTCCGATCGTCGCGTCGAATTCATCTGGCAATCGGTTGTTGAATTGGACGGTGAGCTGGCGAAGAGCGGCGGGAATTTGATAACCCTGCATGGACCGGCGCGGCAGATCATCCCCGCGTTGGCATTGCGGTTGAAGGTGGGTGCGGTATATGCCAATCACGATTACGAGCCTGCGGCGGTTGCGCGCGATTCGGCAGTTGAGAGGCAGCTGGCGGCGGCAGGCATTGAGTTCCTGACCAGAAAAGACCAGGTCATATTTGAAAAAAACGAAATTCTGACGCAGGGTGGAACGCCTTTTTCGGTTTTTACTCCCTATAAAAACGCCTGGCTTAAGAAGGTGGACGATTTTTATCTCAAGGCTTACCCGGTGGAACGTCATGCGGCAAGCCTGGCCCGGGCATCGCGTGAGCCGTTGGGTTTGGCGCTGGCGGATATCGGGTTTGAGCCTGCCGGGTTGAAGGCGCTGGGTATTGCTGGGGGCAGAGCGTCTGCCAGGGGATTGTTTGCCGATTTCTTGAAGCGCATCGACCGCTACGGCGCCACTCGCGATTTTCCCGCCAAAAAAGGCCCGTCCTATCTTTCGGTTCATCTGCGTTTCGGCACCATTTCCATCAGGGAACTGGCGCATGAAGCCTGGATTCGCTCGCGTGGCCGGGGCGGCGAGGGTGCTGCAATCTGGCTCTCGGAGCTGATCTGGCGGGATTTTTATTTCATGATCCTGCATCACCATCCGCATGTGGTATCCGGCGCCTTCAGACCGGCTTACGACGCAATACCCTGGCCCAACGACCAGGCGTTGTTCACGGCATGGTGCGAGGGACGGACCGGCTATCCGATCGTCGATGCCGCGATGCGCCAACTGAATAACTCAGGGTACATGCACAATCGCCTGCGCATGATTGCCGCTTCGTTTCTGGTCAAGGATCTTCTGGTTGACTGGCGCTGGGGGGAGAAATATTTTGCCGACCGCCTGAATGATTTCGACCTCGCGGCCAACAACGGCGGCTGGCAATGGGCGGCATCCACCGGCTGTGATGCTCAACCGTATTTCCGGATTTTCAATCCCGTGACCCAATCGGAGAAATTCGATCCGGACGGAACCTTCATCCGGCGGTACTTGCCGGAACTCGCGGGCTGCGACGCGCGCCATATTCATGCGCCCTGGACCATGACCGCTGAACAACAAAGGGCCGCAGGGGTGATCATCGGCGAGGATTACCCGGCGCCCGCCGTGGAACATGCTGCGGCCAGGGCGCGCGTGCTCGAACTGTTCAAGAAGGTCAGGCAGTAATGCCTATTTGCGCCAGAAGGCCGGGGTAAATACCACCAACAAAGCGAACAACTCGAGGCGCCCGAGCAGCATGGCGAATGCGCAGACCCAGGTCTGGAAATCGGACAGCACGGCAAAATTGGTTGCGGGCCCCACCTGGTGCAGACCAGGGCCGATGTTGTTCAGCGAGGCGACCACCGCAGAGAAGGCGGTCATCGCGTCCAGGCCGGTCCAGCCGAGGATCAGGGTCATGGTTACGAGCATGACGACCCAGATGAAGAAAAATCCGAGAACGGCAAAAACAATGGGGTCGGCCACCACCTGCCCTGCTACTTTGACCGGGTTGACCGCATGGGGATGGGCGAGGCTCTTGATTTCCCGGTAAACCTGGCGGTAGAGAATGACTGCCCGCATCATCTTTATGCCGCCGCCAGTCGAGCCTGAACAACTCAGGAAAGTGCCCAGGAACAAAATCCAAAGCGGCGCGAATACCGGCCACAGGTTGTAGTCGGCAGTGGCATAACCAGTGGTAGTGCCCACCGAAATGATGTTGAAGGCTGCATGACGGAGCGCAGACGGAAAATCCTCATACACTCCCGTTCCGAACAGCAGCATCGAGATGCCGGCGATACTGGCGAAGATCACCAGTATGTAGTAGCGGGCTTCGGTGTCGCGCGCGTAGGGCAGCAGGCTTTTGGATCGCCACACCAGAAAATGGGTCGCGAAGTTAATGCCGGCTATGGTCATAAAGGCGATGGCGACCAGGTCGATTGCGTAGGAGTTGAAATATCCGAAGCTGGCGTCGTGTGAAGAAAAGCCGCCGAGTGACAGCGTGGTGAAGCTGTGGATCATGGCATCCAGTGGAGTCATTCCTGCGGCGTGATATGCCAGTCCGCAGGCCAGCGTCAGCGCCGCGTAAATCAGCCAGAGACCTTTTGCGGTTTGCGTGACCCGCGGCGTGAGTTGTTCGTCCTTCATCGGTCCCGGGATTTCGGACTTGGAAACCTGCCGGCCCCCGACGCCCAGCATGGGCAATATCGCCACCACCAGCACGATGACACCCATTCCGCCCAGCCATTGCAGCAATGCGCGCCATACATTGATCGAGGGGGGCAATGTATCGAGTCCGGTCAGAACGGTAGCTCCGGTAGCCGTAAGACCCGATACGGCCTCGAAAAAAGCGTCTGTGAAAGAAAGCTGCGGCAGCGTCAGCATCAACGGCACCGCTGCAAACAAGGCGCCCCCGGACCATACCGCGACAACCAGCAATATGCCTTCGCGCAGGCTCAGTTCCCTTTTGTGGTTACGGGTGAGCAGCCATAGCACTCCCCCGGCAAAAAAATTGACGACCATTGACCAGAACAGCGCGTTTGCAGCGCCATCGGAGAGGGCAAGGGATATGCCGATCGGCAGCAGATGCGTCAGGCTCATCGCCATCGCAATGACTCCGACTACCGGGGCAATGGTCAGAAACAGGCTCATTCAGGCCGTGGAAGGATGCGGATTGATGCCTGGGGAATGCAGCACTTCAGGCCTTTACAAAAAGCCGACACTGACCTGAAACAGTTTCTCGACTTTGGGCACAATGCGCTTGTTGATCGCAAATACGATCACGTGATCATCGGGTTCAATGACGGTGTCATGATGTGCGATCAATACCTCCCGATCCGCCGTTCTGGAACTGCTGCCGTTTGCGGATTTTTTTTTGCGCATGATTGCACCAATCGTAGCGCCTTTGGGCAGATCGAGCTCCTCTATGCGGCGTCCGACAACCCTGGAGGATTTGGCGTCGCCATGCGCCACCAGTTCCAGTGCCTCGGCAGCGCCGCGTCGCAGGCTGTGGACAGCCACGCAGTCACCATGCCGGACATGCGCAAGCAGGGTGCCGATCGTGGTCTGGGCGGGTGAAATCGCGATATCGATCTGTCCGGATTGCACCAGGTTGACATAGGAACTGCGATTGATCAGCGCCACCACCCGGCGGACGCCCATGCGTTTTGCCAGCAGCGAAGACATGATGTTTGTTTCGTCATCATTGGTCAGGGCGCAATAGACATCCATGTCGCTGATGTTTTCGGACTGCAGCAGATCCTCATCGGTGACATCGCCGACAAGAACCAGGCTTGAGCGCAGGTCTGCGGCCAGGCGCTCGGCGCCGGGCCGGCTGTATTCGATGATTTTGACTTCGTACCGGTCTTCAATGGCCTTGGCCAGGCGGCGACCGATGTTTCCACCCCCGCCGATCATGACCCGCTTCACCGGTTTGTCCATGCGCCGCAGTTCACGCATGATGCCCCGGATATTTTCTGTGGCGGCGATGAAGAATACCTCGTCACCGGCTTCGATTACAGTCGAAGCGTCAGGGATGATCGGGCTTTCCTGACGGAAGATCGCGGCCACCCGGGTGTCGAGGTTGGGCAAATGCTGGCGAATGGTCTGCAACTCATGCCCGACCAGCGGACCGCCGTGAAATGCGCGCACCGCAACGAGGCTGACGCTGCCCTCCGCGAATTCCAGCACTTGCAGAGTTTCGGGGAATTCAATCAGCTTGCCGATGTAATCGGTCAGCACCTGCTCAGGGCAGATTACCGTGTCAACGGAAAAATTCTCGGGAGAAAACATTTCCGGATGTGAAAGGTAATCAGCGGCCCGGATGCGTGCGATTTTTGTCGGGATGTTGAACATTGTTGCGGCCAGCTTGCAGGCGACCAGGTTGGTTTCGTCGCTTTGCGTAACCGCAAGAATCATGTCGGCATCGCGTGCTCCGGCACGCTCGAGGGTTTCAGGGTGACCGGCATTCCCTGTAATCGTGCGCAGGTCAAGGCGGTCCTGAAGCTTGCGCAGACGTCCGGCATCGGTGTCTACGACAGTGATGTCATTGGCTTCGGAAACCAGGTTTTCGGCGACGGAACTGCCGACTTGTCCGGCGCCGAGGATGACGATACGCAAATATATTCCCCTGTCAGGCGGTCACAAGGACGCCGCTTTCATACGTGAAAAAAGAAACTGCGCAATTGTATACGCTGATTTCAGGAGATTCCCGGCGCGCTGCCCGATTTCCGGGACCGGTAAATTTTTCATGTGGCATAATCGATGATCGATAAAAGCATCCTAACCCATTGACTCGAATATATTTTCCGGACACCGTTCCGGAGCATGGCATATGTGAAATTCCTGCGGCGCAGGCCCATCACATCGTGCATGTACTGCGCCTTGGCAAAGGCGACCCGGTAACGCTCTTCGACGGCAGGAATACTGAATACAGCGCGGTCATCAGCGATTGCGCGCGGGGGAACGTGCGGGTCAAGGTGCAGGGCCGAAATCCAGGCAACCGCGAATCCCCATTGCAGGTCACGCTGGTACAGGCAGTTTCCAGTGGCGAGCGCATGGATTTCACGGTGCAGAAAGCGGTGGAACTGGGAATAGCCGCCGTGCAGCCGGTGCTCTCCGAGCGCTGCGTGGTGCGCCTTTCAGGAGAGAGGGCGGCAAAACGGGTTGCCCACTGGCAGGCGGTCGCGGTGGCGGCCTGCGAGCAATGCGGACGCAGCCAGGTGCCCTTGGTCCACGGGCTGTTGTCTTACGCTTCATGGCTGGGCCAGGCTTCCAGCAATACCGCGACGCGAATTTTGCTGGCACCTGGCGGGGAAACCGGATTGAAGGGGATGAATCGCCCTGCAGGAAGCATCCTGTTGCTCGCCGGACCGGAAGGCGGGTTGACTGCCGCAGAGCTGGATAGCGCGCATCGCGCGGGGTTTATCGCGCTTAAACTGGGTCCACGCACCCTGCGCACCGAAACCGCGGCTTTGGCGGCACTGGCCGCCATGCAGGTCTTGTGGGGGGATTTCTAGGTACTCGCTTTTACAGTTGAGGGTTCTCGCATACCATCGGAAAAACGGGACATACACGATCAGGGAGAACAATCATTTCCAGCGGAAACGACAATTCCGGCACCAGCCAGGATTCGCCCAAGGCACGGCAACGCCTGTCTGCGCAGGATCGCTTCATCGACTGGTTCCAGTCGGTAGCGCCCTATATCCATGCTTTCCGGGGCAAGGTGTTTGTCATCGCCTTCGGCGGGGAAGTGGTTGCCGACGGCCGTTTTTTTCATCTCACGCACGATCTTAATCTGCTGGCTGCCCTGGGTGTCAGGCTCGTGCTGGTTCACGGGTCACGTCCACAGATCGAGTCCAAACTGAAGGCCCAGAAAATCCGCAGCCGTTTTGCCGAACGATTACGGGTGACCGACGGTGCGGCACTGGAGGCTGCGATGGAGGTTGCTGGAAAACTAAGAGTACAGATTGAAGCTTTACTGTCGATGGGGTTGCCCAACTCCCCAATGGCGGGGGCGCACATCCGGGTCGCCAGCGGCAACTTTGTTACTGCGCGGCCAATTGGGGTAGTTGACGGCGTTGACCTGATGCATACCGGCGAGGTGCGGAAAATCGACTCCGCTGCGATCGAACGCAGACTGAAGGACGAGGAGCTGGTGGTGCTGTCCCCGCTGGGGTATTCGCCGACCGGCGAGGTATTCAACCTGGCCCTTGGGGACGTAGCGTCGGCAACCGCGGTAGCTCTCAAGGCCGACAAGCTGATTTTCCTGATGGACACTCCGGGCGTGACCGGAAAGCGTGGTGAATTGCTGAGGGAACTGACGGTCCGCGAGGGGCGTAACCTGCTCAGCCGCGGCCGGGTCGAGGTCGAGGAAATCCGGAATTACCTGCCGGCTGCGGTGCGGGCCTGCGAACAAGGGGTGGGGCGCGCCCACCTGATTTCGGGACACCTGGACGACAGCCTGTTGCTGGAGTTATTTACCCACAAGGGTGTGGGCACACTGGTTACCCCTGATCCGCTGGAAACCCTGCGCCACGCCAAAATCGAGGATATCGGCGGCCTGCTGCAGTTGATAGAACCGCTTGAAGACGAAGGCACACTGGTCAAGCGCAACCGGGATCTGCTCGAAATGGAGATCGACCGCTTCTGGGTCCTCGAGCATGACCGGATGATCATCGGTTGCGCCGCGCTGTACCCGTTTTCAGATGAACGGTCCGGAGAGTTGGCCGGGCTGGCGGTTCACCCGGAATTTCGCGGGAGAGGTGCCGGCGAGAGGCTGCTGGCCGCAGTGGAAAAGCGTGCGCGGGGTTTGCGCCTGAAGCAACTGTTTGTTTTGACTACACGCGCCGAGCACTGGTTTGTGGAGAGGGGCTTCGTTGAAACCGATGTGACCGCCTTGCCGCAAAAAAAGAAAGAGCTGTATAACTATCAACGGCGGTCCGTGGTGCTGACCAAGCGGCTGTAACAATTTTTTAACATTGACGGATTATTGTGGAGAAACTTCATGCCGCGCACCGTATTTTGCGTAAAGCTCAAGCGCGAAGCCGAAGGGCTTGATTTTCCGACTTATCCTGGCGAGCTCGGAAAACGAATTTTCGAAAGCGTGTCCAAGGAAGCCTGGAAACAGTGGCTGGAACAGCAGAAAATGCTGGTCAACGAGAACCGCCTGAATCTTGCAGACAAAAAAGCCCGTGATTATCTCGCCCAGCAGATGGAACGCCATTTTTTTGGGACCGGCGCTGACAAGGCAGCGGGTTACGTTCCACCCTCACAGGCCTGAGATTCACCTTCGGCGCCATGATTTATGAATGCTGCCGTCCGCAGGATTCGACGCATGCCCGGCAAGACCGGTTTTGCCCCGGAGTTTTATCTCAACCGGGAACTCGGCCTGCTGTCGTTCAACCGCAGGGTGCTGGCGCAGGCGGAGAACCGCGCCCATCCGCTGCTGGAACGCTTGCGTTTCCTTTGCATCGTCAGCAGCAACCTTGACGAGTTTTTCGAGGTCCGCGTAGCCGGCCTGCAGGCCGAGATAGAAGCGGGCTTTGCTCCAATCAATCCGGATCAGTTGCGTGCCGATCAGGTTTATGCCCAGGTTGCGCGTGAAGCGCACGACCTGGTAACTCGCCAGTATCAGCTGCTGAATGAAGAAATTCTGCCGGGGCTGGAAAATGAGGGTATCCGTTTCCTGCGTCGCAGCGAGTTCTCTTCAGCGCAAACCGAGTGGATACGCAGCTATTTCCTGCGCGAAGTAATGCCTGTGCTGACCCCAATCGGACTTGATCCTGCGCACCCCTTTCCCAGGGTATTGAACAAAAGCCTGAATTTTGCTGTTGAGCTCGAAGGTAAGGATGCTTTTGGCCGCAATTCCGGCATAGCCATTGTGCAGGCTCCGCGGGTGCTTCCCAGGGTTATCCGTTTGCCGCAGGACGTTGCGGGCATGGAATACGATTTTGTTTTCCTGTCATCCGTTCTGCACGAGCATGTCGGAGAACTTTTCAGTGGCATGAAGGTATTGGGTTGTTACCAGTTCCGTCTTACCCGAAACAGTGATCTGTTTGTCGACGAGGAAGAGGTCAAAGACCTGCGCACAGCCCTGCGCGGTGAATTGCCGCACCGCCATTTTGGGGATGAAGTCAGGCTCGAGGTGGCTGACAGTTGTTCACAGCACATTTCCGGCTTCCTGCTGAAACAATTCATGCTGGATGAGGCGGATCTTTACCGCGTTGATGGTCCTGTAAATCTTGCCCGGTTAATCAGCGTTCCCGACTGGGTGGATCGTCCAAATCTGAAATTTCAGCAATTCAGACAGGGATTTCCGGACATGTTGCGCGAAGGCGGCGACATGTTCGAGATTCTCCGGGCGGGTGACGTATTGCTGCACCACCCCTACCAGTCTTTTCAGCCAGTGATCCTGTTTTTGCAGCAGGCCGCTCGTGACCCGGCGGTCGCGGCGATCAAGATGACGGTTTATCGTACCGGAGCCGAATCGGAGTTGATGGAATTGTTGATTGCCGCAGCGCGCAGCGGCAAAGAGGTGACTGTGGTGCTGGAATTGTTGGCCCGTTTTGATGAGGAAGCCAACATCAACTGGGCCCAGCGTCTTGAGGAAATCGGTGCGCATGTGGTCTACGGCGTTGTGGGACACAAGACCCATGCCAAGATGCTGATGGTGGTGCGTAGGGAAGGTTCCGGTTTGCGCCGTTACGTTCATCTTTCCACCGGAAATTACCATCCCCGAACCGCCCGTCTGTATACGGATTTCGGATTAATGACGAGTCATGAAGAAATCGGCAACGATGTTGCCGAGATGTTCATGCAACTGACGGGTCTCGGACGCGCGACCCGCTTGAAGCACCTCCGGCAGTCCCCGTTTACGTTGCACAAGGAAATGATGCGGGCCATCGCCCAGGAAACAGCTCATGCCAGGGAAGGCCGCAAAGGCCAGATCGTTGCCAAGATGAATGCCTTGCTGGAACCGGAAGTGATCGGCGCACTTTACGAGGCATCCCGCGCCGGGGTGCAGGTGGATTTGATAGTACGCGGGGTTTGTGCGCTGCGCCCCGGGGTACCGGGGCTGTCCGAGAATATCCGTGTTCGTTCCATCATTGGCCGTTTTCTGGAACATACGCGGGTGTTTTACTTCTACAACGACGGCGCTGAAGATGTGTATCTGTCCAGCGCCGACTGGATGGGCCGCAATTTCTTTGGACGGGTAGAGGTTTGTTTCCCGGTTCTTGATGCCGGCCTGCGCAAACGGGTGATCACGGAGGGGTTATATCCCTATCTGGAGGACAACACGCAGGCATGGACCATGGGCGAGGACGGGCAGTATGCGTGCCGTGCCCCGGGCCGTGCCAAGCCTTTCAGCGCACAGGAAAATCTGCTGGAAACCCTGGGGCAGAAAATCGGCGCATAGATTTTCTGCAAGGGCGATTTCCCATACTGCAGGATATACTCGCCCTAATGGATTTCCCATGCCTTTGTCCTCAAATACGGCAATGGGAAAAAGATCGCGCATATTTGCCGTGTTATCGAGCCCGGGCTGTGATGTTTTCAATCATTCTGTTGGATACGGCGGTTTGACATGGAACTCATATTGTGGCGTCACGCGGATGCCGAAA
>Ga0222714_10002622_pt1 | contig 18879 bp, 16 predicted proteins | sample C33_3DmetaG_FD_165048 | JGI IMG/M metagenome (GOLD analysis project Ga0222714, IMG submission 165048) | Estuarine water microbial communities from San Francisco Bay, California, United States - C33_3D | ecosystem: Environmental > Aquatic > Marine > Unclassified | place: USA: California...
AGCCGTCTGCAAGCGACCACCGCCGCGGAAGCCGGAGCTAAGTCGAAGGTTGACGAGCTCACGAAGCAGTTGGAGGCCCAAAAGGCTGAACTCGCTTCAGCCCGGCAAGCGGCCGCGTCTGCGGCGCAAGATTCCGCCCAAGTCAAGTCGCTCACGGCGAATGTGAGCGATCTCGAGAGCCGTCTGCAAGCGACCACCGCCGCGGAAGCCGGAGCTAAGTCGAAGGTTGACGAGCTCACGAAGCAGTTGGAGGCCCAAAAGGCTGAACTCGCTTCAGCCCGGCAAGCGGCCGTGTCTGCGGCGCAAGATTCCGCCCAAGTCAAGTCGCTCACGGCGAATGTGAGCGATCTCGAGAGCCGTCTCCGTAACGCGTCTTCGATCGCTGAGTCTTCCAAGCAGGCCGAAATTGCGCGTTTGACTTCCGATTTCGAGGCAAAATTCTCGCAAATGCAACGAAAGCACGAAATAGAGACTTCTGAACTCGCTCAAAAGACGCTCGCCAACGTGGCGCGTGTGGAACAACAAGCAAAGACTTACGAGGCAGAGCTTAAGTCGGCTAAAGAGCAGATTGCCAAATCTGCGATTGTGGCCACAAATCTGGAGAACAGTCAGCGTGAACTCACGAAGGTGCGTGAAAAGCTGGGCGCTACTGAGAAGAAACTTGCTGACTTTTTGGAATTGTACGGCGAGGAACGCAAGGTACTCGAAGACTCTCGGAAGATTGCGGACCAACTCGATAAGATTAAGCGCCGCTACGCCACCTCAATGGAATTCGACGAAAATTCGGTGGGCGAACTCACAAACAGGATCGAATCTGTGCTTTCTAGTGATGAGGATCCTGAAAAGATGAAGGCGATGATGGAGGGCAAATCCAAGGGCGACACCGTCGTCGACATGACGAACATTCCAGTCTGGGCGTACTACGCTCTCGGCGTCGCGACGGCAATCTTGCCTAGACTTATTGCCGGTGGCGGTATGTAAATGCGCATCAAATCACTTAGCACACGAAGCTGTTATAAGCAAAACATTCGTCATTCACAACAATATTCATGAACTGTCCATCTCACAGCGAGAGGGACGCGCATCACAGTTCCACACGACTCATTCGTGATGCCCGCACCAGGGCATCACACCAGGGGAATGTCAAAGTCGAATAAAGATCGCGCACGTTCCGGGACCGACGCTCGACCGAGAATATGGGATCCACGCGCGAAAGTTTCCTCTGACGTCTGTGGCGCAGCGCGCGCAACTGTCACACAGCTCACCCTTGCCGACGCGCGGCGCGCGGCTGTGGATGAATACAACTTACACAAGCAAGTGAAACGTACGAGAAGTGAACTCGCGCGCATCGCAAGCGCCGCATGCGCGCAGTCGAGCGATACGGGTCAAACTCCCCTACTGTTGTACGAGCGTTGGCTCGCGCGCGCGTCGCTCGCTTCAGACGGCCTCACGGCGCCGCTGCTTCCAAACATCGACCCCGAGGGCGGGTTAGCAAAAGATCTCGCTCGTCATGGCGCGAGCGTTGACGCCAGCACGCGAGCTGCACGTGAGGCGGTGTCGAAATCTCGCGAAGCTGCGGTTCGGTGGCGCAGCCGACGGGACGCCGCCGAAAACGACGTCGTAGACATTGCCGTTCAAGAACGTGGCGCCTTCATCACGCTTCAACTCGGCACGTTAAAACCGTACGTCAAAATAACAAAAATGCACCTTGGGAAGTTACGAGCGCTATATTGTCGCGCCTCGAGGCGCGGAAAACCGTTACCTGATGACTCAAGCTCGAGCGAGTACAAAACATTCGCTTTTAGCGTCTTCGCTTTGTTGACGCGTTACGATTCCCTTGGAGGCGCAGGATACCAAGCTGCGTTAAGCGAACATGCATTTGACGTACTTTATGAGAAACTAGGTGTGTGCGTGGAGTGTTTCGCGTCGCCACTCAATTGCAGGTATGGCACATTTTGCTCGCAATTCGAAGACGTCGACGCGCTTTTTGGCAGCCTCGGCAGTTTTTTCTCCGACGCCTTCGCCCCGATAGAAGGCTCTTTTGAGATGAATCCGCCATTCGTGCCAGAGACGATGCTACTTGCGGTAGAAAAGCTTGAACGTCTGCTGAGTCACGCCGAAAAAGAGAATAAAGCGTTGTCGTTTGTGGTCATCGTACCGGCGTGGAGCGACTGTCGGTATTGGCGTGCGCTCGAGCAATCAGCATTTCTGCGATGTGAGCGCGACATCGTGAATGCCGAAGATCATGGGTTCTGCGATGGATCGCAGCATTCGCGACCGAGTCACGAACGGCATCGCGTATCGAGTTACGACACTGGGGTGTGGTATTTACAAACGTCAATGGCAGCAAAGAAATGGGTTGTGAATGACGAAGTTCGAAGGCTCGTGTGCGAGACGATGAAGAAGGCGAGGGGATCAGTAAAGAATGTCAAAGAATTAGAAAAGCGTTATAGACCCGAGAAAGGTGCAACGACAGCGCATCCAAGCAAGAAAGCAAAGTTGTAATGACTAGTTTAGTATTATACACAGCACATCATTTACAACGCCGGCGGAGATCTTTGTACAGCGTATCGGGACAAAGACGTTTCACTCGATTTGTCAGTCAACGAATTCACGCTCATTCTACGCTGGGCCATGTACTCATTCTCTTGACTCAACCCATTCTCACTTATTCTTCTTGTCGTTTTCTCCCCAATAGTCATCGTGGCGTTGTTTGCAAACGCGAGCGTTGCCGCCACGCTTCCTTCAAACACGCGCTCGTTACCGCCGCGCACGGATAAATCTTTGACGCGTTCTAATTGTATATTCTCCACCTTTGACAAAAGATCTTCGTGTCTGAAGAGCATGATGTCCAACAACACGCTCGATTCTCGCGTTTCCGCATCGGTACCAAGCTTTTTCAACTTTTCCGCACGTTCCGCCTTTAACGTATCGCGGACATTCTGCAATTCATCCGCCACGGTGCCTAAACCGGCGCTAATGCACGCGCTGATGAGTTCATCCACGGTGCACATTCCCGTGGAGTGTGCCACGCCGACAAAACTGCGGCCTTCGTCATCGTCGTCGTCGTCACCGCCATGTGGTTTTGAAGGTGACGTGCTCACCGCCGCGAGTTTATCCGCAAATGTCGGACTCGATTTTGCTTTTTGTGGCAACGCCTTCTTCTTTGATGACGGTTTTGGCGGCTTGGCATCGTTGTGTGGCGACGTCTTCCGCTTCCTTACCTGTACTTCATTCGCATCGTCTTCCGTAAATTTTGCCATGGCATCAGCGAGATTTGAAAACGATTGCGCCTTGGAGAGACGACCGTCGTGGAAACTGGACTCGACACTATTTGACCCGCTGACTTCGGCCAATTCCTTATACAACGTGTTGAGCGCCGTTTGCGCCTTAATTTCATCCTCGTACTGACGTCCCTCTCGCATGGAATCGTTCGGCGAGGCGTTCGATGTTTCGTCTTGTAATACAGGTGCGAGTCGTAAATTTGCCGTCCCTCGACGGATCGATCGCTCGGCTTTCATGTTCAACCATCGTCGGAGCGTCTTCAAATCCTCAGGCGTGAGTTTTTCAGCGAGCAATCCCACGGTGTGTCGCTCCAAGCTTTCTTGCATGACGAGAGCTCTCAGCTGCTTCTTCGCGGCGTTAATCATGTGATGCGGCACAAGCAGCGCTTCGCCCGCAGCGACATGAATGTGTGATTCAAATGCTTGTCGTAAATACTTGTGCGTGCTCGCCTGCGCGGCGTTGATGCGCTTGGCGGCGTCGACGACGAGCAATTTTGACACCAAGTCGCGCGCATGTTTGCTCACGCTACCATCCATCGGGTCGTATTCGCCGCGGAACACCTTGTACAGGCCCGATACGGAGTGTTCAAATGGCATTCGTCCGGTAGTTAAAAAGTATGCGAAGACACCGACTGCCCACATATCTGCGGCTTGGCCGTACTCGCGTCGTTGCTCGACTTCGGGCGCTTGAAACAGCGACGTCCCGAGCGGAACTTGGTTATTCAATCGGTCGCTTCTGCGTAACGATGCGGCGCGTCCGAAATCAACTAATTTAATCTGTGCGTTACGCAAGTGGTCATCGTGCGCCACCATGAGGTTCTCAAACTTTAAATCACGAAAGACGACGTCTCTTGAGTGCACGTGCGCCACGGCGTCGACGAGCTGTCGCAACAACGTGTGTTTAATCTCCCCCCTCTCAGCATCCGTAAACCACTCCGCGTCATCGATGGCAACTAAATACGACAACAACGTATTCGATCCGCAGTACTCCATCACCACATGCACCTCTGCGCTCGTCTGATACGCCTTAATCAAACTCACCACGTTTGGGTGCTTCATCTTACCCAAGGTTTCAATCTCGCAATACGCCTCCCGTCTCTTCGCGTTGGCGCCGAATACCCCGATGTGCGTCTCCTTCATGGCAAAAGTCTCATTCGTATCGTACGACCGCACGCGATAGACCGTGCCTTGTTGCCCCGTGCCCACGCGGTCGAGCACTTCGTAGTCGTCTTGCACGCGCCCATTGTAGTCGATGCCTACAAAGTGCTCGAGGTCGCCAGCGTTCCCCTTTGGCGACGACGACGCGCACCCCATGTCGACTTACGAATGAATGCTTCAAAAATCACCCCACTCGATTCCCGCGACGCGACGCGCGCGTGTGCGGTCGCTCGCGCGCACCACGCGCGCGCGCGATATCCTATACCCATATCTCCGCCCGCGCCCCACACACGCGGGTGTTTCGCCCTTTCGCGATCGCCGTCGCGCGCGCCCCCAGCGCGCGCGCGCGTCGAGTTTCGCCCCGCGAACGCGCGCGTGCGATGAAATAATAATCTATGCACTACAATCTACTCGCGCGTGCGCGCGCTAGGGGCGTCGACCTCGCGAAACTCACGCGTGACGCTTCGTATGAATCGTGTGTCGACCGCGAAACGTCGCCCGCGCGTGCGGTCGCGTCATCGATGCCGCTTTAGTCGGTCTTCTTGCCGTCGGCCTCGGCTTGTGCGGCGGCGACTTCAGCCTTAAACGCCGCCCACTCCTGGTCGTGTTCTTCCTTGCTAAACGTCATGCGCGCCTTGCGCTGGAACGGGCGACACTCGTGGAACGCCAACCCAACCAAGCACGCGCCGACGGAGGCGTAGAGCACGGTGTTGGTCGGGATGCCGTAGTCGCGTTCGCTGACGCCGGCGAATGCGACGCCGGCGAAGGAGAGCACGGCGAGGATGAAGCCGATGTATTGACGGAAGTAGTAGGAGAAGTTCATGGGGCGTGCGTGCGCAAAGCGTGCGCGCAAAGGCGTGGGTGGGTGTGAGGGAACGCCAACGCGCGCGCGGAAGATGAAGGACATGAAGAAAACAAATGCGTTTAAATTAAAAAGAATGAATACATGAATACAATCAAGACTCTCGTTTCGGCGCGGCGGGGGTGCCGGAACCGCCCCATCCCCAGAGCAATTCACCAGTGGGTTCTTTGGCGGCCATTTTCTGCATCCAGCCGCCGGGCGTGGGTCCGGCGACGCACGGGTGCTCGACGCGCGCGCCCGCGGGTGTGTGTTCGATGCGAATGCGGTACCACGGGTTGTTTAACATTCCCATGACGTTCCACGTCGGGCGTTCGTCCATTTTATTCATCGATTGGTCCACGGCGCGGAAGCATACTTCGACGCAATCCTTATCCATGAGCCATTCCGTCGGGACGTCGAGCGTCCACATGCACCAGCACCAGTGGCGAGCCTTGTCGCCAGAGCAAAAGTTTGCCCAGCGCGGCTCTTCGCGTACGTTGATGTCGGCGAGTTTCCAGCTCAAACCTTGATCGAATGATAATTCGGCGCGAATGACTTTTCGCCCACCACCGCTGTATGCGTAACCTTTGAACGTGTACGTTTTCGACGCGGCTGGAATGACTTCGTCGTGCGCCGGATACGCGACGGCGCCGTTGATGTTCAGTTGGTTGATAATGAACTCGGGTTTGAACCACCAGCCTTCTTCAGTCGCTCTTTCGGCGTCCACGGGTGGGGGCAACACGCGGTTGTCGTTGAAGTGGTAAAAGTTGTTGCTCTCGCGATCCGTCACCTTGATTTCTTTGAGAAATTTAATCATGCGCCCGCCGATGTAGCCCGGGATGATGACGCGCACCGGAAACCCGTGGTCGGGATGCAGCTTTTCACCGTTTTGCTCGTACGCCACGATGACATCACACGTCGGATCGAGCGCGGTTTCCATGTCGATGGACGTGCCGTACGACCCTGGTCCACCGTCTTGGTCGGGGTAGTCTTTCGGTAACTCGTTTTGCGGTCCCGAAAGGCACACGTACCGCGCCCCCGGACCGGGCTTATAAATCCCCGCACGGCTCCAAAGCACGCGCAACGGCACCCCAGTCCAATACGTATTTCCAATCGCACATGGTCCCCAGGAAAACCCAATCGAACTCTTGATTAAGTTTTGTTCTTTGCGTCGATTACCCGCGCACACGACCAAGCACGGAAACGTGTCGCTCGGCATCGCCGCCAACTCATCCATACCAATCGTAAACGGTTTCGGTACATTCCCGCACACGTCAAACGTATGCGTGTCCCACTCACACTTTGGTACCGCACCGTGATTACGCACAATGTGTAAATTCACGGGAGAAATAAACCCATAGTCATACAACAAAGGCAACGGCGCCTCGACGTTGAACGGGTGCTTCCCCGTCAAGCGAATCAACTCTGGATGACGCTTCACCCAATCATCCGGCGTCTTCATATCCCGTTCATCCACCTCGGGCCACATCTGCGCTAAATACTTAGCCTTCTTCGCCGCATCCGCGTGATCGACGTTCTGCGATGGATCCGTCGCGAACGCCACGCCACCATTCATTTCGTCATCATCACCATCGCCCGCCTTGGTCTTGCCATCCTTCTTCGCGAGCACTTTCTGCGCCACCGCGCCCGCGCCCGCGGCGACGACCGCCACCGCGATGTTCGCCACCATACCGACGCACGCACGAACCCCCCTACGCGACGTCCCGCCGCGCGCGGCGATGAATGCCACGCCACGACGACACGGCGAGCGACGACGCGCGACACCGACGACGAAACGACGCGTCGTTCGGGCGCGCGCGCGCATCCATACTGCACGCATCGAACGCCTTTGGACCTTTCGTTTCGCGGATGGACATAAACATTCGTCCGTCGCGTCGTTTCGCATTCCACACGAACATGTGGTCGGTTGGACACTCCACCGCGTCGACCGCCAGTGGTGTCGACCAGGCGTCGCCGCCGTCGCCGTCGCGGTCGTCGTCGTCGACCCGCGGCGCGAGACGCACAGGACGCACGACGACGACGACCACGCGCGCGACATGTCGTCGTCGCAACGCGCGCGCGTGGCGCCGGACGCGGGCGAACGCGCGCGATGGCCCGCGTTCACCCTGGACGAAGTGCGCCGACACGCGACTCTACGCGACGGTTGGGTCGTCGTGCGCGGTCGGGTGTACGATATATCCGCGTTCGCGAGCACGCATCCGGGGTTTCATAACGCCGGGCAGGTGAGCACGGCGATCGCGATCGCGCGCGCGCTCGGGAGCGATGCGACGGAGGAGTTTGAGCACATCCATTCGCCCAAGGCGTGGGCGCAGTTGATGGATTTCCAAATTGGCGTGCTCGCGGAGACGGACGAGGACGCGGTGGTCGACGACGACGCGCGCGTGGAGACGCCCGTGCCCGAGTGGTTATCGCGAGATAGAGATTTTTGGGTGAAATATTCGGGTGGGGTGTCGGCGTCGACGTTGCGGTACTTGGAGGCGAGTGGGTGTCCGCAAGGGGTCGAGGACGTCGAGGCGGAGGCGCGGGGCGCGGGCGCGGACGCGTCGGGCGTCGGGACGGATGGTGATGGTGCGACAGCGCGTCGTATCGAGCGTGGTGGTGTTGACCGTGGAGCTACGCGTGGTGGTGACGTGGCGCATATGGTGCGGCGCATCGTCGGGACGTCGTTCGCGGCGCTCGTCGCGGGCGTCGTCGGGACGCGCGTTATCCGTAGTCCTCGGGCGCGTCGTCGCGCCGTCGTCGTCGTTGCGTGATAGGCGTGTTGTTTCTTGTATAATGTAACGCTATATACATGTGTGACTAGCTCAGTTGAGGAAACGTCGCGTCGACGTCGCGTCGCCACGCGGCGAGACCGCCGCATAAATCATACACGCGCGCGCGTTTTCCCGTCGCCGTTTGGGCAAACCAATCCGCCGCGCGTTGACTGTTATTCCCGCCTGCGCATACGAAACACACAGATTTCCAAATTGGCTCGTCATCGTCACTGGCGTGAATGTACTTTTCTAAAACCGCGCGCGCGGTGTCGCCATCGAGTGCATCGATTGGAATAGATATCGAGCCTTCCAAATGCGCGACGTCGTACAACCGCGAAGGCCGCACGTCGACGACGCAATCAAACGCGCGCGCGTCGAATTCTCGCGGCGTCACGCGCGTCCAAGGCCCATTCGCCTGCATCTCCGCGTTGATGGACGCTCCGGGTCCGTGAGGCGGTGCGGCGTGCACGTCCAAACCACCGCGCGCGATGCAATCGTCGTCTCGAGCGACAAACGCCGTCGGACACGGCGTGGACAAAAACGCGTCGTAGTCGTACTTTGCGACGTCGAAATGTGCATCGCCACACCGCACGCATTTCGGATTTCTCTCCGTAGCCACGTTCAGGGTCGTCGTCGGACGCGCACTCATGGAATCAAACACTAAAAGCTTCCCACACATCGACTCTCCGATGCCAGCGATGGTCTTTGTCGCCTCGAGCGCTTGCAACGTCCCCATGACGCCCGGGACGACGCCCAACACGCCCGAAGCGCCGCACGTGCCTCGATCGCCCGCCGCTGGTGGCGTCGGGAACACGCAGCGATAACACGGTGCAGGAGTGTGGCGAACAACGCCGTCATCAATCACCTCGCGCTTGGCGCAATACACGGATAATTGTCCTTCAAATCCCACCGCCGCCGCGCTCACGAGCGGCGTCGTCGTTCCGGCGCACGCGTCCGACAACATATACCTCGTCCTCGGATTATCCGTACAATCACACACCACGTCGTACTCGCGTATTAAATCAACCACATTCTCTGGCGTCACGAAACATGCGTGGGTGACGATGCGAACGCCGTCATTGAGCGCCTCCAATGTCGATTTCAACGACGCGCACTTGAGCTCGCCCACGCGCGCGACGCCGTGCCCAATCTGTCTATGCAAGTTGCTCAGCTCCACCACGTCGCCATCGCACACGCCGACGACGCCCACGCCCGAGGACGCTAAATACATCGCCGTGGGGCACCCGAGACCGCCCGCGCCGACGACGAGGACGCGCGCACGCGAGAGCGCGCGTTGGAGCTGCGCGCCGTGGGGTTGGAGCACCAGGTGTCTGGAATAGCGTTCGACCGCGCGCGCGTCGCGAGCGAGGGCGTCAGCGAGCGCCGAGGACGTCCAAGTCGTGCGCGGGCGCGCGTTGGCGTCGGCGGACATGGCGTCGGCGTCGGCGTCGGCGTCGGCGTTTCGTGTGCGTGTGTGGCGGGGCGTCGTTGGGACGCGGCTTGGGAGACTAAAAAGAGCACTTTATTGATTCATGATATTACACAGCGCTTAGAGTGACGACAACGGCGTGTGGCGATGTGCTATACATGCGCCTGGGTGTTTTCTATTACTTGCCATCAGCGGCGAGTGCGCGCGCGACGTCTTCGGCGCGAACGCCCGCGCTGGCCGACGAAGACGCGGAGAAGAAGGCGTTGCCGCCTCGCAAACTCGGCTCGCGCGACGAACATCCAATACCGAGAAGCATCCCGCTCGAAGAAATGCGCTCGATACCGCGCGTAGAGCCTTCTGGGGAAGCTACTGGAGAGACTGACGCCGCCGCCGCGAGATCCATGGCCAATCGCGAAAACGATTGGTTTCGTTTCATCACCGGCTTTTCCAGAGCGTCGTAACTTTTGGCATTCTCTGGCGACACCGGCGCGTCATGTGCCGCACCCGTGGCGTCGCGCAACGCATCAACGAATTCCTCCCATACCATTCGAACGTCCTCGATATCGAGATAATCCCCATCTGGGTCTGCACAGCGCACAAAATCACAAATCTGTCAGTCAGCAACCGGGCGTCGGGCTTCGCGCTCCGTCGCGAATCGCTTCACCACACTTACCATCCCTAAATATCCTTGTCAACGTCGCGTGATGCATGCGAACCATCTCGAACCCTTTCGATGTGCGCTCCTTCACCGTGGCGTCGGTATACGTCGACCAAATCGCCGCTAACGCCCGGCGGTCATCGCTTGACCCGCGATAGAGATGCGCCACTAAATCAATCACCGCGAACGAGCCGTGCTCATCGTCGCCGCGCGCCGCGCTCGATGCCGATGGCATCTATCGTCAACCTATGCTACTTCACGCGCGAGATCTCGGCGTCGTCGTCGTCGTCGACGGCGTCGCGCGCGCGGGCGTGTGCGGGCGCCGCGCGACGCTTCGACGTTTCGTGTTCGGCGTCGCGCGCTGGTCGACAACGTATTGTGTATTCATGTCATGCTATCAGTTGTAAATCGATGATACGCTAAATATGTTTATCTCTACAACTCACGTATTGTAACGTCGTATAATGATGTCAATATTCATTTCAAAATTGGTTGTGTTTTGTGTCCAACCGCGCCGCGACTGCGTGAGACCATGACGCGCGCGATGCGTGCGACCGCGTCTGCGGCGCGCGCGCTGGCGTCTGCGGCGGCGTCGGTATCTTCTTCGTCTTCGTCTTCGTCGTCGGTGTGGTGCGGTCGCGTCGGTTTCGACGCGCCGTGGTTCGCATCCATGGCGAGCAGCGCCAGGGTGCGGACGGGCGCGCGCGGAAAGTTTGTGCGTTGGGTGCGTCCGGCGTTGCGCGCGGTGGCGTGTGATGACGACGATAGTGGCGGTGGTGTGCGGCATGTGTTGGATTCGGCGCACGCGGCAGCGGCAGCGGCAGCGGCGGCGGCGTTGAGGGCGACGGAGCGTCGGCGCGCGGCGTTGACGGATACGTTTGGGCGCGCGCACAACTACTTGCGCGTGAGTCTCACGGAGCGGTGTAATTTGCGGTGTGGATATTGCATGCCTGAAGAGGGTGTTGAGTTGACGCCGGATGGTAAATTGCTTACGGCAGATGAGGTTGAGAGGTTGGTGCGGGTGTTCGCCGGCGCCGGGGTCGATAAAGTGCGCTTAACCGGCGGCGAGCCGACGGTGCGGAGGGACTTGGAGGACATCGTAAAACGCGTCGCAGCGGTGCCCGGAATCGTCGATGTGAGCATCACAACGAATGGGGTGACATTGGCGAAGCGTTTGGAGACGTTGAAGGCGAATGGGTTGACGCGACTGAACATTTCGCTCGATACGCTCGTGCCGGCGAAATTTGAGTTTATGACACGGAGGAAAGGTCAGGAGCGCGTGATGGCGAGCATAGATAAGGCGATAGAATTAGGTTTTGAGTCCGTCAAAGTTAACTGCGTGGTCATGCGCGGGCAAAATGATGACGAACTTTTAGACTTTGTGGCGCTCACAAAGGAAAAACCAATAAACGTGCGATTCATCGAGTACATGCCCTTTGACGGCAATAAATGGAGCACTAAGAAGATGGTGTCCTACGTCGAGATGAAAAGTCGGATTGAAGATGCATTTGGCGCGCTCACGCGCAAAGACGACTCCCCCGAAGAGGTGGCGAAGAATTTCACCATCGACGGCCACGCCGGTTCCGTGAGTTTTGTCACGAGCATGACGAAATCGTTCTGCTCTGGGTGCAACAGACTTCGCATCATGGCGGACGGGAACCTCAAAGTTTGTCTGTTTGGAAACTCCGAGGTGAGTTTACGAGACGCCATGCGCCGTGGCGATACGAATGATGATCTCCTCGATGTCATCGGCGCCGCCGTCAGCCGTAAGAAAGCTGCGCACGCCGGCATGCACGAGCTCGCGCAACTAGATAATCGCGCCATGATTAAAATTGGCGGCTAGTATTCGTTGCCGCGTGGTTGACCCCTTGGATTTCACCACGTGTTTTTGTATTGATTCACCTATTATTTCTAGCAAATGGTCGTGCGATTGTCGTTCTTGTTTGTGTGCCACAGCTCCACGACTGAAGGAAAAAAAGTGTCGACACACGTAAAGTGTACTCGCCACTGTGTCGCACGCCACGTCGTAGACGGGCATCGTGTCACGCTCGAGCGACGCGGACGCACGCAACACTACGCCCACGCACATTGGTGGTTTATTCGCACGCGTAAACGTCGCGAACACCGCGTGAGCTCGCGCGCAGGCGAAACGTCGCCGCATAATGACGAGCGCTGGAGAGTACGAGATACGCGTTGCCGACGATGATAGAGACGATAACGATGCACCCCGATCGAACAAGACGTTTGATACCGTTTCTGTGTGCGACGCACACGTCGTCAGCGACGGGGGAGCTGGTGGGGCGTCGCAGGGCGTAAAGCGCTCGACGCCGGCGGTTGCGGCGAGCGCGCTTGGTGAAAAGTCGCGGCAGTTTTGGCGCGAGTTTAGCTGGCGCGAGGCGAGTGGTGCGATGGGTGATTTAGGGACGTTTTTGCCACTTCTTGTTGGGATGTCTGTGGAGTGTGGCATCGATGCTGGGACGACGATTGTTTTCACTGGGGCGTATAACATTTTGACGGCGTTTTTGTATGAGATTCCAATGCCTGTACAACCGATGAAGACGATCGCTGCCGTCGCGCTTGGTGACGCTCCATTAAATTCGAACGAAATTATGGTGGCCGGCTTATTCGTATCAGGTGTGGTGTTTATATTAGGTGCAACGCGAATGATGGATACGTTTAACAAGTTGACGCCGCTTGCTGTCGTGCAAGGTATGCAAGTCGGGCTCGGTATGCTCCTTGCGCGGAAAGGGTTTCTTCTCGCGGTGTATTCATCTAGCGATACCAGTCAAGTGAGAAATATTCTCGGCACAGATGGCTTACTCGTGACTATTATCGCGATGTGTGCGGTTATGTACGTATCGGCGCCCGAGTATCCAAGCATCCGAAGCAGTGGGCGTCAAGGCGGCGGCATACTAGACGGTGGTGAGCGCTCGAAGCGTCGTCGTCACTACATTCCTACGGCACTCATTCTGGTCATAATCGGCATCATCATGGCGATGACGAAAGATGGAGCATTAGATGGTCTGTCGTTTGGCCCGGCGACACCAAAAATCTTGACCACGTCTTGGGCCGAGGCAAAGCGAGGCATCATTAACGCTGGTGTACCTCAGCTTCCGCTGACGACGTTGAACTCGGTGATATCCGTATGCGCACTGAGTAAAGAACTATTCCCAGCCTCACCAGCTTCACCGAGCTCGGTTGCAACTAGTGTCGGTATGATGAATTTGCTCGGATGCTGGGTTGGTGCCATGCCTTCGTGTCACGGCGCCGGTGGTTTAGCCGCTCAATACGCCTTCGGCGCGCGCAGCGGTGGATCTGTGGTATTTCTAGGAACATGCAAGATCATGTTAGGTTTATTATTTGGCAGCTCATTGGTGAATCTTTTAGATAATTTTCCAAAGACCATATTGGGCGTGATGTTGTTTTCATCGAGTTTGGAGCTCATTGGCATGGGGCTCAAGACAAAGCCTGGTTGGCAACAGCACCAAAAGTACCTGGTCATGGTGACCGCGGCGGTAACTATCGCAACGAAAAGTACTGCAGTTGGATTCGCCGCGGGCATAGGCACGCACATTTTGATGGAGGTGCAAAGACGTGTCGAGTGCGACGTTGACGCCGTCGACTCCACGAGTGGTGCGTAGCTAGTAATGTAATGTGTACAGCAAAAATTAAATGAATCTGATCGACAATGTTACAATTCACTAACGAGATACGACACAATTTAAAGTGCGCTCTGGTTCCTGAACTTTCCTTTCATAACCAAACAAAGAATAATTAGACGGCCGGCGCGGCGACGCGCTTGCACGGCGGTCGCTCGCCGTGCGAGTTATCGCAGAACTTTTGAACATTAGCCGCGAGACCTTGCTTGATCTCTTCCGGCGTGAAATCACGGTGAATGTAGTAGTCTTCTTCAGTGGCTTCCATGGATGGGCCGAAGAACATCGAACCCCACATCGGGAAGTGAATCGGGATCACGAGCGCGGTGACGCCGATGACCGTGTAGCCGAGGTATTGGAGACCTTGGTAGGTTTCAATGCTGTCGGACGTGAAGAAGAGCGCGGTGGAGATGGTGGCACCAGCGTTACCGCCCGCACCAATGAAACCGGACACAACACCGAGCGCGCGGCGGGTGATGAACGGCACGATACCGTACGAAGCACCTTCAGACGCTTGCACGCAAATGGAGAAGAAAACCATGAACGCGATGGTGGCGCCGAGGGAGTTCTTGGAGATACCCATGAAGATGCAAAGCACACCTTCGAGAGTTTGGCACAACCACAACGTCCAAAGACGACCACGCATGCCAAAACGGGCGGAAGACCAATCGGACAACATACCACCGACGGAGCGCGCGAAGAGGTTCATCAAACCGTAGCACGACGCCAAGATGCCGGCGGTTTGCAACGACACGCCGAATTGATCAAAGAGGTAGCCGGCGACGATGTTGTTCATCGTCAGTTCGACACCGAAGCAGAAACCATACGTGGCAACCATGCACCACATGCGGTAGTTCATCATAGCGAGCTTGTTCACGTTCCACGTGGACTTCTTTTCAATCGCACCAGAGGTCGTGAGCACCTTGTAGTTGCCGTCGGGTAAATCTTGGCCGAGGAACATAACCATCAAACCGACGACGGTGTGGCACAAACCCGGGAAGATGTACGCCCAGCGCCAAGCGGTGAACGCGCGAGACTTTGTGGCACTAAAGCAGATGGCGTAGATACCAGGCATCAAGAACTGAGTGACACCGCCACCCAAGTTACCCCAACCAGCGGCGGTGGCGTTGGCGATACCGACGCAGCGGCCGTTGAACATGCACGACATCCAGAATTGGCACGCCACAAAGGTGGCCAAACCGAGACCGATGCCGAGACGGCAGATCAAGAAACCACTGAACCCTTGCACCAAAGCCATCGCAAAGCAGAACGGCGCGGTGGCGAGCAAGATGACAGACAAACCGAGGCGCGGGCCGATGACATCGCACACCGTGCCCATGATCACGCGGCAGATGATCGTCCCGGTCACCGCCGCGAGACCGGCGTTGCCGAGCTGCGGCTTGGTCAACCCGAGATCTTCACGAATCACGGGAATCATCGGCGCCGCCGCGAACGTGGACACAAAGGAGATAAAGAAACCGATCCACGACATGTGGAACGACATGTGGTGCGGGCGGTCAAAGCTGAAGATGTTAAGCTTCATGGCTTTGTGCTCGCTGCGCGCGCGAGGAAAAAAGCACCAAGCGTCGTCGAGGTCAGTCGCGATGTCAACACACAGGCACAGGACGGGGACCGCGCGAACGACGAAGACGACGACGACGAGTGGTGGTGGTGCGAAGAAATAACATATGAATAAATTCTTTCTTCATCACCCATCGTCGTCGTCGTCGTCGTCGTCGTCGTCGCGCCGCGCGCTGCACGCCACCCAACACGATTGGTGCAGCGACCGCGCGCGCATCATCATCATCGTCGTCGCACACGCACCTATCGACAGCGACATTGAACTTTTGCTCGGACATCACGAGCGTTGTGTATCAACAACAAATAATCCCTCGAACGCTTCAGATGGTCGAGACGAACGTCGCGATCGATCGGTCACCGGTGTGTGGTGCGCGAGGCGTGGAATGCCGCGCGCGCGCGCGCGCACCGCCACCCCTCGGGGGCGGCGCGCGCGTCCGACGGTCGGGGTCGCGAAGCGACATATCGCACGGCGACGCATCACGCTCATGGTGCGAAATCACCCTTCAATGCGCACGTCGCGGCCGCCGTCGGCAATCTCTCGACGTCCGAAAGTCCGACACCCTGGACGACAAAAAAGCAAGGGACACGGGTGACGCTTGACGTTCCAAGCGACAAACCCGTATACGACGTGTCGAACACCCATGTCGAGATATTTATGCGTGGTCGACACCCGAGTCGCGCGCGGTCGCCCTTTCGCGGGACACGTTTTATGTCGATCGCGCGCGCGCGCGCGAGGGCGTATTGCGCGTGATTGCGAGCCGATGGATGTGGTTTTTTTTAATGCATCACCGTCCGGTGGCGTTTCGCGCGACGGACCGCGGTCCGAACGCAAAAAAACCCGTCCACGGGCGATGGCTGCGCGCGAGGCGTCGATCGCGCACACGCGCGGCGTCACAACACCGCACGACCGTCGTCGCCCGCGCACGACACTCGCACAGTACACGCACACATTTATTCATCACCATGCCGTCGACGATGAAGAAGATTGCGCTCGGCGCGCTCGCCACCGCGGCGGTCGCGGCGGCGCCGGCGAGCGCGTTTACGCTCTACTCGCAAATGCCCACGCAAGACATCGCGGTGACCGCGACCGTGGGTGGCGCGTCGGCGTGCACGGCGACCGGGGTACGTGCGCGGCGAGTGCGCGAATGCGTGGTGTAGTTTTCGTGCGCGTTGTTTCGGGCGTCGAACCGGGGGTGGTGGCGCGGCGTGGTGCGCGTTGGGCGCGCGTGTCGCTTCGCGATGGGCGCGCGACCGTGGTGGAGTGTTGAGGCTGTCTCGCGCTCGACGTATCGTGGGATGTATTGACTGACGTTGCGTGCGCGCGCGCGCGTGTACACAGATCACCGCTGGTGCCTCTACGCTCACCGTGGCCTGGACCGGGGCCACCGTGGCAACCGACGGCTCGCTCACGATAAAGCTGTGCTACGACGACAGCGAAATCGGATCCAAGCCGTGGCGCAAGTACAAGGACGCCATCGCGAAGAACAAGCAATGCCAACAAACCGTTGTTGAATCCAGCGCTTTGGCCACGAGCGTTGCCTACTCGCCGGCGACGTATGACATCGAAATCCCGCGCAACATTGCGCCAGCCAAGTACACGGTGCAAGTGTTGAACTCTAACCCGACGGATGGGTACACGCAGTGGGGCGAAACGTCGTGCGCGTTTTCCATCGACACGTATGAACGTCTCCCGTCCTCCCTCGTTGGTACGATGAGCTTCTTGATCGCGTTCTCCATCGTTGCTGGCACCGCTGGTTACATGATTGACCGCAAGAAGCAAAACGCCGCGGCCGCCGCGTTCAGATAAACGACGCGCGTCGCACAATTCTGTGCTGTGAGGAGGCTCTTGGTATAATCGGCGACGGGTTGTAAATATAAAATTCTTCATTTCTTCCATTCATTTCTTCGTGATAATAATGCGTGTATGTGTTTATGCGTGTATGCGTGTATGTGTTTGTGTTTGTATGCGTTTGCGTGGTTGTGTCTTTCATCATCGTCTGTCAATGGTAATTTGATAAATGTGTTTTCATAACAACGGGACGCTACATGATGACGTCTAAAAGAAGACGCGAGAGTCAGCAGAGTACCCCAAAGTGTCGAGCGCAGGCACGACAGCCTTTTCAATCATAGCGGATGGTCCGCACATTAATACAGTGGTATCATCTCCAGCACTAGGGAGACATTTCTTGATCATATCCGCGGAGACGTAACCGACTTCGCCCGTCCATCCCGCTTCCGCGGCGTCCACGGCGTAGTGCACGGTTAAGTTTTCGTGCGCCGCTGCGAGGGCGTCGAGCTCGGATTTCAACAAAATATCACTCGCCGTTTGGTTGGCGAACAATAAGCTCACGCGCGTGGTGTCGCCGACGTCGTTGAAGATTTGGCGGATGACCTGAAGCATGGGCGTGACGCCGGTGCCGCCGGCAATCATGGCGATACGCTTGCACGCGCGCTTGGCAACGGCGCCCGTGACAGGGTTGGACACCGAGAATTCACCGCGGGCGGTGTACGTAACTAAACCCTTGGGGCCTTCGAACGCCACGCTCGTGCCGATGGTGAGGGCGTTGAGCTTTTGCGTGAGCGCGCCTTGGTCGTACACTTTGACGAGGAGGTCCACGATGCCCTTGTCGGCGTCGCGCGTGATGGGCGTGTACGGACGAGACACGCCGTCGATAGAAATAGTCACGTGTTGACCGATGGGAAGTCCAAGAATGTGTTCTTTCGACGGGAGTTCAAAGCGGAGGCGGATGCTATTGGCCGTCACTTGTTCCTTCTCGATGAGCTTCAAGAGAACGGTTTCGTCCCGCTTGAGCGTCACGAGAGTCCCCTCTGGGTATTCGACGACGGGTCGCGCGCTTTCCATGACAGCTTCTGCCTTCATGGCTTCAAACTTGGACTTTGGTGCGCTGCATGACGGGCATACGTAGTCGTCCGGCAATTCCGCGAATGGCTTTGTTTCTTGATAGATGTATCCGCAGCCGGTGCAAATGTGCGTCGCCTTGCCCATCGCCTTTGGCACGCCCTTTGTGTATTGCGCAGACTTGTTAATCTTCCAGCGCGAAGCACGTCCGGGGTTGGGCGTCGGCACAGCCTTGCGAGTAGCACCAAACTTCTCAATCATGATTTGCTCTAAAACTGGCTTGAGCTCGGAGCATGGAACCTTCTCGATCTCCGGGTTCTCCTTGAGGTGGCCATTCGGCCCGACGGTGCCGCCGATGAAAATGTTCACGCCCGGAACCATACCTTTCTCGCCGGTGGGATTCTTCACTTGCGCACCCATGAGACCAATGTCCGCCACTTGCACGGGGGCGCACGAGTTCGGGCAACCTGTCCAAATCATACGCACATCTTTGGACAGCTCCAAGCAGCTTTCCAAATGCTCCGCCATCTCCAACGCTTGGCGCTTGGTTTCGATTTGCGCAAAGCCACAAAACTGGTTACCGGTGCACGCTACCATGTTGGAAACCAACTTTCCAGGGAATGGCGTGTACTCTTGGA
>Ga0222714_10002623_pt1 | contig 18878 bp, 14 predicted proteins | sample C33_3DmetaG_FD_165048 | JGI IMG/M metagenome (GOLD analysis project Ga0222714, IMG submission 165048) | Estuarine water microbial communities from San Francisco Bay, California, United States - C33_3D | ecosystem: Environmental > Aquatic > Marine > Unclassified | place: USA: California...
AAACCGATGATTGTAGAGGTATAATTGATGAGAATATAAAAATGCATAAAGATTTTGTAACTTTATCAGAGATGTTAAGAAAAGATAGAATGTCCAATTTTAAAAACTCAACACAAGATACTATTTCCATAGACAGTACAATAATTTTTGATAATATTGAATCAGAAATGTTAAAAATAATAGAATCCAATATTAATAAATAAATTTGGTAATTTGAATTATTTTTCGTATCTTTGTATAAATTTAAAAGTGTGATATGTTAGCACACCACGATAAGCAAATAGTAATAAACATTTTAAATGAAACTATGGGATATGGTAGTTCTCTCAAAGGAGATGAACAAGCACACCATTGCCCTTTTTGTCATCACCACAAAAAGAAACTTCAAGTTAACTTAGAAACACAACAATGGCATTGTTGGGTATGTGATGCAAAAGGAAAACGAATTTCATCTTTGTTACGAAAACTGCATGTAGATTCTCATAAGTTACAAAAACTTCATGAAATCTATGGTGATGATTATGTAGTATATTCTAATGAGTCTGAAGAAGAAAAAATAGAATTAAGGTTACCTAAAGAATTTCAATCTTTACTAAAAGAACCAAAGGGAATAAATCCCTTGTTCAGAAAGGTAAAAGAATATGCCGAAAAAAGAGGTATCACTAGAGAAGATGTTATCAGATATAATATTGGGTATTGTGATGGTGGTTTGTATGCCAATCGTATTATTATTCCATCTTACGATTCTGATAATAGACTCAATTACTTCATCGCACGTTCTGTATTCGATGAGGAAAAATTTAAATACAAAAATCCACCGGTTTCAAAAAATGTTATCATGTTTGAAAATCAAATAAATTGGAACGAACCAATAACTTTAGTAGAAGGTGTATTTGATGCTTTGTCAGTTAAAAGAAACTCAATTCCTATACTTGGTAAATTTATTCCTAAGACACTAAATGATACTATATATAAAAAAGGTGTAAAAAGTATTAATATACTACTTGATGTGGATGCACAAGACCAGGCTTTGTATTACACTATGCAATTTCAAAATCAAGGAATAACTACACGAAATATAATTCCATCAGATAAAGATGCAAGTGAAATGGGTTTTTCAAAAGTAAATGAAATTTTGAAAGAATCAAAACAAACCGACTTTACCGATGTGATAAAACAAAAATTATTTGCATTATGATTTTATATTCAAATGGAGATTCAGTAGTTTGGGGAGCTGAATTAGAAAATAAAAAAGAAGAAAGATTTTCTAAATTAATCTCAAACCATATTAATGGAGTTGACTGTAATAATGCTTCAGCTGGAGTTTCTAATGATTATATTTTTAGAACAACACTTAGAGACATAAACCATTGGATTAAATACAAAAGTATTTGGAGTGAGGAAAGTGGATGGGTTACATCTGATAAAATAAAAGTATTGATAGGGTGGACTGCACCAACAAGATTTGAATGGTGGGATGGTCAAACTTATCAACAAGAAAGATTGTGGGCGGGTTATGATAAGTGGGGTGAGAATGATAAAGATAGGACAACCGAAGATGAATTTGTTTTAAATCAAACAAACTTAATTCCATCATATATCAGAACATTTCAACACATACAATCATTGGATTCAATACTTAAATCTCATAATATAGATTTTTGTTTTTTTAATGTGTTTTATGAATATAACAATATAACTGAACCAAATTCTTTAATAGATAAATTCGGTAGGCCTAATTTTCAAACTGGATTAGAAACATATATTGAAAATTTTGAACAATTTTTCAAAGATACAATGTATGAATATTTAAGTAAAAATAATGGTACATTTCATGATAGAAATCATCCAACAAAAGAGTCTCATTTAATTTGGGCAAAATATATTATTAAAAAATGGTTATAAACAAAATCTACCACTTAGCAGATTTACACATACGAAATCTACAAAGACACAAAGAATATCGTTTGATATTCAAAAAGTTTTTACAACAAGTTAAAAAAGATAAAATTGAAGATTCGGTAATTTACATTGCAGGGGATATTGCTCATGCTAAAACTGAGATGTCTCCCGAGTTAATTCAAGAAATCTCATGGTTCTTAACTGAGTGTTCTAAGTTAAGAGAAACAATATTAATTACAGGAAACCACGATTGTAACTTAAACAACTCATATAGATTAGATGTTCTCACACCTATTATTGACAACCTTAAAAACCCTCGTATTCACTATCTTCGTGATACTGGTATCTATAATATCCACAATCTCACTTTTGTTGTCTATTCCATTTTGGATAAGAAAGAAAATTGGCCGAGTGGTAAATCCATCCAAGGGGAAACAAAAATATGTTTGTTTCATGGTCCGGTAAATAAAGCTCAAACTGACATTGGTTACACCGTTTCTTCAAACTCATTCCAAGTGGATATGTTTGATGGGTTTGATATGGCAATGTTGGGTGATATTCACAAGAGACAAACTTTTGGTGAAGGATACGAATGGGTTGCTTATGCAGGTTCAATGGTTCAACAGAATCATGGTGAGATGTTGGAAAATCACGGTTATCTCCTTTGGGATGTTCCAAGTAGAACTTTTACCGAACACCACATCCATAATGATTATGGATTCTTAACCATCGATGTGGTTGATGGTAAAATACCACAATGGGTGTATGATGAGTTGGATACCAAACTACCAAAACATCCAAGATTAAGATTACGATTTACCAGTACCGAAGCTGCTCAAATGAAAATTTGTATTTCGGAACTTAAAAAGTTATTTAAGGTAGATGAGGTAACCGTAACTCGAACTGATACAATTGGACAACTTAAAACCAATACTAAACTAAATAAGAATATTGTTGGTAATGTTAAAGATGAAACTTTCCAAAACTCTCTTATTAGAGATTACTTAGAAAGACAATATTTGTTAGAAGATTCGGAACTAGATAAGATTGCTGAAATAAACAAAGAACTAAATACTAAAATCAATTCAGATGACCTTGTTGAAAATATCCTATGGACTCCTAAGAGTTTAGAGTTCTCTAATATGTTTTCCTATGGTGAAGATAACTTAGTTAGGTTTGATAGAGCTCAAGGTATCATGGGTATCTTTGCACCAAACGCAAGTGGTAAATCATCTTTATTTGATGTACTTTCATTTTGTATCTTTGATAAAACATCTCGTACTAATTCTGCAAAAAACATTTTAAATAATCAAAAAGATTTCTTCCACTGTAAGTTTAACTTTGAAATAAATGGTGTTGATTATTTTATCGAAAGAAGTGCAAAGTTTGTCCGAAAACAAACTGCAGTTAAAGTTGATGTGAATTTTTGGAAAGTAGAAGATGGAATTGAAATTTCTTTGAATGGAGAACAACGAAGAGAAACCAATGATAATATTGAAAAGTACTTGGGTAAGTTTGAAGATTTTGTTTTAACCACACTTTCCCTTCAAGGAAACAATGCACTCTTTATTGATAAATCACAAAGTGAAAGAAAGGAAATTCTTTCTCAATTCATTGGTGTGGATATTTTTGATAAATTGTATAACATGGCATCTGATGAGAATAGAGATACTGCAACACTTATCAGAAAATTTAAGGGTGATGATTTTACAACAAAGTTAGCGGAAATCGACACTCAACTTAAAACCGACAAGAATGAATTTAAATTGTTGGAGATAAACCAAACGGCGTTAAAAACCGAAGAAGATGAGTTAAACAAGAAAATCAACAAATTAAATGAACGAATTGTAAAACTTAATTCTGATAGTGGAGTTTCGATTGGTGAGTTGGAAAAAAGGTTAGAAACCCTTAAAGAGAAGATTGATGAGGTCCAAACCACAAAAGGTTCAATACAAGAAAGAATCACCCATAGAGAAGAATTACAAGTAACTTTGGAAGAAATCATCGATGAGTATGATGAAGAATCTTTAAAGGAATCAATTGATAAATTAAGAGATGCAAGACAAAGATTGGGTAAGGTTGAATCTGAAATTGAGAAAATCAAAGTTGGATTAGATTCTCATTACGATAGAAAGAAACACTTAGATTCTCATAAATATAACGAAAATTGTGAGATTTGTATGGAGAACTCACAATCAATCAGAGAGCAAAAGGCAGAGGTTGATTCTCGTATTCAAGATGGTGAAACATATCTAAAAGAATTTGAAGAAGAGAAATCTTCTCTTGTGATGTTAATAGATTCTTTAAAAGAAATTGAACAAGAGTGGGTTAAATTACAAGAAGCAAAAGAGAAAGAAGATAAATTGGATAGAGAGATTACTCAACTCCACAATCAACTTTCTACCAAAGAAACCGAAGAGATTAGATTAGAAACTCAGTTTCAACAACAAGAACAACTGATTCAAGAGTATTACAAGAACGAAGAGCAAATCCAGAAAAATAAGGAAATCCGAGAAGAAATTACTCAAGTTCGTTCTACCTTAAATCAGAACAAGGATGATTTGAGAAAAGTAAATTCCGAAGTTCTAAAATTGAATGGTAAAATTTCTGCGTTACAAAATCAAAAAGAAACCATTGAAGGTAGAATTAAAGAAGTTCGAAGCTTGGAAGAACAATCTAAGTTATTTGAGTATTATTTGAATGCTCTTGGTAAAGATGGTGTTTCTTATGAATTGATTGAAAAGGCTCTTCCAATGATTGAGGGTGAGGTAAATAACATTCTTGGTCAGATTGTAGAGTTTGGAATGCAGTTAGAGATGGATGGTAAGAACATCAATGCATATCTTGTATATGGTGACCAAAAGTGGAGTTTGGAGATGTGTAGTGGTATGGAGAGGTTTATTAGTGGTTTGGCAATCCGAGTTGCTCTAATCAACGTATGTAACCTACCTCGTCCTAATTTCCTCGTGATTGATGAAGGTTTCGGTACTTTAGATAGTGAGAACCTACAATCCTTATTTATGTTGTTTACATACCTTAAAACTCAATTTGACTTCGTTATGATTATATCCCACATTGACTCGATGAGAGATGTAGTAGATAATTTAGTAGAGATTAAAAAGGTAAATGGATTTTCAAAAGTTAAGTATTAACTCTTAATACATTTTGTGGAGTTGGTCTTTTGGGTTGGTTGAGTTTTTCTTTAATGAGAAATTCTATCAACCCACTTTTTGTATAACCCCTTTCTGCACAATAATGATGTAGTTCTTCGTATAATTCTCTTTTTATTTGAATAGTAGTATATTTTCCCATAATATATAGATTTCTATATAATATATATTAACAAAAAAATAATTAATATATTTATATTCATAATCTAATATATGGTAATATTACATGGCTATAATTAAAAAATTTGCCCCATTTCAAAATTTAACAAACTACCAAACTCTTATAAAAGATATTGAGTTAAATTCACAATATTTTAGAATTACACAATTAAATGAAACTTTAACTGGTGGTAAGAATGGATTTCTAATAGAGGGTTCTGAATTTTTAAAAGAATCTACTGAAATTAAAATTGAAATTTTAGATGTAGATGGCAACCCAATTTATTTTGAACCAGGAGATGGTATCCCTGAATATTATGAAGGGGTTTCTAAATTAGTATCTATTCATGTATATGATGATACTCCAATCGGAAATGGTAAAATTACAATATTAGGAGAGTTAAAAAACTATATAGCGGATAATGGAGCAACTCTACCCGTTCCCGATGAATGGAAGGGTGTTTATAATGTAAAGTGGGAAAGACCGTTACAAGTAAATAAAAATCTTTCAAATGAAACAATAGTAAGATTTTATAAAAGACCGGTTGTTAATATAACTGAATTAGTTAAGCCCATTTTCTCCAAAACAATTCCAACTGCAACTGATACTGGATTTGTACATGGAATTCCTCAAACTCCAGTTTTTTCAACCGATATTAGGAGTTGGAGAGCTGGTACTTCTTATAAATTACAAAGAACCTCTGGTTCTTGGGATAGGGATGTAGATGAAAATACAATAACAATATCTTCTTTAAATTATTCTCCAAAAATTATAGAAGTATTAAATGATAGAGAAGTTTTAGTAGATGTTCCTTACACGGTTAATAATTTAGTTTCAAATTTTACATCCGCTTCTTATTCCGTTACATATTCCGATTTTCAAAATGAAATCATAGGAGAAAGTACTTTAACGGGTTCCTTTGCAAAAATTGATATAACAAATCTTAAAACATTCGTTGGTGATGTTGCAAGAGTTAAGGTATTTAGAAAATCAAGAAACTCTGTTGGTGATTTTCAATTTGTACAAGAATCTAAATTAGAATCTTCTGAATTATTAAGAGATATTACAACTACCGTAAATACTGAATTATCTTATGGATTTTTCGATGAGTATAATTTATCAAACTATTGGGAAACATCTTCTATTGACCACCCAACTACAATTAACTCATCGGTATTATCTCAGGCAGTTAAAGTAGATTATAATGGTAGTGGTGTACAACAATTAATTACATCTCAATCATTTTCTCTTTCGAAGGATGTAGAATATACGTTAAATTTTAGAACTCTTTTAAGTGGTTCTACTACACCTGATAAAACATTAAGAGCATATTTTAGTGGTTCTAATTTTACACAAGATTTTTTAACCATTAGTGGTTCTGGTATTTATACAACAAGACAAAATGTTTCTCAAAACATTTTATCAGAAAACACAGGAAATGCAAAATTAGTTTTTGAATTCAAAGGAGATGATTGGTACTTATCAAATGTATCCTTAAAGAATGCACAAGATACTTCTTTCTCACCTGATGAATTTACTTTAATACAAGATATTCCAAGAAAACTTGCATCTGAAACTTTTGATTTCCGATTTGAGTTTTATGATATAAACAATAATTACATACCCGTTAATGTAACTGCCGTGGGGGTGTTCGATGGTGGTAATGACTATCCAACAAGTGGTAAATTACTAACATTCGAATCAGATAGAAATGCTTTTAGATTTTCAAGTGGTTCGGTTCAGAATCCAACAGGCCAACAAATACAATTAAAAGTAACACAAAATAATTTAACTGGTTCGGTAACTTTTGCATCATCTGCATTTGATGTTGATGGTAATTATTTACAACCAAGTGATTATACACATTATCCCGGATTATTAACATCAGTAAACCCAGCTGGGGCTATTGTTACAATTAATAATTTTACTGGTTCACGAGTGGATGGATTATACACTCCTTATGTTGGTTCAATTGTTTATACGGCATCTTTAGAAAATCTACAAGAATTTGAAACCGTATATAGATTGGAAGATGGTGATAATGCACCTCAACTTATTGTAACTTCTAATGCAAACCAATTTATTTACGAACCAACAACTCTTTCACCAAAACCAAGTGGACAGAGTATAACCATTCGTGCACAAAGAAAAAATCTTGCATCATTAATTACTCCTCTTGAAATTAATAGTGGTAGTAATAAACCAGAATTAACTTATGTTGGTACATCCAATGGTGTTGATACTTATACAATTTCTGCTACTGAATTTTCTGCATCATTTGCACAAAACAATTTTGATGAAGTAACATATTCATTTACTGGTTCTGATGTTTTTGGTAACCAACAAAGTGATGAAATTACTTTATCCAAAGTAATAAACTTTGATGGGGTTTCTATTGTACTTTCTACGGAGAATACTTCATTTCAATCAGATTCAACTGGTACGGTAACTTCTGCAGAATTTGATAAAGGAGATGGTACGGTTGATGTTCGTATTGGTTCAAATGTAATTTCTCATAGTGAAGGACTTGGTACTAAAAATACGTTTGACATTGTTTCGGTAACCCCATCAACTGGTTTAACCGCAAATTCGGAAACACCAACTACCAACTCTTATGGTATTTCTGCAATGAGTGTAGATAGTGGTACCCTAACTCTTTTGATTCGATATAAAGCAGGTGATAATTCCACTACAATTGATTTTACAAAAGTTGTAAACTATTCTAAAGCTAAAATTGCTTCTCCTGTTTTATCAATTGAAACAAGTAATAAAGACCAATCCGTTAGTGCATTATCTACGGGTGAACAAGTTGATTCTTTTTCAAATTCGGTAGTAACTGTCAAAGAAACTTACAATGGTAGTACTACATCAAAAACAATTACAGCTTTAACTGCTGTACGAAATGATACATCTGCTAATTTAAGTACAACTCCTGCGAGTGGACTGATAACACTAAATGGTCAAACTTTAGCAAATGGAACTAATACTACAACGGTATCAGTTTCTGCAACAGTAACTGATTCGGAAGGAAGTGCTAGAACTATTACTGATACTATTTCACTTTCTAAAATAAAAAAGGCGGCTCCTACTATAATTGCATCTTTAAATCCACAAACACAAACAGTAGATTCAGATGCATCTTTTAGTTCAGTAAGTGCACCATCATCTATAACTCTGATAGTAAATGAAGGTGGTAATAATTATGGATATGATTCATCCGGAGCTATTGCTAATGAAAACTTTAGAGTAACTGCCGTAAGTGGTGGTACCTTTAATTCAACTACTGGTATTGTAACTCCAACTACCCCAACCGATGCTAATGGTACAAGTGGTACAATAACATATTCATACACAAATTCAGAAGGAACTACGTTTACTGGAAAGACAATAGATTTTAGTGTAGGTGTGGCTGTTCAAGGAGATGACGGGGCGAATGGAGCCGATGGTGCAGATGGTGCTGATGGTGCAGATGGTGCTGATGGTGCTGATGGTGCAAATGGAGTTGTAATCAATGTATCTCCATCATCACAGACTGTAAAAAGAAGTACAAGTGGTACATTTGCAACCCCTTCAATTTTTACCGTTACTGTTATTGAGGACGGTGTATTACTAACACATCAAGCAGGAACGAGTACTCCTGCTACTTCAAAATTTACAATTACTGCTTTAACTAATGGTACTTTATCCGCGGGTAGTGGTACAACTACTCCCGATATAACCCCAACTACACCGTCAAATACTGCTGGATTAACAACCACATTTAATATAACTTACACCGATTCACAAGGTAATACATCTTCTGCAATTGCACAATCTCATGTAGTTAGTGTTGCATTGGATGGAACAACTGGGCCAGGTGTAGTTCATACTGGTATTTGGGAAGCGGGTAGAGCATATCAATACTCTGATGGATTAACTTCAGGTACGGGTAGGAGAGATACCGTTTTATGGAGTTCGAATGGTAGTGCTCCTTACGATACTTACTATGCAACAAATACTTCACATACCTCAACAAATAATAATAGTTCATCAACGGGTAGACCTGATTTGGGTGGGCCGTGGACATCACTCGGTACTCAAGATTTCTTCGTAGCTGCAAAAATTGGTATATTTGAGGAATCTTATGTTCAAAATACACTAAATATTGGTACTAACAACAATGGTGGAGTTTCTACTGCTAACATAACTTTAGCTGGAGGTTCACAATATCCCTATTTCTCATTAGGACAAACGGTACAAGGTGTTTATAACGCAAATGGTATCTATATCGGTAGTGATAGTGGGGTGTATAAGATGTCCTTAAAAAGTGGTACAAACTCATTAACATGGGATGGTACAACTCTAAATATAGTTGGTAATATAGCTGTTGGTAGTAGTGTTCCAGTTGGAACGGTAAATGGATTGGGAACATTAGCAACTCAAAATACCGTAACAACTGGACAGGTTACAGGTTTAGGAGGATTGGCAGTATTAAATTCAGTAGGTTCAACTCAAATAGATTCAAACGCAATTACTGAAGCTAAAATAGCGGTTAATGCGATTACTGAGGGTAAAATATCAGCAAATGCTATTGTGGCTGATAAGATAGCGGCAAATGCCATTATTGCTGATAAGATAGCGGCCAGTGCTATTAGTGCCGATAAAATAGCAGCAAATGCGGTAACTGCTAGTAAAATTCTTGCTGATACTATTGATGCTACAAAAATAGTATCTTTATCATTTTCTGGTAAAACCGCAACATTTGATACGGGTACGATTGGTGGATGGTCAATGTCATCTACACGATTATTTAATTCGGGGGTAACACTAAGTACCAATGATGGTGGTAATAAAGGATTGTTTATTGATAATGCTTCTGGAGGAGAGGCGGTAGCGGTACACGATGGTACATCATTTAGAAATACAACTTCAACAGCCGCGTTCTCTGCGTTTTCAGACCCTGGTAATTCACAAAGTGTAAGTGGTGGTATATTTGGACAAAACAGTCCTTCTACTGCTGGGTATGCTTTTTATTCTGCATTTACATCCAATGTTTCGGTATCGGATGGTGGTATGATTGGTATTACAAGTGGAGAGATAGATATTTTAATAAGTCAATCTCCCGGTTCATATTGGGTAGATAGGGGTGCAACTTCATTCCTTCAAACTTATCATTGGTTGTACTTACAAGTTTATAATTCCGCAAATACATTTATTGGTGAACGTTTGATTGCATCTGGTTATGTTAACTATAATGGTTCATATAGTAAATCAATTAGTAATTTAGGAACTGCATCGATAGTATTATCAAGTGGAACATATAAAACAAGAATTAAACATTTAATTGGTGTAAACTTTTTGGCACCAACCAATACAATAACATTACACGATGCTTATTATAGTGGAGTAAATGCAGTATATGCAACAAGTGGAGCAGGACGAAGTGTTGAGTTGTGTCAGATAGGTTTAAAAACAACTTATGGTTTAAATAATCTTACTATCGATACGAGTTTAGGTGATGTTAAATTATTAAATGTAGTTGGTACTTCAACGTTTGGTGGGCCTGCAACATTTACAAGTATAGATGCATCAGTTATTGGAGTTGATACTTTATCTGTTGGTGAAATATCTTTAAGAGGTGGTGTATTAACTATAAATGGAGACATTAGGGCAACTGGAGATATATACGCATTATCATCCTCTGATATTCGATTAAAAACAAATATAAATAAAATTACAAACCCAATTGATATAATAAAGAAAATAAATGGATATACTTTCAATTGGAATTCAGATTCTAATAAACCACAAGACAAGGAAGAAATTGGGGTTGTTGCTCAGGAAATAAAAGAAGTTCTTCCACAAGTTGTTGGTGAAAAAGGAAATGGATATCTTGGGGTTGATTATGAAAAAATAGTTGCTGTATTGATTGAAGGTATAAAATCACAACAATCACAAATAGAAAACTTAGAGAATGAAATTGAAAAAATAAAAAAATCAATTAAATAAACTATGGGACTGATTTTAAAAAAAACTTTTTTACATGATAAAACATATCAAATTCAACACGAAGAATGTTATGTTAGAATTGAAAATTATTTGATTCGTAAAAACCCTGCGTTTTTAGAACTAACGGTTAGATATTGGGAATCTAAAGAAATAGCAGATTCAAATAATAGAAGTTTATATACTAAACCAAGTGGATTGGTGGGAGTTTTGGACCCATATTTACTCATAGATGAGGAGTTTGTTAAATTTCCAAGTAGATTTACAATACCGTTGATTTCTAAAAAAGATGAGATTGAGGATTATGATATTAATGTCATAACCGATGTGTTAACACAATCATACGAGTTTCTTAAAATAGAATTACAGAAAGAATTTAGTGATTTAATAATCGAGGATTTATAATGTCAAGTATAGCCGTCCCAACTGAAAGAATACGATTAGGTGCACACTTATGTGGAAACGGAGTTTTTGAACAAGTTTCTGGATTCCAATGGCCATTCATTTTTTCAGGAAATGAATTCGGAACACCTGGTCAATATGTTCCAATACCTACTAATGCACAAAAAACTGCAGTAAGTGGATTTAGTGATGCCACTCGAACATATTCTGCTTTTTTTGATTTTGCTGCAGGAACTAATTTTGCTGGAGGAATAAAGGTTAGAATGGCACAATTTCCTTACAATTACGGTGAAGTTAAAATAGCTGGTTCAGGGTACCATGATGTTTTCTTAACACCTGCTTACAATTCTAATACTTCAAGTGTACCTGCTAGATATGATATCTATTGGGATTATAATAATAATTATCCTGCAGGATTTGAAATTACAATTAGGAGTGGTACACCAAGTGGATTTTATCGTGGTATATCTGATGTTTCAAACGCTACTCCTGGAAATCTTAGTATGAGAGTAAATGGACATGGACCAGATGGAACATCTAATTCTACATATTTTCAGGATGGGGGTAGTATAGGTGAAACCGTAATTCAAATTCCATGGGCGGATATAAATGCTGTAAATAACATTTATGTTTATTTTGGTGAACCTATTGAAACCTCAACCACAGCTCCACCAACCACGGCTCCACCAACTTGTTTTGCGGTTGGTGTACAACGGGGTAGAAACGCGTTCGATGCATGTTGTAATCCAATAACTGATACTGTATATTTTAATGCAAGTAGTGTAGCGGCCGCAACTGTTTATTACGGAGCTAGTAGTGATTGTTCAACGCCATTTGCGTTTACTCAATATTTTAATGAGGGTGGTACTGTGTATAGATGGCAAAGTGGTGCAATGACTAATGTAGGTGGGTGTCCTAATTGTGACTAATAAATTTATAATATGTTTGATTTAAAATATGAGAAAATTAAATTTATATGTGCTCAACCAGCATCTATGTATTATGTTTGGCAAATTGAAGTTTTATTAAATAATTTTATTGAAAAAAATATAGATTTAAATCAAGTACATATTATATGTGGTATAAAAGAATCTATACCCATAGAATGGCAGATATTAGTAGATAATTATTCAGCTAATTTCTTTTTTTATGAAGATACTAGAGTTGAGTTTAAGTATGTATCAAGTATAAGGCCTCATATTTTAAAAAAACATTTTAAAGAAAATGAATATTTAAAAGATTATGTAATATTTTATCATGATTCTGATATCTTATTTACAAAATCCCCAAATGAATGGATAACACCTGAAATGATTCATGATGATAATTTATATGGGTCAGATACCAATTCCTATATATCATATGATTATATAAAATCAAAAGGTGATGATGTTTTAAATAAAATGTGTGAGAGTGTAAATATAGATGTGGAGTTGGTTAAATTAAATAACAATAATTGTATAGGGGCTCAGTATTTATTAAAAAATATAGACGAACATTTTTGGTCAATAATTGAAAATGATTCTGAAAAATTATTTTCAGAAATAACATCATTGAATCAAGAAAAAATAATGTATGATAGGCATACGATACAACCAAATACATCAAGAGTACCGTATCATCCACTACAAATATGGTGTGCAGATATGTGGTGTTTATTATGGAATTTGTGGAAAAATAAAAAAAATACAATAGTTCATCCAAACTTTAATTTCAGCTGGCCAACCGATTCAGTCAATTCTTTCCATAGTATGAATATATATCATAATTCAGGTGTAGTTGATTCTAATAAAAATTATTCTTTTTACAAACAACTTTTTACAAATAGACTTCCGTACAAGTATGTAATGGTACAACCAGATAAAAATTTAGCTAGCTGGGAATATTATAATTTTATAAAAAAAGTAGGTATCAAAACTTTTTTATTATAAAAAAATAAATTTATATATATAGTATGTGGGTTCTTATAAATTTTTTAAAAAATGAAAATAAAAGGTTCTGATAAAATTTCTTTAAAACAATCTTTAGATAATTATTTTGAAAAAAACAATGAAGTATCATTGGATTATTTGATAGAAATAATTAATAAATTTGCAAAACCAGAAGAAAAGATTTTTAAGAGAAATAAAGTAAGTAAAAAAGTAGTTTTATATACAACTGGAGCAGGTAATGTAATTCAAGGTGGTGCTGATATATGGGTAAATAATTTCTTAAATTATGTATGGCCATCCTTACCAAACAATTCAAATTATAAATTACTTATAGACTCTAAAAAACCATATGAATTTAAAGAAAATTCATTACCTAAAGGTTTAGAATACCATTTCCATAACGATGACCCTGAAAAAACAAAAGAATGGTTGGGGTGGTGTGATGATATTGTAGTTTTACATTCACACTATCATAAGAGACCTCATATTTGGCATTGGGAGGATAAGTTCAAATTTATTTTTATTCATGCATATCCTCGTGATATGAAAGAAACAATCGATAAGATACCGGAACTTAAAAGATTACAATTCAGTACTGATGTTGATGTTGAGTTTTATGATGCGTACTTGCAAACATTTAGAAAAAGATGTTGGATAGGATTAAATGATTCGGAAATGTTGTATAAAAACTTTCCAAATTACACATATAAATTACCAAATTATTATGAGTTTAAACAAAATAAACCTTTATCAAATTCTATAAAAAATGGAAGAATTGGATTTGCTGCCAGAGCTGAATCTAGAAAGTGTTTACATTGGATGAATCCATATACCGGATATGCGTTGACAAATAGTAGGGATGTTATAAATTTAAGAGAAACAACATCTTACAGTTTAAAGAAGATTAGAATATATGAATGGAAACCAGAGGATTTTAATTTTTTCATGAACCTCGATTTTGGAATATTTCATGGTGCATACTTTAAAGAGCCTTTTGGATATTCAATTTTTCAAGCAGTAGATTATGGAAAGCTTCCTATAATACACAAAGATTGGGCAAAAGAAGTAGATTACAAATATAGAGCATCTACTCAAAACGAATTTGATAAAGTTTATAAAATGATAATGAATGATTCTCAGGAAATTAGACAAATAAATTTTGATAAATTAAAATCATATATGAAAAAATTTGAGTATAAAACAAATTGGGTATCTGAAGTTAAGAAATTAATTAATTAAATATATTTTTATATATTTATATATGTTTGATAAAAACATCTATACTTATATTGGGGGCAGGGGGCTAGTGCTAAGTACTAAGACAACTGACAAAATGAAAAATAAAAATAGACACCGATAACTAATGCACTAAAGTAGTTATGACACTATTTAATCTCGATTATCTTCGTGAACATCTTACAAATAATCAAATTCCAAGAAAAGATATAAATGGAAATTTGTATTATGAACATATGCCTGTTCCATATCGTTGGACTCATGGTGCTACTGATTTAACTTTAGGTGATGGGTTGTTAATTTATTCTATAATCCATTACATGAGAGCTAAAACTTGTGTTTGTCTTGGTAGTGGTGGGGGATTTGTTCCAAGAATAATGACTCAATCTCGATTGGATTTGTATGATTCTCAAATTTTTGAAGGAAACCGAGATTATAATTGGGGTGACATAGGAGTAACTTATGTAGTGGATGCCGCAAACGGAGTTGGTGGTAATATAGATTGGAAGAACGAGGATTCTTTTTTTCGTAAAACATTTTTTCCAAGAATAATTTTAGATACAACTGAAAATGCTTTTTATAATTTTTTTGTAAAAGAAGATATTAAAATTGATTACCTTCATATAGATGCCGGTCATTCTTTTGAAGATGTAAAACGAGATTTTGAATTATATAAAAATTTATTAAATCCACATGGAATTATTTCAATTCATGATACTGATGTATCTTTTGAAAAAGATTTAATAGTAACCGAAGATGTTAAACAACAAAATCATCAAGATGAAATTACAAATGGTCCATCCCAACTGATTGAATTATTAAAAAAAGATTCAGAATGGGAAGTTTTTAATTTTTTTAATAATGGTATATTTAGAAGTAGACCTAGCTCAACTGGTTTGACAATAGTTCAAAAATGCAAAAAATAAATTTGGTTACGGTAGTTGGACACAATACTACACTTCTCCCACATATGTTGAATCACTATAAAGACATCGTTGATGAGGTCTATGTAGTTGTATATCGTCAGCATGAACTTGATGGTATATTAGAGGATGTAATTAATTTAGGCATTAAACCATACAAAGTAGTTACTGAACCCAAATTTAATTGGGAACGAGTAACAGAATTATATAATGAAGTTAAACAAACCAAGCCAAACGAATGGTGGGTGGTTTCGGATGACGATGAATTCCACATTTACCCCAAACCAATCAGAGAAATGATTGATGAGTGTGAGGAAAATGGTTGGGAGTTTATTACAGGTGGATTCCTCGATAGGATAGGAGAGGGAGGTGAGTTTCCTTTGGTAACAAGAGAAACTAATATTTGGGAATCGTTCCCACTTGCTGGATTTTTTAGATATCCAATGAGTGGGGCGATGCCCAATAAGTGTTGTGTAATGAAAGGTTCAATTGATGTGACCCCAGGTCAACATTTCGCTAAAATTGGTGATACTGATACTTGGAGAGAACGAGGTTGGAATCATCCTAAAAGATATCCTATTGAAAATGGATTTGTTCAAGTTCATCACTTTAAATGGGATTCAACTGTATTAGAAAGATTAAAAGAAGTTTCAGAAACAAAAGAAGATTATTCTTATTGGAAAGAATATAAGAAAATGTATCGAGCTATTCAGGTTTTCGATTGGAAAATAGATGTAAATAATCCTGAGTTTATGCTTGAAAAATTGGAAAAAAATTCGTATATTTGTTATTCCAAATGGAATACACTTTCCAAGGTTATAGTAAACATATGAAAGATAAGTTAGCAATAATAGTTCCATATCGAGATAGACAAGAACACTTAGATGTTTTTGTACCTCACATGCATGAGTTCCTTAAAGACAAAGGAATCGATTATACTATTTTTATTGCTGAACAAACCGATGATAGACCATTTAATTATGGTAAGTTATGTAATGTAGTTATCAAAGAAATTGGTGAAGAATATACTTACTTCGCTTTTCACGATATTGATATGTTACCAATATCAGATGAGTGTGATTATAGTTATCCAGATTCACCAACACACTTAGCTAAAAATGTAGAGGCTCATAATAACAAGTTACCTTATCCACAATACTTCGGGGGAGTTGTTTTAATCAATAGAGAAGATTTTGAAAAAGCAAATGGATACTCAAATGAATATTGGGGATATGGTTTTGAAGATTTGGATTTACTTCACAGATTACAAATAAGTGGTGCTTATTTAGAAAAATATTATGATTTAAATCAAACATATTCCAGATATGATAATAGTGATGTATTACCATATAGAATTGAAAATGTAAGTTTAACAAATAACAAAAAAGAACATAATTTAAATGGATGTTATTTAAATAAATCCAGTTACTTTAAGGGAAGATTAAACACCTTAATGAAATCATCATTACACGATTCTTTTTTTATATCAATTTGGTTTAAGGAAACTGAATCATTTAATAATAAAAAAAATATATTTTGTTTTGAAGGAATGGACACTGGAATATGGACAGACGGTTCTGGAAATGTTATATGTCAAATTTGGGATGAAAATAAAAATCCATTTGATGTTGCTTTAAAATATGATAAAAACAAATGGAATCATGTTTGTTTTTTATTTAATAATAATACAAAAGAGTTATCAATTTTTGTGAACTTAAAGGAGGCTAAAGTAAAGGTATCGGATAACTTTAAAATACATCCAGATTATGCTTTTCTAAAAATATCAGATACTGATAGTAAAATAAATATAGCTTCAATTATTACATTTGATAAGATTGTAAAACATGAGGTAGTTAATGAGCTTTTTTATAATGGATTTAAAACATTAGATTTAATAAAAAATAAATACGGACTAGTTCCTTGTAATTTATACACATTTCAATCCGTATATTCAAATTCTATATTACTTGATAGTGGCAAAAACTTAAATCACTTAACATTATATAACGAATATGTAAAAGTAAATGAACTTATATCAACAACTGATATAATTTATTTACCAAATAGATTAGAGGGTAAATATAAATCACTTGTACATAAGGATGATACTAATATAATAAATAGATACTATGAGTATAATCCTGATGTAGAAGAAAACGCAGACATATTTTTTCATGAAGTTATTACCGATAAATTAGATTATACTACGGTTGGATTATCTAATACTACTTATAAAATTTTAGACAAACAAGAAAGACAAGGATATGAACTTATTAGAATTGTTACATAACGAAAAGATTGTAAAATTATTAGAAAATATAGATAATCAATTAATTGAATTGAAAGAATCAAATGCAGATTTATCTAATGTATGGCCTTCTATTATAATGATGTTGGAAATGATTCTAACAAAACATGATAGAAGTACTGTAACTAATATAATTTATAAAAAGAAAGAAATAGAAGATTTACTATTGTATATAAATTCTTCATATAAAAATAAATCAAATATAGAACAAAAAATTACTGATTACTTAGAAAATAGCGTTATTAAAAACAAAAAATTAAATTATGGCAACATCTGAAGAAAATAAAAACAATTTGGAAGAAAGAGGCGTTAAGGCTTTGGAATCTATAGCTAGTTCATTGGGTGAAATGAATGATTGGTTATACGATTTGGATGCTGATATGTGGCAAGAAAGATTAGAATGGTATTTAAACGAATTTTATCAAATTGCAAAACAAAAAACAGTAGGAACATCAACTAGACCAGAACGAGGAAGTGAGAGAATCCAAGAGAAATCAGACGGAGAAGATACAAACTCATAAACTTGGTATAATCGTTCCATATAGAGATAGAGAACAACAATTAAAAAGGTTCTTATCTCATATGAAAGAATATATCAAAGAAATTGAATATGAAATCTTTATTATTGAACAGTCAGATGGTAAACCCTTTAATAGGGGTAAACTTCTGAATGCTGGGTATAAATACGCCGTTGAAAAGGGATGTGATTATTTCGTATTCCATGATGTGGATATGTTACCCGAAGATGTAGATTATTCATATTCAAACAAACCACTCCATCTTGCAACTCACTTACAAGAACACGATTATGAAACCACTTTCTTTGATTACTTTGGTGGAGTAACAATGTTTACTAAAGAA
>Ga0222714_10002626_pt1 | contig 18867 bp, 16 predicted proteins | sample C33_3DmetaG_FD_165048 | JGI IMG/M metagenome (GOLD analysis project Ga0222714, IMG submission 165048) | Estuarine water microbial communities from San Francisco Bay, California, United States - C33_3D | ecosystem: Environmental > Aquatic > Marine > Unclassified | place: USA: California...
AGAGGAATGGTTGAAGGACATGAAAATATAAAGATGAGTAATTCAATAATTGACTATGTATTTAGAGCTCTAGGTCTTGAATATTTAGGCAGAACAGATATTGTTCAAATCCCACCAAAAGAATTAGTTAACACTTTGAGTTGTGGCTGCGATTCAGAAAAATGTAGCTGCCCAGAAGTTAAAGTTAAAGATAAACCTAAAAATTTAGATAAAAAAACTCTAACTAAGAAGCCTGAGACTGTAAAAGCAACTCAAAAAATAACAAATTCTGTTGATAGCGTTCAAGAGGTTCTTGGAGATATGATGGGTGACGCACCAGCTTGTGATGATTGTGGTCATATAACAGTTCGAAATGGATCCTGTTATAAATGTCTTAACTGCGGTAATTCATTGGGTTGTAGTTAAAAATATAGATACTAAATCTTAATTTTAAATATAATTATAGCTCAGGGCGCTTAGCTCAGCCCGGCAGAGCGCTTCCCTTACAAGGAAGATGTCAGAGGTTCAAATCCTCTAGCGCCCACAAAGGTTTTTCGAAAATACACCAACTAAAAAACTAATCTGACACACACTTGGTTGAAAAACAGTTAGATTCACTATAACAAACTAGATTCTTCTCTCTGTCTGAAGGGTAACAAGAGTAACAGTAGTGACATCTCAAAGGACAAATCTAATAAACAGAGTGTTAAATATATTGTGTAATCGTGGAAGAAGTCATTGCCTCATCAATTTATTTCTTCTAAAAATTACTGTTTTGAATATTAACAAATAGTAGAAATTTTTCTATTTATTAAAAAATTTGTGTATTAGTTCAATAACATAATCGAGCTGACTTTGTTGAATTCCTGGCCAAATAGGTAGTGATAAAATCTCCGTGCAAACTTTCTCAGAAACTGGAAAGCTTTCTTTACTGCTATGCGCAGGAAGTGACGGTAGTGTATTTGGATAGTAAATAGCTACAGAGATTCCATTCCTTAACAAGAAATCTTTCAACGAATCCCTTTTGCCTTGTTTGATTAGAATTGAATAGTAATTGAAAGTAGAGTTTTTATTTTTGAGTAAAGCTAAATTTTTAATTCCATTTAAATGCATGTCATAGTACTTGCCAGCATCTACTCTATTAGAAATCCAATGATCAATTTTTTGTAATTTTAATTTTAAAATTGAAGCTTGGACAGAGTCAAGTCTTGAATTATATCCAAAAACTTCATTGAAATACTTAGTTTTTGCGCCATGGTTTTTGTACATTTTTACCCTCTCAGAAAAAATATCACTATTTGTACAAACCGCTCCTCCATCACCGTATGCACCAAGAGTCTTCGTGGGGAAAAAAGAAAAACAACCTATATCTCCAATTGTCCCAAGTTTTTTTTTGTTAAATTCGCTACCAAATGCTTGGGCTACATCCTCAACAACTTTTAAATCATAATTTTTTGCAATATCTAATATTTTTTTCATATTTGCTGAGTTTCCAAATAAATGAACAGGCAAAATTGCTCCTGTGTTTGGGGTAATTTTTTCTTCTATTTTATCAACGTCAATATTGCAATTTGAAGAATCAATGTCAACAAATATTGGTATTAAGCCAGCTTGAACAACTGCCTCAGAGGTTGCAAAAAAAGAAAAAGATGGAACGATTACTTCTTTTTTTTCTAGATCTAGGGAAAGCAGACTGATTAAAAGAGCATCTGTTCCGTTGCCAACTGTAATTACATGTTCAACATTCAAATAATTTCTGAGATCTTCCTCAAAAGTTCCAACACTTTCCCCGCCAATAAACTCTCCTTTTTTTACGTGCTCAATTAAAAGAGATTCATAATTTTTTTCAAATAAATCTAATTCATAATCAAAGTTAATTAATGGAACTTTCATTATTCTCCTATTAAGTCTTTATTTTCTTGAACATCAAATAATATGCCAAAGAAGAAGAATAAAAAAAATAAAACAAGACTCATGCTTAAAGCAATTAAGTTGAGCTCAGTGACATACGAGTTATTTACATAAGTCGAAATTGCCCTAGAAGCTGTAAATGGAATTGGGAAGAAAAGCACTATAAATGAAAAGAAATAACTGAGTCCGGCAGGACTTAGATTTTTTTTAATTAATTTTTTAAACACTCTAGAAAAAAACAATCTAATTAATAGATATATTAATTTTGGTATAAATGTTATTAACTTAATTCCACTTTTTTCTTCTGCATAGTGAGGCATAACATCAACATCAATTACCTTTGCATCACATAAATTTAGCATGTAAAGTAAATGACCCGGATAACCATATCTTTTGATTAATTTAGAAATCTCTAGTTTTGGTAAAATTTTTAAGTTTAGTGCTGTGTATCCCATTTGAGGATCCATTATATGATAGTATCCTGAAGCAAATTTAGTTAGTAAAGTAAGTAAAGTGTTCCCAATAAATCTATGTTTTGGCATAATGTTCTGCACATCATAATAATTTAACCTATTTCCTTTTGCATAGTCAGCATTTTCATTTACCACAGGCATTATTAACCTTTCAAAATCTTGTGGTAAAGCTTGTGCATCCCCAGGCATGACAACACCAATATCATACCCTTCTAAATATGCATATTCATAGCCGTCTATAAGAGCTTGCCCTACACCAGAATTTTTTTCTTTATTTAAAATTTGTATTTTTGTGTTGTTTTTTTGTAAATTCTCAACAATCTCCAAAGTTTTGTCCTTTGAAGCATCATTAATAACAATTATTTTATCGACGTAAGTGGGTATTGAATTTAATGTTTTCTCAATTAACACTTCTTCATTGTAAGCTGGAACTATTACTGCAATTTTTTTATTATTCATTTTATTTATGCATTTTATCACTGCATTCTTCTAAAACAGAAACTACTTCTAATGCATGCTTTGAATTATTTATTTTTATTTTTCTATTTTTAATGCCTTTTAGAAAGTATTCAGCTTGAGTTTTAAGAGGTTCTTTTGTGGAAATTTTTACTTTTCTATACGAATGTATATTTATATCGCCACTTTTTAATATTTTAGTTTTATAGATTTTTAATTTATCTTCATCGGTATCTGAAAATACAACTGAACCTTTACTTCCAACTATTATAAAACGTTGTTCTTTGAATGGATGAATCCATGAAACAAATATATGAGATTTTACTTTATTTTGGAATTCAAAAAGGGAAAGGCTGGTATCTTCAATTTTAGAATTAATAATTTTCATACCCTGGACTTCTGTTTTGGTTATTTTAGAATTGACAAAATCTAACATTAAGGAGATATCATGGGGTGCAAATGACCATAGTACATTTTCATATGGTCTAATTTTTCCCATATTTAATCTGTTTGAGTAAACCCATTTTATTTTTCCTATTGCACCTGAATTAATTAATTTTTTCATCTTTAGCACAGCAGGGTGGAAGTGAAGTTGGTGTCCTACCATAATTAGCTTATTATTCTTATTTTCAATATTCATTAAAGACTTAACTTCACTTGACTTTAAAGCTAGTGGTTTCTCTACCAATACATCTACTTTTTTTAATGCTTGCTTTGCTATTTCATAATGTGTTTCTGCTGGAGTACAGATTACGATTCCATCAACTGAATCAATTAACTCTTCGAGACTATTATAAAACTTATAATTATTATTATTCTGAATTAATTTTGAATCAAAAATACCTTCTAAAACACCTAATTCGTTAAATACTCGTGCTTGGTTTTTACCCCAGTATCCATACCCAACAACACCAATTTTAGGTTTTCCCATATCTACAATTATATATAAGAACTAATATTGAAATAGTAATGTCATATATTAATGAATACGCAGTTGTAGATGAAGGGGCCAAAATAGGTGCTGATACCAAAGTTTGGCATTTTACCCACGTTATGTCATCCGCAGAAATCGGTGACAATTGTACAATAGGGCAAAATTGCTTTATTGGAGAGAATGTAAAAATTGGAAACAATGTGAAAATCCAAAATAATGTTTCTATTTATGATGGTGTCTGTATTGAGGACGATGTTTTTGTTGGGCCAAGTGTTGTATTCACAAATGTAAAAGTTCCAAAATCAGACAAGCCGGTTAATAAAAACTATACTAAAACTTTATTAAAATCTGGATGCTCAATTGGTGCAAATGCAACCATAATCTGTGGCGTAGAAGTTGGGGAAAATGCTTTTATAGGTGCTGGCTCCGTTGTCACTAAAGATATAACAAAGAATACAATGTGGTACGGAAACCCAGCTGTAAAAATTAAAAATTTAGATAACCAATAATATTGAAAATTTTAATTTTAACTACATCTTTTCCATTTGTGAAAAATGATCCATCAGGAAAGTTCATTAAAGACCAAATACTAAATTTAAAACAATATTTTCCAGATATGCAATTTACAGTTCTGACTGGTAATAAAAATAAGTTTGAAACAAATGAAAATAACAATTCATACGATTTAAAAGTATTTCGATATTTTTTTAAAAAGATGGAAGTTTTAGGAAACGAAGCAATAAAAATTCAAATTAAAAAAAATAAGTTTCTTTTACTTTTAATACCTTTTTATTTTGCTGCTCAAATAATTAATGCTTTAAAGCTATCAAAAAAAAATGCTATTGATTTGGTATATGTTCATTGGTTTTTTCCTCAGGCTTTAACAGCCTATTTTATTTATAAATTCCAAAAAATACCTTATAAGATAACCATACACTCATCTGAAATTGAGTACTTTATTAACTATTTCAAAAGATTTGGAATAAGCATAGCAAAAAAAATAATAATTAATAGTCAGGGGATATCCACAACTTCTAATGAAGTATTTGAAAGCTTAAAGCTAGTACTTACAGAAGAGGAATTATTAAAAATAAATTTCGTAATATCGCCGATGGGCATTAATTCAAACTTATTAGAAGAAATAAGAGCACAAAAAGTTCCAGGAGTTGAAATAGGAGATAATATAACAAATATATTGTTTATTGGAAGATTGGTTGAAAAAAAAGGTGTGCTGAAACTGTTAGATACTTTTGCTAAATTCTATGAGGATAACCAAAATTATAATCTTTTAATTGCCGGGTATGGAGAGTTAGAAACGGAAATAAAAACCTACATTATAGAAAATAGATTTGAAAGCTCTATAAAATTTCTAGGCAAAGTAAATGATCAGCAAATCAAATATCTCTTTGGTAAGTCAGAAATATTAGTCGTCCCATCAATTAAAACAAAGGATGATACCGAAGGAATGCCCGTTGTCATTATAGAAGGCTTGTTTTATGGAAAAATTTTATTAGTCTCTCAATATACCAACCCTTATTCTGTAATAACTCATAAAAAAAATGGTTTTATTTTTGATATTGAGAAAGATAATGATTTATTAAATTATTTAAAACATGTAACAGAATTGAACCTGGAAGATAAAAGGGAAATAAAAAAACAAGCAAAGCTTACGTCATTTCAATATAGTTCCCAAGAGTCTTCAAGATTATTTTATGATTTTTTGTCATTTGAAAATTGAAGAAATTAAACATAATTAGGAGATGTAATACTAATTTAATAAATGTCATGAAGGGTAAAAGTATTAATTTCTAGAAGTATAATTGAATAGATTTGTCAAAAATGGTTAAAAAATATAAGTTTTTAATTTTTATATTGGTTATTTTGTCGATATTAAAAATTGATTTTCGTTTTAAAGAAGAATTAACTTGTTGTAGTGACGATTTTGACTACTTTATTCACGCCGAAACAATAGTAGAAGACTTTGATTTTAATTATGCAAACCAACTTGAAGGTGTTGAAAATGAAAGATTTTTTAAAAATAATAAATCAGCACCGATAGGATTTGTAGGTACTGGATTGTATTCAGCTCCATTTATGTTGGTAGGCACAGTCTTTGATAAAATATTTAGTTCTGTTGGTTTGAAAAGTCAAAATTCAATAATCAGTTATAAATTACTTTTTTATTCGTTCTCATCTATATTTTATTTGTTCTTTACTGTAAGGTATTTAAAAGAATCTTTAAGAAAATTAAATATCAAATTTAAGGTCTTAGACTTAATTATTTTACTTCTAGGTGTCGGCATTTCTTATTATGCTTTTGAGAGATACAGCATGACACATGTTTATGAAGCATTTAGTTTGACTATGTTAATTTATTTTTCAATTAAATTTTATCAAAATAAAGATAAGCCTTCTGCTGTTTTTATACCTATTTTTGCTGTAATTGGATTTAGCGTAAAATGGGTTCACTTTTATTTTTTCATAACCCCATTGATAATTAAGTTTTTGTTTTTCAGTAAAAAAGAATCGAGACTAATAGATGTTAAGGAATTTTGGTTGTCTACTTTCTTTTCTTCTAGTATTTTTCTTTTTGTGAATAGATTAATTTATGGAGTTTTTACAATCAATCCAGCTTATGTTTACGTATCGGACACAGAAAGTAATGTTAAAATTGAAGATCTTGAAGGATTTTGGGCTAATTCTTTAGAAGTTGTCTATGACTTTATTAATAGATTTTTAATTATTCTTTTTACACAGGAATTTGGTCTACTCTGGTTCTCTCCAGTACTTTTTCTTGGTACTATTCTTTGCCTTATTTATTTAGTGCAATCCTTAAGAAAGAATAGATACGAGATATTTGGAGCACTATTATTAAGCTTAAGCTTTGCTCAAGTAATTTTTATTACAATTTTATGGAAATCACCTGGTTCTGCTTATGGATTTAGATATATTTATAACTTGTTTCCACTTGCTATAGTTCTTTATTATTTTTTTAAATCAAAATATAGATTTAAAAAGCTTCATAATTTAATACTTATTACCTCTTTATTTTCATTTATATCAACTTTGTTTTTTGAATCTACAGAGCTAACTCAATTATCTTTAGAGCCAGAATTAAATTCTTTTGGGATCATGTCAAGATTTACAGAGAGGTATTATTTAAAAGGCTACATACAATCTTTTCTTGAAATAGATTCTTATTTAAAGATATTTACTACTAGTTTTTTAGGTGCAATAATTTTAAAAATAAGTCTACTTTTTGTTACCCCCGATGCTCTTTTTAACTTTCTTAATTCTATGGGCCTTCCATCTAATAATGAAAAATTTGTAAAGCTTGTAACTGATCTAGAATTTATAGAAATTTATTATTTCATAATAGTAATACTCTTAGTAATTATTTTATATTGGTATTTCGATAGAAAAATACTTAACTAGTTTTTATTAACTAACCTATCGTAAGTAAAAAACAAAAGTAAGCTTACAAAACTTATAATTCTTGAAATTGTACTAAATATAATTATTTGACTAGTGGTTATGCCATGTAGACCTTGAAAAAAAATTAATGAAATTTCAAGAAACCCAATATTCCCTGGGGTTAATTTAATTAAGTTCACAACACTTGATAAGCAATGTAATACAAGTATCGAATATATTGAGATATTGAATCCAACACTACTCATAATTGTATGCAAATAAAATATCGAAATTAAAATATAGATAATTGTAGATACAAGCAGTTCTCTTTTCGTTGTTGATTTATTCTTAAAATACTGAAAACCTAGAAGTAAGTTTTCTAAATTATCTCTTAAAAAACTTATATTTATTTTTTTCAATTTGTCCGAATTTATTATTTTTAAAAATATAAATAATGCAATAACTAAGCTCATTAAAAATAAATTCAAGTAAATTCTCTTTTCAAATCCACTTTGATCACTCGATAGTGTTATGAAAAAAATGATAATTATATAAAAATAGTTTAAATAAAAAGCATATGCAGTATTAATAGATAAATTTTCAATAATATTTAGACCGTGTTTTTTCTTAAGATAATGTAGTTTATAACCTGCACCAATATTTGCTGGCCCGCTTAAGTTAATCGCAGTACTTCTTGATACTATTCTCAATGATTCTAGAATAGATAAATTTATTTTTGAAAATGAGTAAATATTCTTGTTTATTTTTGCTTTTATTGCATAGTTGAAAAAACTAATGATTAAAAGCGCACCGATATAGCCTATTTGTATTGAAGTTATTTCATTAAGTAATTCAATATTATCTTGAACATAGGAATAAAACACATATAAGAAAATAATCAGAAAAATATAGCTGATAATAGTTTTATAATTTTTCATTAATACCTTTTCAAAATACCATGTTATTATGCTTAATTAAGTTGGTGTAAAAAATTTAAATTACTTAAATATGAAATTTCAAAAAAATAACCCTAAACACTACATAATTTATTTTTTTAGTTTTTTGATTTATGTAACTTGTATTTTTATTAAATTTTTTAATGTAAAAAGTAAAAAAGAAATTATTACATTAACTGGACATAAATTAATTGGTAATTTAGAGGTTTTATTTAATAACCAGATTAAAGAAAATCTAGTTATGAATTATATAACATTCAACTATCAAGATTATTTAGATTTAAAAAGATTGCATAAAAAAACAGGCTTAGATGTAAATATTTTATATGTTCTAAACCCTTTTGATGTTTATAAATGTTTATCTAGCAAGCTTATTGTTGCCTCACACGGCGTATTTTTTCACAAATTTTTAACGAAATATCTTAAAATCAAAACACTCTACTGTGGACATGCAATAGAAGGTGCATACCCTGTTGAAAAAAATAATAAATTATTTAAAGATCTTCAACACTACTCAGAAGTTTGGATGTACTCAGCTTTTGAGAAAGATATGTTTGTCAAGGATTTCAACTATCCACACAACAATCTTAAAGTCAATGGATATCCCAGAGTTCATTATTTACTTGAAAATGGAAACAAAAAGAATATTTTAAAAAAAACTAATAATATAAGTAACAAGATAGTTTTATATGCACCAACAGCTAGTAGAAATGATAAAGCTTTTTTAAACTCAACATTTTCTCCATTTAAATTAGAAAATTTAAAAAAATTGGATGAATTTTTCAAGAATTTAAATACAACTTTAATAATAAAAACCCATTTAAATGATAAGTTCTCTTTAGAAGTTGAAAATTACTTCGAAAATTCTTCATTTATTAAACATACCAAAAATATAATTGTTGATTACGATTACGATTTTTTAATTATGAGTGATATGTTGCTTACTGATTATTCAACTATATATGTAGATTATTTAGTACTAGATAAACCAATAATATTTATAGCCCCACCAGATCCAAATAAGAACAGACAGTATTCAAAAGTAATCGTAAATAGTGATATTCATAGAATTATGACTTTTGAAAGCCTCTTATCAACTATTGAATTTGAACTATCAAATATTAATGAAAGTAAGGAAACTGTAGTGTTAAAAAACTTAATTTTTAGCGATTTAAATATTGATAAAGTTCTTGATAATTCATTTGAGGCTATAAAAAAATTTCTAAAAGTAGATAAATAACAATAAGGTTAAGATTATAAAGAATATGATTTATTGTTTTGATATAGATGGAACACTCTGCACAAAAGGTCATGAAGATTACAATGATGCGAAGCCTTTTTTAGATAGAATTAAAATCGTTAATGAACTCTACGATGATGGCAACAAAATTATTCTTTTTACAGCAAGAGGGGCTGCGACAGGGATAGATTGGGTTGAATTAACAAAAAAACAAGTCAAGGCATGGAATTTAAAGCATCATGAATTAAGATTTGGTAAGCCTCATGCAGATGTATTTATTGATGATAAAGCAAAAGATTTATTCAACTGGTTCAATTTAGATTAAATAAAATATTAATTCATCTAATTAATTTAAGCGAGTCTATTAAAATTATTTAAAATAATGAATTTTAAAATATTAGACTGCACTTTACGAGACGGTGGATTTCATACTAATTGGGATTTTGAGGACAATTTAGTTGATGCATACATTAAAAGTGTTAACAAACTCAATATAGATGAATTAGAAATAGGTTTTAGGTTTACAGAAAAAGATGGTTGGCTTGGTAAATTTGCTTACACGACTGAGGAAACACTTCAAGAATTCGATTTAAGAAAAGACCTTGGAGTTGGGGTTATGATATTTTCTGGAGAATTTGTTGAAGGTGGAGAACTTAATACTGAATTGTTGACTAAAATTTTTCCTTTAAAAAGACAAGATAGCAGAATTGATTTTGTAAGAATTGCTACATACCTAAATAATCTAGACTTTGCTATACAAATTGCAAAACATTTAAATTATCTAGGATTTCATACTTCATTACATCTAATGAAAATTCACGATACTAAAGAAGATGAGTTTTTAAACATTGCTAATAGAGCTGAAGAAAATCAAATAGATAGGGTTTATTTTGCTGATAGTCTTGGTTCAATGTTTCCAGATGACATTGAGAGGGTAGTTAAAACCATTAAAAAGGAGTACAGTGGGCCAATTGGACTCCACGCGCACAATAATTTAGGACTTGCATTTATAAATTCCGTTGCAGCAATAAATGCTGGGGCAACATGGATAGATGGAACTTTGACAGGTATTGGTAGAGGACCCGGAAATACAAAATTAGAAGAGCTTTTGTTGCACTATTTTGAAAATGATGATGAATATAATGATGATTTAATTAATTTACTAGAAAATCACTTTTATCCAATACAAGAAAAATTTAAATGGGGAAGTAATCCCTTTTATTTTTTAGCTGGTAAATACAATATTCATCCATCGTATCTTCAAGATATGATAGAAAATGACAAGTTTGATAGAAAAGATATACTTTCATTTTTAATGAATTATAAATACTTAGATAAGGAAAGTTACAATCCTGAAATTGAAGATACAGTTAAACTACACTATGCAAATTTTGCTGATGGAGATTTCGATACTCATAAAAATTTTGGTAGCAAAGACATCTTAATGGTCGGCTCAGGCAATACTGTAGAGAAGTACAAAAAAGATATAGAACTATTTATTTCTGAGTTCAAACCATTGGTTATCCAGCTAAATAAAGGTGGAGTGATTAGTGAAAATTTTATTGATTACAATTTATTTTGTCACCCACAAACAATTAAATATGAATATGAAAATATTAAAAACTCTACTGGATTAATAATTATTCCACCAAATTCAATGAACTATGAAATAAAAAATAATAATGTTAATTATTATGGTTTGAAAGTTGAAAAAGACAAATTTGAGTCAAATAAATCCAACTGCGTCACTCCAAATTCACTAGTTTTATCATATGCTCTTGCTCTTACTGGGACATCTACAGGATCAAATGTATACATGGCAGGAATTGATGGCTATTTAAATAATCATATTAAGAATAGTGAGATTGCATCTACTTTAGAACTATTTAAAAAAAAGTATACAAAAAAGAATTTGATTTCTATAACCCCAACATTATTCTCTGTTGATCAGGTAAGCCCCCATAAGTTAATCAGAGACAGAACTTAAAATATGAATAAAATCGGCCTAATTCCAGCAAGGCTTGGTAGTACTCGTTTAAAAAATAAACCTTTAGAACTAATTGAAGGATACCCAATGTATTTTCATGTTTATAATCGTGCCAAAATGAGTATTCTTAATGATGTTTATTTGTGTACCGATAGTAAAGATATTGTTAAGCAAGCTAGTGAATATAATATTCCAACAATTCTTACAAGTGTTAGGCATAAAAATGGCACTGAGCGATGTGGTGAGGCATCAACAAAGTTAAGGCTTAAAAAAAATGATTTAATTATAAACATTCATGGAGATGAACCACTTGTAGACCCAAAATCAATAAATAAAGTAATTAAATTTTTTTTAACTAATAAATTTGAAATTGTATTTCCGCATCTTTTGATGAGAAAACCTTTAAAAAATAATTTAAATTCTGTAAAAATTGTAACTAATCAAGACAGCAAGGTCATTTATATGAGTAGAAGCTTAATACCTAGTGACTTTAGTAAATTAACTGAAATTAAAAAACAATGTGGCGTTACAGCGTTTACTAAGAAATCTTTAGATTGCTATAATTCACTTAAACCTTCTGTAAATGAAAAAATTGAAAAAATAGAATTATTAAGAGCTGTTGATAATGATTTAAATTTAGGATCTGTTTTAGTAAGTGATGAGAGTATTTCTGTTGATACTCCTGAGGATCTAAAAAAGGTTAGGAAATTAATAAAGCTAGATAAAATTAAAAATAAATATTTATAATCTAAAATATATATCAGTGAACAATTTAAATAACAATACACTACCTCATATATCAGTCCTAATGAGTGTACGCAATGCCGAAAACAGTATAAATTTTGCCATTGAAAGCATACTCGATCAAACGTATTCAAATTTTGAATTTCTTATTCTAGATGATTATTCAACCGATAATACTTATAAAATTCTAGAAAAATATCAGAATATAGATAATAGAATAAAACTATTTAATAACGATATAAACTTAGGTCTTACAAGGTCATTAAATATTCTAATCAAATACTCAAAAGGAGACTTTATAGCAAGGCAAGATGCAGACGATTACAGCTTGCCATTAAGGCTTGAAAAGCAAATTGAATATATTGAAAAATATAAAGTTGATGGATGCACAACGAAAACGTTTTTTAAGAACTCAATTAAAACTACTCCCTACTTATCAAGGTTATTAAATAAAAAGTTAATCTTACTATATAAAAACCCCTTTATTCATGGAACACTGTTGATAAATAAAGAGGTATTAAAAAATATTGGAAATTATGATGAATCTTTTTATTATGCGCAAGATTATAAATTAATGAGTGACCTTGTTAATAGCAATAAGAAAGTTGGGATTCTTAAAAGACCGTTGTATATTTTAAATACCGAAAATAATATTTCCACAAACAAAAGAGCCGAACAAGCATATTTTGCAAAATGTGTTCAAAAGAAATTGAATCCATAAATGAAGAAAAAAATACAGCGACTTGTGAGATTAATAAATATTTTATTTTTTAAAAAAAATTTACCAGAAAAAATCTCTCTATACTTTCATGATATTGATGGTGAAACTTTTAAATCAATTAAACACCTGATTGCAATTTTCAGATATCAAGGTTACAAATTTGTGTCCACTACAGAATTCAATAATCGTCTAAACTACAACACAGAAAAAATAATATCATTAAGTTTTGATGATGGATTTAAAACTTGGAAAAATTTATTGAGTTTTTTTGATCAAAACGATATAACCGTCACTTTTTTTATTAATTCAATAATTTTTACAAATGAAGATAAGTCTTCTTATTTGAGAAGAATCGGAGATCATCAACACAATGACATAATGAGTATTGATGATCTTCAGCTATTAATTAAAAGTAAACATGAAATAGGAGCTCATACTCACAGCCACTATATATGTAAATCACTTTCAGATGATGAACTAAGAAAAGAAATAGATAAAAATATACAAATTTTTAAACAATTTGAGATAGAACCTTCTACATTTGCAATCCCCTTTGGCATGCGAAGATATATAAAGCAAAATCAAATACATATTTTAAAAGAATACTTTAAAGTTATTTGCTTTGGGGAACCGGGAATGCAGTTTAGACAGAAGCCAGGCTTAATTGAGAGAAGTCCGTGGATTGTAGATGAAGATTATAAGTTTAATTTAAACAATATTTCAACAGATACTCATTATTTTAATTATTTATTCAGAAGAAGTGGTTTGGGATAGTTTTTTTGAAATGCCAATATAAAGTGGTTGATGATTTTGAGACAAGTCTTCGAAACAATAAATACTAGAATAGTAAATGTTATTTTTCTTTATAAAGTTTACATATGCTGAATCTTCTCTTATGTTGTCACTTATGATAATTTCAGGATATGTATTATTTTCGGATAAATAATTAAATAAAGAATTTTCACTAGTTTTTTCATGTGTAGAAGATATTAATATTGATTTAGAAAATTTATCATAATCAAAATGCTTTTTTAAAAAATAATTCAAATCAACAAAGTGTAAATTTATATAATCGGTGTCTAGGTTATTTTGACTTTGGTATAAACCTCCTTTTCTTTTGTTAATGTCAACACCATAGTATTTAAATTTAATATCTTTCTCATATTTTTGATATTTATTGAGAAGTAAGGCAAGTCTTCCCTGGTTGAAACCAAATTCATATATAAAATTAGTTTCTGAATTTTTTAAAAACGTCAAAACTAAAATTGTATAATCAAAATTTACATTAAAATTTACATCGACAGTCTTAGGGTTAATACTGCTAAAAAAGGGTTTTTTAAGTTTTATATAATCTGAGAAATTTAAAATATCATTTACATGATTCATATTTATACCGAAATCACTATATAAATTTTGCAAAATAAATAGCTTATTTTTCTCTGATAACTTGAATGAAAAGGAAGTATGTTCTTTAGAGAAAATTAACCAAGAATATAAATTCAATATTTTTAAAAATATTGTTTTGTTTACATAATAAAACCGTTTACAAAAATTAGCTATACTTAACAAAATTCCATAAATATATTTCATTATTTAATTATATTAGAATTTTCAAAGACTTAATTGAGTGATAATATCTAGTTAAAGAAAATGTTAAAAAAAAGTGCACCTATTAGATTTTTTTCAAGCTCAGCAGGATTAGTTTTCCAGATTTTAACTATCTTTTTTACAACCAAATATTTAGGGCTCTATCAGTTTGCATTATGGGGGGTTGCGAATTCTCTAGTGTATGTCTTATCCTCTTTAAATCAATTTGGATATGTGCAAAATATTGAAAAGTTTTTTCCAAGCTATGGAGACGATATAAAAATCTATCATTTTTCCAGATTTTTTAAAACAATGATCCTTATGTCTCCTGTTTGGTTGATGTTTTTATATATATTAAATTGGATGGAATTTTTTACAAAGTACAACGCAGAAAATATTTATATCTTTATATTTTTACTTTTATTCACAATTATTTGTGAATCATTAATTAGTATCTTTAACTCATTTTTTATTACATTAAATAGAAGTGAATATTTTGACTTATTCGACCTGTTAATTTCAAAGGTCCTAAAGTTTTTCGTTTTTCTATATTTATTGTCAAACAGCATTAGTGTGTACTACCTTTTACTCTTTAACTTAATTTTGAGATTTCTGTTTTTGATTTCATTGGTTGTAAAGACATCGAAGTTATTTAAATCATTTTATAAAATTATTTATGATGTTAAGTTATTTAGTACAAAAGCTAAAAATTTTAAATACAATACTTTTGCCTTTATTGACAAGACTTTGTATGTTTCATTTATAAATTTTTTATTTTTAATTAGTACAGTGTTTTCTGGTAATGAAGCTGTTTCACACTTTTCGCTAGTAGTTTTAATTATTAATAATTTAAGACCTGTATTCGATTCTTTGCCAAGCCTTCTCACTAAAAAAGTATCAGAAATCATATTTAAAAATTATAAGTCTACAAATTTTAGAAAAAATAATCTTTTTACAGTTTCGATAACCTTCTCTTTGTTAATAATTGCGACATATTTAGTTATAACTTACAGCTCAGTTTTAAATTTCTTTTTAGGTGATTTTGAAAATGGTATTTATAAATTAATATTCTTATCGGTATTCGTATCTGCAATACATTCTTTTTATTATCCAATATATCTAGAAATTTTATACCAGAATAACGAGGTAAGGTTGGTGATTTTTAATTTGCTTAATTACTTAATTTGTACATTTCTCTATTTTCTCTTAAGTAAAAGTTTTACTATAAACTTTTTATATATATTTTTAGTTTATGAAATATTGAATATTTTATATTCGTTCATTATTTTAATAAAAACCATTAAATATAAATTTAATCTTAAAAACGAAATCCTTTACATTTCTTTTTCCATCTTTCCGGTTATGTTGATTGTATTTAATATAATCCTCGATTTAGGAGTTAGTAAAGCGCTAATTGTCCTGTCACTAAGTTGTCTGGGAATAGATTTACTTCGATTCGTTAAGTTGAATAAATTATTCCTTCATAAAAACAGGTAGAAAAAAATAAAAAAGAATTGGAAAATGAGCATTTTCCATTGAAGCATCAAAAAAAGAAACTACCAGTAACGGTAAAATGTAAGAAAAAACTGTTATGTTTTTAGTTTTGGAAGTAAGGAAATAGTAAAACAATATAAAAATAATTAATTGAAGAGTTCCTCCTCTTGCAAAAATGTTGACTAGAAAATTATGCACCTGCTCATTTAGCCCATCTCTGCCTTTTCTTTCATCAACAGTCATTGCTGGGATAATATCTTTATATCCATATCCATACAAGGTTTTTTCCTGGTCTTTAAGATCAAAAATAACATCTTGCCAAATTTGAATACGCCAGTTTACATTTCCATCAGTTGAAAATATTCTGTTGTCTCTTGAGTAAAAAGAGAAAAATGCATCTACATTTGTATCTTTTTGCCCAGCAAGCTTGTCAACAACACCTAAAGACCCAAAAACACCAAATTCTGAAGAAAGTAATTCCTCAACACCTACGTTAACTACATTAATACTTGAAGTTATTAAAACTATAATTGAGAGGCATATAGTTGGCACATATCTTTTAACACTTTTAAATAATATCTTTCTATTTTCAAAGATTTGTAAAAATATAAACAAAAAAAATGCAATAAATGAGCCTCTGCTTTTATATAAAATAAGAGGTAAGTAAAGTGCGCTTGCTAAAAGAAAAAAGTCTAAAGAGTAATTCTTAAGTAAAGATAACTTATTATTTAAGAGAATAACTATTATAAAACACAGCATCAGACTGGATGCTTTATTGAAATCCCATTTGTCGGAATAATTTTTAAAGAAAGTAATAAATAAATTAGGATAATTTACCGTTGACAAAACATAGAGATAGATTAGCGAAAAATTAAGTATTATTAAATGCACTCTTTTAAAATTGGAATTTTTAAAATAAAAATATCCGAAAAACAACCATGATATAGCCCAAAGATAAGAGCTCGATTTGAATGTATAGGTATCGGTAATTATCGAGTTACTTAAAGTAAAAGAAATAACAAAAGAAGCTAATATTAAATAGCAAGAATAAATAATTTTTTTCCCATAAAAGTCAATTAATTCTGTATTTTTTACTATTAATAGAGTTGTACCCAAAAATGAAAGTAAAGCTAAAAGTTCTCCTAGTCTAAAACCAAAAATATAAATACCAATAAATGATCTACCAAATAAAAAAGTAAGTACTATGAAAGTAAAGACTGCATTATTAAAAATTTTATTTTTAAACACCCTCATATATTACTTACACAGGTTTCTTTTTTTTAAAATTTAAGAAACTCTCTGTTGCAATATAAAATAAAAATGAGTAAAGGAAAAAAGATTGATGATACAAGATTGAATCGCTCTTTATTAAATTCACTATAAGGTAAAAAATTAAATATTTTTCAAATTTTTGAATTGTATTTCTTTTCTTTAAAATACGTAAAAATAAAATTGTGATTAATGAGATTATTCCTATTAAACCAAAAAATATAAGTAAAGAAAGCAAAGAAGAATGAGGTAATATAAGTCCTTCAATTGGTTGTATCTTAATCAATGAATAATGCCGGGATAAATTGAATGATCCTGTTCCAAAAAAGAATTCCATTGTGTTTACCTCATATCGAGCTAAAAATATTCCCCAAAGTTCAGATCTGTTAATTAGATAGGAACCAAAACTTAATATGGAAATAAAGAAAGTAAAAATACTTTTATTGACAGTCTTTTCTTTTAGATAATTTATTGCTGAAGAAGATTCTCCAGATATTGAGTAAACTTGTGATTTCTCAAGGAGAATTTTAGAAGTATATTGAAAAGCATAGCCAGTATTATCCCATGCGAAAAAGTAAAAAATTAAGCTACTTAAAATTATCAAAACAAAATAAAACTTGATTGTGTTAAATTTTTTATATTCAAGTAGGAAGTAGATAAGTGAAATCAACAATAGTACCGCTACAGATCTGTTGTTACTTAAATATAATCCCATAGAAGAGAAAAATGCACCCACCATCATTAATTTTGTTAGTTGTTTGTTTTTAAAGTAATAATAAGTAATAAATAAAAGAGTTATACCGAAAAACTCACCGATAGTTTCAGCGCTAGGAAACAAACCTCTCCATGCAACTTTATTTGAGTAAATATCAAAAAGTAGTAAATTATTCTCTGTAATGCCTCTTTTATTATGTCCAAATATATAAAAATTTAAAAAATTAACCATTGGTACTTGAGATCCTACAATTCCTAAAAATAATATCACTATTGAGGACAGACAAAAGTTATTAATAAATTTAGAAAGTTCGAAATTGGGGTTTCCATTTTTAAATATAAATATCATGCCTAAGATAATAAAAAATAATTGAAATGAATTTAGAATAATATTTTCAATTGAATACGTTAAACTCATAAAACCTCTTAATTTATCTGGATCGAAATAATATTGTTCAATATTTCTATAATTAAATACTTGGATAATTGAGTAAAATGTGGGATAAAGTAGAATTTTTATTTTTTTTTCAGATAGTAGATAAACAACTCCATAAAAAATTAAAAATATAGTTATCAAACTAAAATTGAAACCTTGATAAATGAAACTTAGTAAAAACAACCATGGAAAATAATTTAACGCGTGTGAAGTATTATTTAGTAGATGATTATGAAAATAACTAATTATTATAAAAAAAAGAGTAAAAAAATAAATTTTCCCTCTAACCGAAGAAATATCAATTAAATTTAAGGTTTTTTCATAATACCTTGAGTCTGCACTCATTAAAAGTGTTATTAATACTGAGGATGTGACACATGAAGTAAATTTAATTTTATTACTGAAATTATGATTTGTTTTATTCGTTCTATTTGAAAGTAACTTAAGTAAACAGGCCCAAAGAGCAGTTTGAAAAATTAAATTAACAATTCCATTTAAACCAACTGAAATGTAAAAATTATAATTTTCAATTACGGTTAACCCTGAAATTCG
>Ga0222714_10002629_pt1 | contig 18862 bp, 8 predicted proteins | sample C33_3DmetaG_FD_165048 | JGI IMG/M metagenome (GOLD analysis project Ga0222714, IMG submission 165048) | Estuarine water microbial communities from San Francisco Bay, California, United States - C33_3D | ecosystem: Environmental > Aquatic > Marine > Unclassified | place: USA: California...
CCGACCGTTGTCTACGCGGTGCTCGATCGAGGTCTTGCGGAGGCGCCCATTCGCCGTGTGACCGGCAGCATGCTTCGGGTGCCGCACCCGTTCAATACCTATCGAACCAAGGGCTTGCCGCCCGGACCATTGGCCACGGTGCACCCGCCGGTGATCGATAGCGTACTGGCTTCGACGGCCACGGGAGAGCTCTTTTTCTGCGCAAATCCTTCGAAGGCGGGCTTTCACCTTTTTTCAAAGAGCTACGCCGAGCACCTTCGCAACCGGAACCGCTACCTGCGCGCCATTACCCGCTAGGCCTGCGCGAGGCCCAGCTGGGTATTGGTGAAAAAGATGGCTCCGTCCACAGCGTCACAGAGAACCACGGCGTCGCGCTGAACTTCGCCGCTCAAGAGCTTTTTTGCGAGGTCGTTGAGAATGCGGCGCTGCACTGTTCGCTTCAGCGGACGGGCGCCAAATGCGGGGTCAAATCCCTCTGCTGCCAAGGCATCCACCGCTTCGGGCGTGAACTCGATGGTGATTTCTTGGTCCGCCAAGCGTTTTTGAACCTCTTTGAGCTGCAGCTGAACGATGCGGCGCACGTGGTCTTCGCCCAATGGGTGAAAGGTGATGATTTCGTCGATGCGGTTGAGAAACTCCGGGCGCAAGGTTTTGCGCAGCAACTGCTGAACAGCCTCGGGGCCTTCGCCGTCGAGTAGGAGTTCAGAACCCAAGTTGCTGGTCATCACCACGACGCTGTGCGTGAAGTTGACTGTGCGACCCTTGCCGTCGGTGAGCCGTCCGTCGTCGAGTACCTGAAGCAAGACATTAAAGACTTCGGGGTGGGCCTTTTCGATCTCGTCGAGGAGCACGACCGCATAGGGGCGACGGCGTACGGCTTCGGTGAGCTGTCCGCCTTCTTCGTAGCCCACGTATCCCGGAGGAGCTCCTACGAGCCGAGAGACACTGTGGCGCTCTTGGTATTCGCTCATGTCGATTCGAACCATAGCTTGGTCGTCGTCAAAGAGAAATTCTGCCAGAGCTCGTGCAAGTTCGGTTTTTCCGACTCCAGTGGGGCCGAGGAACAGAAACGACCCGATAGGTCGCTTGGGGTCGCCCAAGCCCGCACGGGCGCGGCGCAGGGCGTCCGAGACAGCTTCAATCGCGTCGTTTTGACCGACTACCCGCTGGTGGAGTTCGTCTTCGAGGCGAAGGAGTTTGCTTCGCTCGCTTTCGAGCATCTTGCTCACGGGGATTCCGGTCCAGCGCGACACAACTTCAGCAATGTCTTCAGCGCCCACTTCTTCTTGAACCATCGCGCGTCGGTCGGTGCGAAGCCCGTCCAGGGCCGTCAGGCCGTCGGTAATGGACTGTTCAGCCGCCGCCAGCTTGCCGTAGCGGATTTCGGCTACTTTGGCGTAGTCTCCGTTGCGCTCTGCCTGTTCGGCTTCGAGTTTGAGGCCTTCAACGTCCTCTTTGGCCCGTTGGATGCGTTCCACGGCCTCTTTTTCAGCGGACCATTGAGCACCCAAGGCCGTTCGCTTCTCGTTGAGCGCGGCGAGTTCCTGCTTGAGCAGGTTGAGGCGCTTTGGGTCGTCCTCGCGCTGGATGGCCTCGCGCTCAATTTCGAGCTGAATGATCTTGCGGTCCAAATCGTCGAGCTCTTCGGGCTTAGAATTGATTTCGAGCCGAAGTTTGGAGGCCGCCTCATCCATCAAGTCAATAGCCTTGTCAGGTAAAAACCGATCAGATATGTAGCGCTGGCTCAAAAGGACCGACTGCACCACCGCTTCATCCTTGATGCGCACTTTGTGGTGGCTTTCGTACTTCTCTTTGATTCCGCGCAAAATGGCGATGGACGCCTCGGTGTCGGGCTCTTCGACCAAAACTTTTTGAAAACGGCGCTCCAGCGCTTTGTCTTTTTCGAAGTACTTCTGGAACTCGTTAAGGGTTGTTGCGCCCACGCAGCGAAGCTCGCCCCGGGCGAGTGCGGGCTTCAGGATGTTCGCGGCGTCCATAGCGCCTTCGCCGCCGCCGGCTCCGACCAAAGTGTGGATTTCGTCGATGAAGAGAATGATGTCACCCTCGGCGGCTGTCACCTCTTGAACTACGGACTTTAGGCGCTCTTCGAATTCGCCTTTGTACTTGGCTCCGGCGATCAGCGAGCCCATGTCGAGCGAAAAGATGCGTTTGCCCTGAAGGTTTTCAGGGACGTCACCCCGAACGATGCGGTGGGCGAGGCCTTCAGCGATAGCGGTTTTACCGACACCGGGTTCGCCGACGAGCACAGGGTTGTTCTTGGTGCGGCGAGACAGGATCTGGAGCACCCGACGAATCTCGTCGTCGCGTCCGATCACGGGATCGAGTTTACCGCTTTCGGCGCGTTCATTCAGGTCAATCGCATACTTTTTAAGTGCTTGGTAGCTGCCTTCGGCGGATGCGGATTGGGCCTTTTTTCCTTGGCGTAGCTGGGCAATGACGGCGCTGAATTCTTTTTCGCGGAACCCTGCATCCCGCAAGGCTTGGCCCATGGCGTCGCTTGCGGTTCCGATTCCCAAGATGAGGAATTCAAGGCTCACGTAGTCGTCACCAAATTTTTTGGCTGCAGATGCCGCTTGGGCAAGGGCGTTCTGTGCGGGGCGGCTGAGGTAGCGCTCTCCGCCGTCGACGCGACCTTGCTGGGCGAGTAGGGCTTCGGCGGTGCGCACCAAGGTCTCGGGAGCGAGTCCCGCCCGGCGTAGAAGGTCTTCAATAAAGGAACGGTCGGATTCGACGGCCCCCAAAAAGAGGTGCGCGGAATCGATCGCCTGGTGGCCCAGTTCAGTTGCGCGCTGCTGTGCTGCCTGAAGGGCGGTTTGGGTTTTTACGGTAAGGTTGTCCATACGGGCTCAATGGCTCAATCCGCATGCCCAAGGGGTTAAAACGACAAAAAGGCAGCATTTCAATCGAAACACTGCCTTTTTGGCTCAAATCTGCCCGCAGGCGCTAGATCCTAGCGGACAAAGCGGCGGGTGTAGCTCTGACCTTGCCACTCGACCACTGCATTGTACATGCCGGCGGCGAGCTGGGCGGTTTCCCACTCAAGGCGCACAAGGCCGCCTTGGTGGTCAAAGTCTTGTGCAAGCACAGGCTGGCCGAGCATATTGTATACCGTCAATCGAACGCTTCCGCCTTCGTTGGACTGGAAGTCCATACCCACGGGGCCGCCCTGAGAAGGGTTGGGGCTGATTCCGCTCAAGAACGCGTCAGTCAGGGTCGCTTCAGGAGTGCCGATTCCTATGATGTCAATCGTCGACCCAAGTGGAGCCTGCTCGAGGCAGAAGTTGTCGACCGCCCAACCTTCGTTCACCAGGGTGAAATCTGAACCAAAGCGGAATCGGAAGATCAAGGTTCCGAGGTTTTCGGCTGTGAAGTTGATGCTAGAGCTAGCCCAACCGTTTGTAGTCCCCGTCCATCCCGGACGGATATTGTCGAGTGAGGTCACGTGCACCGTGTTGTACCACTTGCCCGAAGGGAACACGTTGCCGAGGGTGTACCAGTTGATGCCTCCGTTGTAGGACCAGTCGATGCTGCCGCCGTCGTGGTACTGTTCAGAGAACATGTTGTGGTCAAACTTCATCGTGTACGTCACATTGCTGTCAAGTACAAAGAAGGGCGTGTGAAGCGAGCTGCGGCCCATAGGCGAGTAGTTGCCGGTAAGCTTGGTCATCCATGCCTTGGTACCGCTTGCAGCACTGCTAATGATGCTCTGGCCAGGCGTTCCGAATTCCCAGTCGTGCGCAGCGGTCTTGATGGTTGAGTGCAATGGCAGCCAAGCTGCTTTATTCGGATCCTCAAAGTCGTTGCAGTATCCAGTCGCATCAATAATGATTTTGTCTGATACCACAAACGTCTTACAGAATTGGTCGTCCGCGGTCAAGTTATCTTGCTTGTTGTTGGGGCGGTGCGTCTCCACACAAATGCTGTACGATCCCGCACCGGTATTCAGCCAGCCTTGGTTGAATTCAAACCAACGGCGTCCACCGCGCGGCATCGGAGGGCTGTACACCACCGTCTCGTACGCCGTCCATGCACCGTTGTTGACGCGGTAGCGAACCTGAAGTGTGTCCACGGGTTTCGCACCAGTGTTTTCGAGGTAGACTTTGAGGGTAGAGGTGTCTTCGGGGACAATCAGGTACTCTTTGGTATCGATGTCGATCGGCGCCATTGAGTTTTGGGGCGGAACATAGATCTGAATGTCGTCTAGTGCCCAGCCTGCTCCTGACGAACCCGGTGTTGTTCCCATGCGGAATCGCAGATTGAGTGGGTTGCCGTTGAAGTTCCACAATGAAAGGGGCAGGGTTGAGGTAATCCAGTTTCCGCTGGTGCTGCCTGTCCAACCGGGTTGGTTGTCTAGGGCCGCAATACCTGAAGATCCGTAGCTTGAACCGTACCAGTTTTGACCAATAGTTGCGGTAGCATTGCCAAGGATATTCCATGTTCCGTTGTTTAAGAACTCGATGTTGCCACCGTCGGTTCCGCCAAAGGCAAATCGGTGCTTGAAGCGAAGTTCAGCACCCATGATGGTGTCGAAGTTGGTCAAGGGGGGCATGCGGAGGTATTCGTCACCCACACCTTGATAGTTCTGGGTTAGGCCAGTCATCCACACGTTGCTGCCTGACGCGGCAGTAAAGCCTTTACCAGGTTGCCCCATTTCCCACATTTGAAGGGTACCTGCTCCACCTTGAACAAAGAAGGCGTGCTCGTTGCCCACGCAGTTGTCGAACGTCACAGGTCCAAAGGGAATCCCGACAGAGGTATTGCCAGTGGTAATTCGTGAAGCGGTATCGTTGCGTGAGAAGGCGTCGCCAGCTAGGGTGGTGTAGGCCTTGATTTCAAGGTCACCCTCCCAGTACGTCACCGGTGAAGTCACTGTCAATGTGGCCTCAGCTCCTGCTGCAATGCTCGGCACGGTGTACGTGTAGGTGTTGGTGCTGCTTGGGGTACACAGGTCCTTGACCACCACCGTTACGGGTACGTTGGTCTTGGGCTGCTTGCCGTAGTTGCGCACTTTGAGCACGAGGTTTTGAGGGGTCGCCAAGAATACCGTGTTGGGAGGCGAGGTGATTGCGGTAACGCCCACGTCGTTGTTGGGGTGTTCGTAGATCAGAAGGTCGTCAATAGCGATGTCGGCGGCTTGTCCTGCGCCACTCTTGCCTGCGACTAAGCGCATTTTAATCGTTTGACCGGCGTAGGCAGACAAGTCAATGAGCTTGAATACCCAATCACCGGTTTCAGATGTTTGCTGCTGGCCGGTGATAATCGAAGCCGGAATCGTCGTCCACGTGTTGCTTCCTGACGGAACAACCTGTACTCCGAGTGAAGCAATGTCTGCACCGTACATGTAGTGCCAGAACGACAGCACTGGGTTGGTCATGCCACTCAGGTCGACACAACCCTCTTGCTGAAAGAGTGCAAATGGGCTGTTGGCACCAAAGTTTCCTTCGGCGTAGAGGTAGTTGCCCTTGCGGCCCTTGGACCAGCGCGGACCCGTAGCATTGGTTGGAGTTAAGTCGTGTCCCACCATGAAGGCATAATCTCCACTATTCGAGGCGGGAAGTGCAAACCATCCCGATGGAGCAAAGGTTCCAGGGTTGGCTGTGGTTCCGTTGCCGGCCGTCCATCCTGGTCCATCAAAGTTTAAGAAGTACGGGAACGTACTGATCGGTTGAATGTGCTCGATGGCAATGGGGCCAATACTGTCGTTACTGCTCTGTCCGTCACCACTTAGTTCAGACCAGATGTAGATTTCAAAGTTGGTGAACGCACTCAAGTTCGCCTTCGGGGTGAAGGTGTAGGTCATGGTGTCGGCCATTCCAAAGCTTCCCACTACTGTGTCGCGAAGGATGGTGGTGACCCCAGTCGCAAGATTTTTTACCGAGAACGCGAGCGGAATCTGGGTCAAAGTCTGCGAACCTTCGGTACGCAACCGAATCTTTACATCTTCTTGGTTGGTGTACGTACAGAAACCGTTTTGCGGTTTGAAGGATTCCAGCAAGTTGATGTCCCGCGTGAAGGGCTGGAAGATTTTGATGTCGTCGATCGCCATGTCACCACGGTCGTTGGCGGCAGAATTATTCTTCGTACCCACAAATCGTATACGGACGTACTTGCCGAGGTAGGGGTCAAGGTTGATGAAGGCCTTGTCCCAAGGGTCAGAAATGCCCCGATGCGTTGCACCTGGAATGGTGTTGACGCCGATCACGCCAAGGTTATTTAAGAAACCCAAACCCGTGTCAATATCCACTCGGAGGTTACCCATGTGCGCACCAAACTTGTGGTAGTAGAATTCAGCTGCAGCATGCGAGATGTTGTCCAACTTCAGACAAGGAGTGATGAAGAGGGTGGTGTTGCCAGGGCTGCCCTGCGAAGCTTCGGTGTAGAGGTACTTACCGCTGCCCGTGGTGTGGTCACCGTCAGGACCTGTGCCAAACGTTCCTGTTTGGCCGGTCCGAACAGACCATGCGAATCCGGACGAAAGGGGATTCGGCGAAACTTCATAGTTGCGGCCTGCTGGGGGATTGCCCAATGGGAATACGCCTCGGTGCGTGGTTCCGCTAGTACCTGCGCCGGTTCCGGCCATCCAATAGAAGGCCTCAAAGTTCTCGACGTACGGAAACGTTGTAGCAACAAACGGGAAGCTGTTCGGGAGCGAGGGTCCACACACCGCGGGGGGCGACGGGTCGCGCCAAAAGGTGTTGAACGATATTGCTGCCGCAGTTGACGGTGAACGAGTCGAGTTCTCGTCGCAGGCGCAGTCAAAGGCCTCAACCCACCAGTTGATGGTGTCACCTACAACAAGGTTGGTGAAGTCATAGAAGTACTCTGAGGAGTCGGGGCATGAAGACGTATTGACGGCAGTCATATTGACCATATTCCAGGTTCCACCGTTCATTTGGTAGTGAAGCACCACTGAATCCATGCCTGACTTAGGAAGCACTTTATCGGTAGCGCGCAAGCGGACTTGTTCGGTAGCTTGGTAGCGCGCGCCAATGGGTTCGCGGCGCGGATTGAGGTTCCATTTAATTTGGGGTGGAATCAGTTCGCAGGGAGCTGCCTCAACTTTGAGGTTGTCAACAAACCATCCAGCTGTAGTGGCTCCGCCGCTTGGAACTCGGTACTGGAGTGCGAATTTGACAAGAACTTGACTGAATCCGGTGCCGGTTCCGCTCGGACCGCTACCCGCAATGCTCGAGATGTCAAATACTTCATTGACCCACCAATTGTTCGTGGGAGCGGTTCCTTGGCCGATGGTGGTCGCGCCACCCCAGTAGTTGAGAGCCGCAGAGTTGGCATACATCACTTCATTGATGTAGCCCAGTGTGCCAAAACTTGCACTTGGTCCACGGTAGTGGCTTGCATTGAGTGTGGTCCATGTGGCTCCGTTGTTGGTCGAAACACGGATGTATCCACGCTGCCCAAAGTGAATCTTACCAATGTGGTCAAACGAAAGGCGAACAAATGAGTTGCCCACCGTTGAAAATGCCTGGGTTTGGAAGAAAATCGTATCCTGCGGCAGGACGTTGGCGTGGTAACTCTTGGTGCCGCTCACGCTCAGCGCGTTGGTATCGTTCCAATACTGGATCGTTCCCGGTTGGGTGTGGCTGGTCGTAACATTGAGTGGAGGACTGTCGAAGTCCTCATAAAATACGGTAGTGACTTGCGCTTTTGCACTGAAATTCAGTGCGGTAAAGGCGATGGCTGCAAGCCCAAGGCGGCGTAGTAGGTGCGTCATAGCAGGCGTTCGTTCTGGGTTAGGTATAAACCTAGAACTTCAAATATACGAGAAGTCGCGGACGCTACGACCTAACGGATGTTCACTCGCAGCCGCGATTCACCATTTAAAAAGCCCTCTAGACAGTCTCCGGCATGGACCGGGCCGACTCCTGCGGGAGTTCCGGTAAAGATGACATCCCCTTTTTTCAGTGTGAAGTACTGGCTCACAAAGGAAATGAGGTCTTCAATCGGCGTCAAAAAATCGGCGGTGCTTCCCTCTTGTACCGTGGCACCATTTTTTTCGAGGCGAATGTGGTGGGGTTGAGGTGTTTTGGGTAAATCTGACCATGTTCCGAGCACAGCGCTTCCGTCAAATCCTTTGGCACGTTCCCAAGGAAGTCCCTTGTTTTTGAGTTCAGTTTGAAGGTCTCGGGCCGTGAAATCCAAGCCAACCGTCATCGCATCGATGTAGCTGTAGGCGAATCGCGGTTCAATGTACTTGCCAACCTTACTGATCCGAACGACCCATTCGATCTCGTGGTGCACATCCTGAGTCCAGGGCGGAATAACAAATGGGTTGCGTGGCGGCAGTAGTGCGGAGTCCGGCTTGCAAAAAATGACGGGCACTTCGGGCACGGCATTGCCGAGCTCTTCGGCATGTGCCCGGTAGTTGCGTCCGACACAGATGATTTTCATCGCTGGCGGAGCCGAATGGCCGTGAGGATTTTTTTGGTAAAGAGCGGGAAGTCAGCGTTCTGTAGCCAAGAGTAGTATCCGGGATCCTTCAGGAGCACATGACTGACGCGCTGGCCTTTGTACTTGCCAAAGCTAAACTGTTCGTGGCCTTCGGCATCAAACGTGATGAATCCCGCGAAATCTGCCGCACGGTGCATGGTGCTGAAGTCGCTCAATGCCGGCACTTCTTTGGGAAGGTCCGGGTAGCGCTCGAGTTGTGCCTTAAGTACTTCGTAGGTGGCGCGCACGTCAGCCTCAGCCGTGTGTGCGTTTTTGAGGTCGGCCTGGCAGTAAAACGCGTAGGCCGCGCTGAGCGTGCGCTGCTCCTTTTTGTGAAAGATGTTCTGCACGTCCACGCTGCGGCACTGGCTCAGGTCAAAATCGCTTCCGGCCCGAAGGAGTTCTTCGGCGAGCATCGGAATATCAAACTTGTTGCTGTTGTACCCAGCAAGGTCACTACCCTGAAGTAGTGGGAGTAGTTCGGGTAGAATCTGCTGAAAAGCAGGGGCATCCGCGATGTCTTCGTTGCTAATTCCGTGGATCGCAGTTGCACCTTCGGGGATTGGGATTCCCGGGTTGACGCGCCAAGTTTTCACGGTTTCAGAACCGTCGGGCTGTACTCGCAGTACACAGAGTTCAACGATGCGGTCGTGGACTACATTGACGCCCGTCGATTCAATGTCGAAGACGCAAAGGGGACGGGCTAAATTCATCAAATTTCGCGGTTGGGATCCCACTGTTCGAGGTAGTCGGCTACGCGGCGCACAAACATTCCGCCTAGTGCCCCGTCTACCACGCGGTGGTCGTACGAGTGCGAGAGGAACATTTTGTGGCGAATCGCAATCACGTCGCCTTCTGCGGTCTCAACGACTGCAGGCATTTTGCGAATGGCTCCGAGGGCTAAAATCGCAACTTGGGGTTGGTTAATGATCGGCGTACCGAGGATGTTGCCAAAGCTTCCGACGTTGGTGACCGTGTAGGTTCCGCCTTGAACGTCATCTGGCTTGAGGGCGTTGGAGCGCGCGCGGTTGGCCAGTTCGTTGACTTCCTTGGTCATTCCACTAAGGCTCAGACGGTCGGCGTTTTTAATTACGGGAACGATGAGGTTGCCGCTGGGCAATGCCGTGGCCATTCCGAGGTTAATCGGTTTGTGGTACACGATGTTGTTGCCGTCGACACTTACGTTGATGTTCGGGAAGTCCTTGATCGCCTTGACCACAGCCTCCATGAAGATGGGAGTGAAGGTGAGTTTTTCGCCTTCGCGCTTTTCGTAACTCGACTTGACTTTTTCGCGCCAGCGCACAATGGCGGTCACATCGGCCTCGACAAATGAGGTTACGTGCGGAGCCACGTGCTTGCTCATTACCATGTGGTCGGCGATGAGCTTGCGCATGCGGTCCATCTCGCGGATTTCGTCGCCAGGGAACACGGTAGGCGCAGGGGCCTTGAAGCCGTGACCTGCTGGTGCAGTTGAAGCTGGTACGGAGGGTAATGCCGCCGTGGGAGCCTCAGTAGCTGCTTTAGCCGCACTGAGGTTTACGCCTGAAGCACGCTGGGCCAAGTAGGCGAGTAGGTCTTGCTTGGTAACGCGGCCCTCTTGGCCTGAACCATCGATTGTGTCGAGCTCGCCTTGAGACACGCCTTCTTGGGCGGCCATGCTGCGCACGAGCGGAGAGTAGAAGCGGTTGCCGCTGCTTTTGGTAGCTGGCTGCGGGCTGCTCGCTGCTGGTTGCTGGCTCGCGGCTGCTGGTTGCGGGCTGCTCGCTGCTGGCTGTTGGCTACTAGCTGCTGGTTGCTGGTTGCTGGCTGCTGGTTGCTGGTTGCTGGCTGCGGGAGCAGCGGCTTTGCCGTCACCTGTGTCAATGTGGGCGATGACCTGACCCACTTGAATGACGTCGTTTTCGTTGAACATCTTCTTGACCAAAACCCCGGCAACGGGCGACGGAATGTCGCTGTCCACCTTGTCGGTGGCAATGGTCAGCACTGATTCGTCCAGAGCAATGGAGTCACCTTCATTCTTCAGCCATTGGGTAATGGTGGCTTCAGCTACAGATTCGCCCATTTTGGGCATCGTCAATTCAAACATGGTCAGTTGGGTTGTTCGGCAAATTTACGGCACAGGTTGCCGGCGCAGAAGTGCATAAACGTCTAAATCCGCGTGCCAACGGCTTGCGTAGCGTCGGTCGGCTTCGTGGTCCCATTCCGCGACCCCGCTGGGCGCCACATGCGGAACCACTCCCGGCTTGAGCGGACTCAGTCCAAGGGCAGAGCTTGTGTATCCGACCCATGATTTGGTTCCGGACCATACCGAGGGCAGCGCAGCAACCAGCCGACGGCCCTGCGGATGCAGCGCGACTAGGGGGCTAAGTAAAGTAACTACCACCGTGATCGCAGCGTGAAGCAGTGCGCGGCTTCGGCGTACTAAGGGCTTGTCGAGCTCAGGGATCGCGGCATCGGAGGCAAGTCTGCGGTCGTCGCTCCCTAACGTCCAGTGTGGGTAAACCATTCGAAAGCGGACTCCTTGGCCGCGTTGAGCGATCATGAGGTCGATGGTGCTGCGAAAGGGGATTCCGCCTTGTGAGTGAATGGCCACCACGGCAGGGCGAAAAAGGTTTATGCCTGATTCAATATTGCCGTCGAAGGGCAAGTCTGAATCCGTGGAGTGGGGGTCGGAATGTGCGGTTGGTGCAGGTCGGCCGAGGTGCAGCGTTCCGTGGCGTAGGAGGCCACGGTTCCGAAGTCCAATGGCAAGCCGAAGTACCCGAGTGGCCATGGATGCAGATGCAAATAGAAGGGATGAGAGTAGGACGAGCGCCCGCGAAAACCGCCAGTCGAGCGGAAGGAGGGCGTAGCCGACGAGCAGCGTAAGTGTGGCTAAAAAGCTACTTGAAAACCAGCGGCGAAGGGTTCCGCGTGCGCCACCCAAGGCGCTGTGTACGGCAAACCAGGTCACGGTGTAGGCCGGTAAAACAAGCCAGCGGTAGGCGATGGGGTAGGCTCCGCCCTCGATGTAGCGGTGCGAACGCTCCCAGTAGCTGGTGGCAGACTCGGCTAAGACGTAGCCCAGCGCGAGGTCAAATAAAAGCGGGAGCACTACGGCGGCCCAGCGCTGCACCACGGTTGATGTGGCCTTGGCGTAGATTCCGAAGCGAATAAGCGCGCTGAATGCCGCGGCACGGCCCGCGAAGTGCGTGCGGGCAAAGATGTCCATGGCCTCGTGAAACGTTTTGACGTACTTCCAGGTGGCGTGCTTGGTCGACTCGCCCTTGTAGTGAATGATGGGCGAGGTCGCGAGGTAGTGGTTTTGCCAGCCCGCCTTTTGGATGCGGTAGCTCAGGTCGATGTCTTCGCCGTACATGAAGTAGGCTTCGTCAAAGCCGCCGAGCTGGTCGAGGATGGGTTTGCGCACCATCATCCAGGCTCCGCAGTGGACGTCGACTTCGGCGTTTTGGTCCTCGGGGAGGTGGCCCAGGTAGTAGCGGGCGAAGCGCGGGCTGCGCGGAAACAGACTGCTCAATCCCAGTAGTCGGTAGAGGGCCACGCTGGGGGTGGGCAGTGCGCGTTTGGATTCCGGGAGGAATTCACCGGTACCGTCGATCATGCGACACCCGAGGGATCCGACTTCGGGGTGGTCGGCGAGGTAGGCCAAAGCCGTGGCGAAGTTGTCTTCAGGCACCACGGTGTCGGGGTTGAGGTAGAGCACCACGTCGCCGGTGGCTTCGCGCAGGGCGAGGTTGTTGGCGCGTCCAAATCCGAGGTTGGTGGGGGAGGCGATCCAGCGGACCTCAGGGAACTGCGCGGTGATCCACTCGCCGCTTCCGTCGGTGGACGCGTTGTCGACCACGATGACTTCGACGTCGAGTTGGCGTGCTGCGGCACGTACCGAGCGCAGGCATTGGTCAAGAAAGGCCTTGACGTTGTAGTTGACAATGAGAACCGAAAGGCGCACGGCGTGAAGTTAGCCTTTAATCGTTTGCTCGTAGGGAACGCGCTGCTCGACGGCCCTGCTCAGGGTGCGCTCGTCTGCGTATTCAAGGGCGTCTCCGACGGGGAGTCCGCGCGCCATCACCGTAAGGTTGACCACGAGGGGCTGAAGGCGGCGGTAGAGGTAGAACGCCGTGGTGTCGCCTTCCATGGTCGTGCTCAGCGCAAACAAAACCTCAGTGATGCCTTCGGCCGCAACGCGTTCGACAAGATGGTCAATGCTGAGGTCGCCGGGCCCCATTCCGTCCATAGGCGAAATGAGTCCGCCCAGCACGTGGTAGCGACCCCGAAAGGCCTGGGTGTTTTCAAGGGCGAGCACGTCGCGGACGTCTTCGACCACACATAGCGTCTGTGCGTCGCGCCGTCCGTCGGCACAAATGCTACAGACGGGAGTGTCGCTCAGGGAGTGGCACTGGCTGCAGAGCGTGGTCTGTTCGGCGAGGTTGTGAATCGCGTCGGCCAGCTGCAGCATTCGGTCGTCGCCCTGCTGGATTAAATGCAGCGCGAGCCGCAGTGCGGACCTTCGTCCAATGCCCGGAAGCCGCGCTAATTCGCTCACCGCGCGCTCTAAGGCTGCTGAAGGAAGTTCCATCGTCCAAAAATACGGCATCTTTGTGCCGATGATGAACGGACCCTACCTCGTGCTCGCGGTGCTCGCGGGCTACTTCGCACTCCTCGTCGCGGTGGCCCGCTGGGCCGCACAACGCCACGAGGGCAACAGCCAATTTTTTACGGGCGGTCGCCAAAGTCCCTGGTGGCTCGTGAGCTTCGGAATGATCGGAGCCTCGTTGAGCGGCGTAACCTTTGTTTCGGTTCCGGGATGGGTAAGCAGTTCGCAGTTTAGCTACCTACAGATGGTCTTGGGCTATGTCGCGGGCTATGCCGTGGTGGCATTTGTCCTCTTGCCGCTCTACTACCGCACGGCTACCACCACCATCTACGGTTACCTCGACCAGCGATTTGGCGTGTCAGCCTACCGCACCGGAGCCTGGTTTTTCTTGCTTTCGCGCTGGGTGGGCTCGTCGCTTCGCCTCTTTTTGGTGGCCACCATTTTGCACGACCTCGTGGCGGAACCCTTCGGGCTTCCATTCGGAGCCACCGTGGTGGCGGTCCTCGCCTTGATTTGGCTGTATACCCACCGCGGCGGAATCCGTGCCGTGGTCTTCACCGACACCCTGCAAACGGCGGCCATGCTCGCGGTGCTTGTCTGGGTTCTTGTGGTGCTTTTGGGCCGCTTAGGCGTGGACAACGCGTGGGATTGGCTCTGGGCGCAACCCGAGTCGCAGTGGTTCTTCCCCGATGCCTCTGACGGGCGGAACTTTTGGAAGCAGTTTCTCGGCGGAATGTTCATCACCATCACGATGACCGGCTTGGACCAGGATATGATGCAAAAAAACTTGACGTGCCGCAACCTGCGCGAAGCCCAGCTCAATATGATGGTCTTTAGTGCCGTGCTGGTCTTTGTGAATCTGCTGTTTTTGGCTCTTGGAGTGGTGCTCTACCGCTATGCGGGATCCGTCGGAATCGACGCCTCTGGCGACGGACTGTTTGCCGCGGTCGCGATGTCGCCGGGAATGCCCGCAGCCGTTGCCGTGCTCTTTGTGCTCGGATTGGTCGCCGCGGCCTACTCGAGTGCGGATTCCGCACTTACCGCGCTGACTACCTCATTTTCGGTGGATATTTTGGGAGTCGAGCGCATGGATACGTCTCGGGCGGAACGTTTGCGCCGCCGAGTCCACATCGGAATGACGGTCGCTGTCGGACTCCTTATTATTGGTATCGAACCATTTGCTGACCCCAGCATCATCAAGACCATTTTCACCGCCGCAGGCTATACCTACGGACCGCTTTTGGGGCTTTTTGCACTGGGTCAACTGACGTCCGTCAAGCCCTCGGGGCGCTGGATTCCTTGGGCCGCTGTTGCTAGCCCGCTGCTGACGTATGCCGCGAGTTGGGCTGCCCCTAAGTTCTTGGGCTACACATTCGGATTCGAACTGATCCTGCTCAACGGCTTGATCACCGCGCTCCTCTTAGCGTTGGGCCCCCAAAACAAGTAACCAGAAACCAGAAACTGGTTTCTGGTTACTTGTTTACCGTCTCACTACAGCGGTTCGTTCCGTTCGTGCGCCACGCTGAAGTTCTACGATGTAGGTTCCTGAGGCGAGTCCGCGCAGGTCGAGGCGGTTGCCCGTTGGCCATGGGCCATTAGCAAGTGTGCGTCCGGCGAGGTCTGTGATTCGGAATCCATCAGGCATCTGATCGCCCTGAACACTGAGGTAGCTCTCGGTGGGGTTGGGCGACAGGGTCCAGCGAAGGCCAGACTCATCCAGACCAATCGTGCTAATAGCAACGGTGTCGGCGAGTACGATGCTGCCGCAGGCTCCGCTCACCGTAAGCGAAACGGGGTAGGTGCCCGCCGCAGTGTAGGTGTGGCGCCCGATGGCAGTGGTCGCGGTGGTTCCGTCGCCAAAGTTCCAGAGGTAGTTGAGGCCTACGCCCTGAACGGCCGTAGCCTGACCCCAGAAGGTGAAGGCGGTATCGGTCCGGTAGGTCCAGTTCGCCGCGGTTTGCGGGTAGCTGGTGAGGGTGAGGGTGTCGGAATCGGTTCCGCCCGAGCCGTTAAGGCTGAGCACGATGGTCTTGCTACCGGGTGAGAAGTAGTAGACCGAGTGCGGTCCGGGACCACTTGCGACGCTCGGTACCGAACCCAAACCAAAGTTCCACTGCGCCAGGGCGGTTCCCGGATTGACGGCGGTAAAGAGGACCGTGTCGAGCACACAGGTGCTGTCGTTCACGCTCGCACTGGCCACCGCGACCGGAGCCGAGGCACCCAAGTCGTAGACCTGGACGTTGTCCACGTACAGGTTGTTGCCGTATCCGTTGAGGCCGACGAATCGGAACTTGACACTTGGCCCTGAAATTCCGGCCGGAAGCGCAATGCTGTCGCGGCGCCAGTGGCTCGCAAGCGAGGGAAGGAAGTTCGTGGTTTGTGAGGCTTTGGTGGCAAGGGTTGTCCCCGACTTGAGGTAGCCCGTCTGCTGCCAGCTCGAACCGCAGTTCGTGCTGAACTCCACACGCAGTCCGTCGACGTAGTTGACCGGGTCGTAGGGTGCGTAGGCCACGTCAAAGACAAGGTAGGGCAAGGTGGTTCCGCTCAAGTCAATGCTCGGCGTGATCATGCCGTCTTCTTGGGGGGCGTTGTTGTAGTTGAAGAAGTTGATCGTCATCGAGTTGGTGGTGGTTCCGGTGATGCCGATGCTGTTGGCGACCGCCCACGTGAGTCCGTTGTCGGGATTGTCCACCGACCACCCTAGGGGAAGGCCAGGGGCAAAGGGCTCTGCGAAGGGTAGTGGGGCGCCGGCAGTCAAGGTGATTGAACCCGTGGCGGTGTCTGATCCGAAGCTGTTGCTGGCAATCATCTGTACGGTAAATGGTGCAAGTGAGCTGAAGCTGACCCAAGGGTTTTGGCTGGTCGAATCGGTTCCGTTGGTGAACGTCACGCCGCTGCGCGGGGTAATGACCCAGCGCCATGCGGACGGGCTGTTGCTCGACTGGTCAAACAGCTGCACGACTTGGCCGAGGCAGGGCGTGGTGGTCGGAAGCTGCACGGCAGCTGCGGGTGAAGAGGTCACTTCGCTGATGCTGATTCCGTCAATAGCGATGTCGCTCGAGGCGGCGTTGCCGGTGATTCCGCGAAAGCGCAGCACCACATTACCCCCGATATAGGGAACCAATGAGGCGTTGATGGTCAGCCAGTTGCCGCCTTGGTTGCCCACGATCGGGGCGATGGCATCAAGAATCCAGCGGCCACCCGAAAGCACGTCGACGTGAAGTTCGCCTTGGCCGGTTCCGAGCATGTGCGCCGAGAAGGTGAGCTGGGGCAAGCTCGCGTTGGTCAGGTCGATGCAGGGGCTGTAGAGCAGCGCTTCAGAGTTGGTGCAGCTCGACGACTCGAGGTAGAGGTAGCGGTCGTTTGCGCCGCCACCGTTGGCACCGCCGGTGGGTCCCGTGCCTGAGGTCGGAGTCGCGTTGGCATTGGTGCGCCAGTCGTGAATGTCTTCGCTTCCGTTGGTCGCGTTCACCCAACCCGCGCTCAGGGAGCACGCGGTGGTTCCGCAGTTCGCCGTGGTGGGGCAGTTGCCAAAGGTGTCAAAGTTTTGGGCGAAAGGCAGGCTCAATGGGGTGCCGCTGGCGACCACCGTGAACGATTGTACGAGGGTGTCGTTGTAGGGGTTTTGGTCGCCAGTGAGCTCGGTCCACACGCGCAGTGCGTAGGTTCCTGCGGTCGAAGCACTCACTGTGCCCGTTAAGGTGGCTACTGAGCTTTGGCCGGGGTTGAGGTTGACGCTGAGGGTGTCGTGCTGGATGCTGCCACTTCCGAGCTGGAAGGCAATGGGAACGCTTGTCAACGGGGTCGTCGCGGGGTTAAGGACGCGGACCTCTACGGGTAGGCCTCCGACGGGCTGGCAGTCGGGCATGCGTCCCACGGGATTTAACACCGCAGTCAGTGCGGCGTCGTTGGTGACGAGGCAACCCTGGATTCCCGCGGGCTTCTCAATGGCTACGGCGCGCTTGCCGGCGCGTCCCGCCGGCGTCAGCGCGGCCACACTCACCCATTCGGCGGTATTGGGATTGCTTCCGGTGAATACGAATGCGGTGCTGGTCGTGGTTCCGACTGAATCCATGTACTGAGGACCGAGTTTGTAGACGACGTAGCCCGCGGCTCCGGGAACCGGCGACCACGTGACGCGGAACGAGTCCGGGCAGGTCCACTGGTGGTTGAGGTTGGTGGGTACGCCCACACGGCTCATCACGTAGTTGGTGGTGTCGCCTTGGGTGCCGCGCGTGAGGCGCAGCCACATCTGGTCGTTGACGCCGGTCGGAACCTGCCAGTTGGCCTGAGTCGCCGTCGCGCCGGGGTTGGCAATGCTCACCCAAGTCGCGCCGTTGTCTTGCGAGTAGCTGAGCTGGTAGGGGCTTCCGTTGGGCTCGGCATCCCAGCGCACCGGGGTTATTTGGCCCGGAACCAGGACCTCGCCACCAATAGGGTAGGTCAGTTCGACGTCGGCGGCTACGGTGGTCCAGGTGACCCAGTATTCTTGGGTTCCGCCTTGGGCGATACTGCCGCTGATTATGAGTTCGTAGTCGCCGGCAGCGGGGTTCAGCACTTCAAACTGCTCTGCAGTGTTAAGGCTGTCGACGGCCTGGACCGCGGGGCTATTGAGCGCAGTCGCGTTGGGTGTCGGGTTGAGAACCCACGGGAGCCACGTAGAGGTGCCTTGCTTGAGTTGGCCGTCGAGGTCGTTGACCAAGGCGCGGCCGGCGTTCAAGGTTGCGGCGGGGTCGGTCCAGTGGAGCATCACGCGCAGCACCTGCTGCCCTGAGGGGATGCTGATGCGAAGGGTGTCGGTTCCGCCCTGGGCCAAGGTGTCGCGCACAAAGTGGTTTTGTTCGATCGCACGAGCGGCGCGAAGGGCGTTCATTCGGCCGTAGCCGTAGATGAAGTCGGGGCCGTTTTGGCCGAGGTCGTCGGCGGTGTTCATGAGGATGGCCTTCATGAGTCCGCCGTGGGGGTCTTGACCGCCGTGCGTTTGGCGGTAGGCATCGTAGAGCTGGGCGAGTACCCCCGCAGTGCCGGGGCAGGCCATGGATGTTCCGGTTTTGAATCCGTAATCGTTGGGCGAAACGCAGGAGTAGACGTTGGTTCCGAGTGCCGACACGTCGGGCTTGATGCGGCCGTCGTGGGCGGGGCCGCGGCTGCTTGAGCTGGCAATGGCGTCGTTGGCCTGTACGTTGGCTACGGAAATTACGTTTTTACCTTGTTTGTGGCCACCCGTGATGTTGCCCCATCCTGAACCTGCACCGTAGTTGCAGTTGGCGGTTCCGTTGTTGCCCGCAGAGAACACGTGCATGAGGTGGTAGTTCTGCACGATGTCTTGGTCGACTTGCTGCGTGAACGCAGTGTACCCCGTGTTGCATCCGTTGGAGTAGCTGCTGGCCGTGACCCGTACGCCGTACGCCGCGTAGTCGGCGTCCACGTTGTTCAGGTTGCCGGGGTAGCTGTAGTAGGCGAGAGAGGCGCCCGGAGCCTGGCCCTCCCCGTCGGGGTCGATGTTGCCGGCTCCCATGATGGTTCCGGCGACGTGGTCGCCATGGTCTCCTTGGCTCGGGCCGCTGAAGTTGGCGATGATTCGCCCTTTAAAATCTACGTGCGGTTCGATGTCGCCGTCGTCGCCGTGGCCAACGACTACGCCGGTTCCGCGGTAGTTGCGTCCGCCGGGGAATGGCACGCGGATCGCCGTCGCTCGGTGGTTTTTGGTTCCGATGAGGTTTTCAGGCTCTCCCGGAGCCTCTTTGGGCTGAACAAACTGCACTTCGGGAAGCGCGGCAACGCGCTGCAGGTCACCCG
>Ga0222714_10002630_pt1 | contig 18862 bp, 22 predicted proteins | sample C33_3DmetaG_FD_165048 | JGI IMG/M metagenome (GOLD analysis project Ga0222714, IMG submission 165048) | Estuarine water microbial communities from San Francisco Bay, California, United States - C33_3D | ecosystem: Environmental > Aquatic > Marine > Unclassified | place: USA: California...
TCCAGCAACAGCATCTTGTCGTCATCAAGATCGCGCAACGGCGGCATGCTGATCGTAAAAACGGACAGCCGGTGATAAAGATCGGCGCGAAAACGGTTGTGGCGAATCTCGCTGCGCATGTCGCGGTTGGTGGCGGCGATCACGCGGGCGTTGGAAGTGCGGCTCTGGGTTTCGCCCACGCGCTGGAATTCGCCGTTCTCCAGCACGCGCAGCAGCTTGGCCTGCAATTCCAGCGGCAACTCGCCGATTTCGTCGAGGAACAGGGTCGAATCCACGGCGTCCTCGAAATAGCCTGCGCGCGCGGTCGCAGCGCCGGTGAATGCCCCCTTGGCGTAGCCGAACAGCGTGGGTTCGACCAGTGTCGGAGCGATGGCGGCGCAGTTCAGTGCCAGGAAGGGCTTGCCTCCGCGCTTGCTCTGCCTGTGCAGCGCCTGGGCGACCAGTTCCTTGCCGCTGCCGGATTCGCCCTCGATCAGCACGGGGAACGGGGAGTCGAGGAATTGCGCGATCTGTTGCCGCAGCTTCTGCATCGGCGGACTGTTGCCGAGCAATCCCGAATCGATGTCGTCCAGTTCTGCGGAAGTGGCGTTCAGCGCACGCTGCAGCAGGGACTTGAGTTGTACGGGTTCCGCGGGTTTGGAGATGAAATCGATGGCGCCCAGCGTGCGCGCGTGGCGCGCGTTGGCTTCATCGTTCTGTCCCGAGAGCACGATGATTTTCATTGCCGGAGCAGCAGCAATCAATTCGGCGATCAGTTGAAAACCCTCGTCGGGCCGGTGCGGTCGCGGCGGCAGTCCGAGATCAATCAAGGCCAGTTGCGGCGGCGTATCGCGCTGGCGCAGCAGTGCCTTGGCGTGGGCCCGGGACTCTGCCGCAGTGACGCTGAACTCGTCGCTCAGCACGTAACTCAGCGTATCGACGATGACGGGATCGTCGTCAACGATCAGCAATTCCGGTTTCGGACTGGTGGACACGTAGCGGAGTCGGAATATAAGTAACTGAAATTATTGGGTATTGTGCCAGATCGCGGAGCGGAGCGGCGAGCAAGCTCTAAAACACGGTGCGAAATCAGGCGTGGTTCACGCAGTCCAGATAGGCCTGTTCCAGGTCCGCACTGCCATGGCGGGACAGAAATTCGGCCGGGGTACCGGTGAACAGCAGGCGTCCATGATGGAGCACGGCCATGCGATTGCACATTTCGGCGACATCGTGCAGGGCATGAGTGGTCATCAGTATGGTGCGGCCTGCGGCATGCTGGGTTTTCAATTCGCGCTTGAGCAGTGCCCGGGCCTTGGGATCCAGCCCGCTGGTCGGTTCGTCGAGGATGTAGAGATCCTTGCCGGACAGCAGGCAGGCGCTCAGCCCGAGTTTCTGGGTCATGCCCTTGGACAGGGACCGCGATGGCCGGTCCAGCGTCTCCGTCGCCAGTTCCAGCGCGTCGAGCATCGCCCGGGCCCGGTTTTCGTCATAAGGACGACGGTGAAGTTCCGCCAGATAGCGCAGGAAATCGCGGCCCGTCAGGTAGTACGGGGGCATGAACCGCTCGGGGAGGAATGCGAGGCGGCTGCGCGCCGCGGTTTGCCGGTGAGGCACGCCGAAAATTTCAACCGCGCCTGAATCCATGTCGCAGAAATCGAGAAGACATTTGATCAGCGTGGTCTTGCCGGCGCCATTTTCACCGACCAGCCCGAAAAAATCTCCGGCGTTGATTTCCAGTGAAAAACCGGCCAGCGCAACGGCTTTGCCGTAGGACTTGCCGATGCTGTTGATGCGCAATGCGGGGGCCGACATGCGCCGTAACTTAGCTCAAAGTCCCGGGGGGGTAAAGGAAGCACGGGAAGCGACGCAGGTCTTATAATCGGTGCCATGAAAAACGCCGATCATGCGCTGCTGGAGCAGCTCTCCGAAAACAGCCGGCGTTATCGCGACCCGGTTTCAGCCATCGACTGGTCGGGACTGGATACCGGCAGTTTCTGGCTGCCGGAACAGGCACTTTCCCTTTATGGCCTGCCGGAATATGAAGTGCTGTCGCCCGATGTGCGGCGCAGGATGTCCCAGTACGAGTTCATCCATGTCATGCACGCCGGACTGTGGCTGGAGCGGGTATTCATGCAGCGGATGTCGAACCGGCTGGCCGCCGGGCTTCATCCCGCCGCATATGAATATTTCCTGCACGAAATACGCGAGGAGGCGGGCCACAGCCTGATGTTTCTGCGGGCCATCAAGACCAGCGGGCTGGAGGTGCCGGCGGGTGGCTGGCGGCCGCCCTGGTTCGTCGATTGGCTGGCGCGCAAGGCGCCGGCTACCGGTGCTCTGTTCTGGGCAGCGACCGTGATTGCCGAGGATGTCGCGGACAAATTCAACCGCTATCTCAGGGCGGACGCGGATCTCAATCCCGTGGTTCGCGAAATCTGCACGGTGCATTGCATAGACGAGGCGCGCCATATTGCCGCGGCGCGGGTCCAGCTGGAAACCGCTTTGATGCGGTTGCCCGGCATTACGGTACGTGCGTTCAATCCGCTGGTGCGATTGCTGTTCCGGCAATATGCCAGCCTGTACTACACGCCTGCCCGGCATTTTTACGAACTGGCGGGACTGCCCCAGGGGGGGTACTGGCACCGCCTCGCGCAGCGCAGCTCCAGACGCGCGGAATTCGTCCGTGAACGCATGGCCCCGACGGAGCGGCTGCTGCGTAATTACGGGTTCGACGTGGCTTGACCCGCACCCGATTTCAGCGGGTGTCTGCGAGCGTCTGCGCCGAACTGTAGGCCGGGAGCCATTGCAGTTCAGCAGCCGCACGGCTGCAGTCCAGCGTCAGCGTGTTCATCAAGCCGTCGAGCCACCCCGTTTCACCGCCCCATCCTGAAATCCCGTGCACGGTTTGCAGCGCCGCGCGTGCGGCAAAGACCGGCAAGGGCAGGCTGAGGGGGTGTCGGCTGCGCTTGATGTCGCGCAGTTTGAAGGTGTCGGCAGCCGCCAGGTTGTAGGCACCGAGCGCCCCTCCGCGCAATGCGCTGATGATGGCTTGAGCGACATCGGATTCATGCACGCACTGCAATTCGGGCTGCGGATCGTCCAGCCGCAGATAGAAGGGCAGCTCCAGCAACTGGCGCAATACCGGCTGACAGTGGCGGCCCAGAATCACGTGTGGCCGCAGGCGCAGACATTCGGGGAATCGTTCGTCGAGCCGCTGTTCGAGTTCCGCCTTGTGCTGACCGTAACAGAATGCCGGCAGCGGAGCATAGGGCGCCTTTTCATCCAGGCCTGAGCCACCGCCATAAACCGCGGCGCTGGACAAATGGATGATGCGGCGCAGTCCGGCATCGCGCGCTTGCAGCAGCAACGCCAGGCTGCCGCTGACATTGATCGCGTGCATGGCCTTTTCATCGAGGTGGCCGCGCAGCACGATGTAGGCCAGGTGGACCAGCGCATCGTGCTGCGGCAGCAGGCCGGCTGTTGCGGCATCGCGGAAGTCCATCGCCAGCGCGCGGAATTTGGCGTGGAAGAAATGCGCGGGCTGCAGATCGATGCCGGTGACGCCGCTGATGCCGGCATCGGCACATAGCTGCGGCAGCAGGGCCCGCGCCAGCGTCGAACTGGATCCGGTCAGCAGTACCTTCAAACGGGCGCATCCGTGTTGAAGGCGGGCATGACCTCCGCGGCGAACAGTTCCATGGATTCGCGCGTGATGGATGTGTCCAGCGCTCCGGCGCCGAAGGCGCAGAGCAGGTGGGTGACGCCGGCGTCGCGGTATTTGCGGAGCCTGGCTATGCATTCTTCCGGAGTGCCCACGACGGTGAGTCCTGCGAAATCGGTCAACCCGAGGTTGACGCCCAGAGTCATCAGATGGCGGAACCTGCCCAGCTCGTGCATGTGTTCGTAACCCGGATAGAGTTTTTCCAGCACCGGCAGCGTGGTCTTGTAGAGTTCCCCGTAGAACCAGCTGAAAGCTTCACGCGCCAGGTTCCGCGCCCGTTCTCCATCGGCGAGGCAAACGATGCCCAGCGTCATGCCGATGCGTGGCGTTTCGGGGTGCGTCCAGGCTTTGCGATACCGGCTGATGTCCTGCTCGACCATGAACCAGGGCTTGAAGGGACCGGCGAGCACGCCCAGTCTTTGTGCTGCTGCCCAGTCGAAGGTTGAGGGACTGACCGCCGCGGTCCACAGTGGTGGATGCGGTCGCTGTACAACGCGCGGCACGATGTCGAGATTTTCAATGGCATGCTGATCGCCGCGGTAAGTTATGGGGCCGTTGCGGAATGAGGCCTTGAGAATGTCGAGGGCTTCCCCGGCCAGTGCACGGCTGCTGTTCATATCCTGCCCGAAGACAGCGTACTCCAGCGGCGAAAACCCGCGGCCGATGCCGACTTCGAGCCGGCCACCGGACAGCACATCGAGCGTGGCAACGCGTTCTGCGACATGCACCGGATGGTGCAGCGGCAGCGGAATGACGGCATGGCCGAGGCGTATGCGTTGAGTGCGCGCTGCCGCAGCGCCGAGCAGAATTTCCGGCTTTGACGAATGCGAATAGCCACGCATGAAATGGTGCTCGACCAGCCACGCGCAGCCGTAGCCGAGGCGGTCAGCAAGTTCGATTTCCGCCAGTGTTTCGCGGTAAACGGCTGTTTCGGTGCGTGCTACGTGGCGCGGAATCGCCAGTTCGTAAAACAGGTCAAAACGCATCGTGGGAAATTTTGAATTCACTGCATCATGATGCCAGCCGCAAGCCGGCCGGGCCAATCCCGCGGTTTTGAGGCGTTGCGGAAGTCGTTTAGAATCCGCACTTTACCCGTCTTTACTGCAGGCAACGACCCGCGTCGTGTCATCCGATACCCTCATTGAAATCAAGGACGTCAATTTTGCCTACGGACGGCGTCCGATCCTGACCGGCATCAACATGACCATTCCCCGCGGCAAGGTCGTCGCGCTGATGGGCATCAGCGGTTCCGGCAAGACGACGCTGCTGCGACTGATCGGCGGCGTGATGAAACCCACCTCCGGCGAAGTTTGGGTCAATGGACAGTGCACCAGCGCCCTGGATACCCAGGGCATCTACCGCATGCGCCGGCATATGGGCATGCTGTTCCAGTTCGGCGCCCTGTTCACCGACCTCTCGGTGTTCGACAACGTCGCGTTCCAGATGCGCGAGCACACCGAGCTGCCGGAAAGCATGATCCGCGACCTGGTGATGATGAAACTGCATGCGGTCGGTCTGCGCGGTGCGGCGCGCTTGATGCCGTCCGAGCTGTCTGGCGGCATGGCCCGGCGGGTGGCGCTGGCGCGGGCGATTGCGCTCGATCCGATGATCATGATGTATGACGAGCCGTTCACCGGACTGGATCCGATCTCGCTGGGCGTGATCGCCAACCTGGTGCGCGAACTCAACGATACCCTGGGCACGACGTCGCTGGTGGTTACGCACGACGTGCAGGAGGCGCTGGACGTGGTCGATTACGTGTATTACCTGTCGGACGGCAAGATGATGGCCCACGGCACGCCGGAAGAAATGCGCGCCAATCGCGATCCCCTGGTTCACCAGTTTGTTTATGGCGAAGCCGAGGGTCCGGTGGCCTACCAGTATCCGAGCAGTGATTATGCGCAGGAACTCAGGATGGGGGAACGCCATGCCGCATAGATCATTGCCCACGGTGCGCAGCATCGGTTCCAACACCATCGATAACGTGCTGCGTCTGGGTTATGCCACGCGTTTCATCGGCCTGGCTCTGGCGCATTCGGGCACCAGCTTTGCCCGTCCCGGGCTGATTGTCCGCGAGCTCTACTACACCGGCGTGCTGTCACTGGTCATCATCCTGGTGTCCGGGCTGTTTGTCGGCATGGTGCTGGGGCTTCAGGGTTACCAGACGCTGACCACCTACGGCTCGGAATCGGCGCTGGGTGTGCTGGTCGCGCTGTCGCTGGTGCGCGAACTCGGACCGGTGGTATCCGCGCTGCTGTTCGCCAGCCGTGCCGGCTCGGCGATGACCGCCGAGATCGGTCTGATGAAGGCGACCGAACAGCTTTCGGCAATGGAAATGATGGCTGTGGATCCGATTGCCCGGGTGGTGTCGCCGCGATTCTGGGCCGGCGTGATTTCGATGCCGCTGCTGGCAGCCATGTTCAGTGCAATGGGCGTGTTCGGCGGCTACGTTGTCGGCGTGGTACTTATCGGCGTCGACGAGGGTTCGTTTTGGTCGCAGATGCAGAGCGCCGTTGACGTGCGCGAAGATGTGCTCAATGGTGTCATCAAGAGTTTCGTGTTCGGCGTGGCAGTGACCTGGATTGCGCTGTTCGAGGGCTACGATGCGCCGCCGACTGCGGAGGGCGTTTCGGGTGCGACTACCCGTACCGTGGTAACTTCTTCACTGGCGATACTTGGTCTGGATTTCATCCTGACCTCCTTCATGTTCAGAGGTGTGTAATGGGCCGTTCAATGCTGGATTTATGGGTGGGGATATTCGTGGTGGCGGGTATTGCCGCACTGGTCATCCTCGCGTTCAAGGTTGGCAACATGTCGAGCCTGGGCAGCGGTGAAACCTACGAGATCACCGCCAATTTCGACAATATCGGCGGCCTCAAGCCGCGCGCGCCGATCAAGAGCGCCGGCGTCGTCGTCGGTCGTGTGACCTCGATCAGCTTCAACAACGACCGCTTCATGGCCAAGGTGAGCATGGCGATCGGCAAGAACTACAAGTTCCCCAAGGACACCACGGCGTCGATCCTCACTTCCGGACTGCTCGGTGAGCAGTACATCGGTCTGGAAGGGGGTGGAGATGACCAATTGCTGAAGCCGGGGGACAATATCCGCCTGACCCAGTCCGCCGTGGTGCTGGAAAAGCTGATCAGCCAGTTCCTGTTCGACAAGGCGGCCGAGGGTGGCAAGGACAAGAAATAGGGTAAATGGGGCAGGGGTACTGACCGGGAAGAAGGTTTATGCGTAACTTATTGTTTTCATTGATATTTTTTTCAAGCATCGGGATCGTTGCCGCAGCCGAGCAGGCCCCTGATGCGCTGGCGCGCGGGGTCACTGACGAAGTGCTGCAGATCGTGCGCAGCGACAAGGACCTGAAGGCCGGCGATGTGCGCAAGGCGCGCGAACTGATCGAATCCAAGATCGCGCCGCATTTCAATTTTGCGAGCATGACCAAGCTGGCCATGGGCAAGCACTGGGGAGCGGCATCTCCCGACCAGCGCAAACAGTTGACCCAGGAATTCCGCGCGCTGCTGGTGCAGACCTATACCGCTTCGGTGACGCTGTACAAGGACCAGACCATCGAATACCGCCCGCTGAAGATGGCGCCCGGCGACACCGATGTGCTGGTGCGTTCGCTGGTGAAGAATCCCGGCGGCGGCGAGCCGGTAAAAATCGATTACGGCATGGAAAAAACCGACAGCGGCTGGAAGGTCTACAACGTGAAGGTGGCCGACGTCAGCCTGGTTGAAAGTTATCGCGGCTCCTTCAACAGCGAAATTTCGAAGAACGGCGTCGACGGCCTGATCAAGACGTTGCGTGACAAGAACAGGGCGCTGCTGGCGCAGGCCAAATGATCGAGTGCAAGGACGGGCGCTGTGAACTGAAGGGCGCCGTCAATCTGGAGACCGTGCTGGCTTTGCGTGAGGAAGGCCTGCGCCTGTTTACGGCACCCGAAGTGATACTCGATCTTTCGGGGATCACCGAGGTCGATTCCGCTGCAGTCAGCCTGCTCTTCGAATGGCGCCGCTCGGCGCTTGCCGCCAACCGCAGCATCAAATACGTGAACTTTCCCGACAATCTGAAAAGTCTCGCACAGCTCTACGGCGTCACCGATCTGGTGGGCGTCGAGTAGCCTGCCTGCGCCGGACAGCCGGCGGGTACCGGTTCCCGGGATGAATCCAGCAATCGAAGTCATCAATGTCACCAAGCGCTACGGCAGCCTGCAGGCGCTGGCTGGCATCAGTCTGTCCGTGGAGCCGGGCGAGTTCTTCGGCCTGCTCGGTCCCAACGGCGCCGGCAAAACCACGCTGATTAGCATACTGGCAGGCTTGACGCGCGCGAGCAGCGGCGAGGCCCGCATCCTGGGACATGATGTCGCCGCGGATTATCGCGGAGCGCGGCACGCGCTGGGAGTGGTGCCGCAGGAACTGGTGTTCGATCCGTTTTTCACGGTACGCGAGGCGCTGACCATACAGTCCGGTTATTTCGGGCTGCGCAACAACCGGGCGTGGATCGACGAAGTCATAGAAAATCTGGATCTTGCCGACAAGGCCGACGTCAACATGCGCGCGCTGTCGGGGGGGATGAAGCGGCGGGTGCTGGTAGCGCAGGCGCTGGTGCACAAGCCACCGGTGATCGTGCTCGACGAGCCGACGGCCGGCGTCGATGTCGAGCTGCGTCAGGCGCTGTGGCGTTTCATCCGGCGTCTGAACCGCGATGGCCACACCATTGTCCTGACCACGCATTATCTCGAGGAGGCCGAGGCACTGTGCGGCCGTGTGGCGATGCTCAAGCAGGGGCGCATCGTCGCGCTCGATCGCACCGAAAACCTGCTGCGGCTGCATTCCGGATGTTATGTCGAGCTGAGACTGGGCGGGGAATTGCCGGCCCAGCTCGAACCGCGGGTCGCCGAGCGTCGCGAAGACGGCGCCATCCGCCTGGCGCTGCCGGATTACGCGGAGGTCGAGCGGGTAATGGCCGCGCTGCGTGAGTCAGGGGTTGCCGTACAGGAAATGGAGATCATGCAGCCCGATCTGGAGGAAGTGTTTGTGCAGATCATGCAAAAGGCGTGAATGACGGGACAAGTGTCGTGACCGGTTTCTACACACTGTTTTACAAGGAATGGCTGCGCTTCTGGAAAGTCAGCGTGCAGACCGTGCTCGCGCCGGTACTGACCGCGCTGCTCTACCTGCTGGTGTTCGGCCATGCCTTGCGCGGGCGGGTCGAAATTTTCCAGGGCGTCGATTACACGACTTTCCTGGTGCCCGGACTGGCGATGATGTCCGTGCTGCAGAACGCCTTCGCGAACGCATCCTCGAGCCTGATGCAGTCGAAAATGACGGGCAACATCGTCTTTGTGCTGCTGCCGCCACTGTCGCACCGCGAGTTTTACCTGGCCTATCTGCTGGCCGCGGTGGCACGCGGCCTTGTCGTCGGCGCCGGCGTTTTGTTTGCGGCCATATGGTTTGTTGATCTGCCGGTGGCGCACCCGCTGTGGGTACTGGTGTTCGGCATCGCCGGCAGCGCCGTCATGGGTGCGCTGGGCATCGTTGCGGGCATACATTCCGACAAGATCGACCAGCTGGCGGCGTTTACCAACTTCATCATCCTGCCGCTGACTTTCCTCTCCGGCGTGTTCTATTCGATCCGCTCGCTGCCGCCGTTCTGGCAGGGCGCATCCCACCTGAACCCGGTTTTCTACATGATTGACGGTTTCCGTTACGGATTTTTCGGTGCTGCCGATACTTCGCCCTGGCTGAGCCTGGTGATTGTCGGCGCCAGTTTTGCCGTCTTATCATTGCTGAGCCTGTGGCTGCTCAAAACAGGATATAAACTGCGACATTGAACGGATTTGAGACATGGTAACTGCAGAAAGCATCAAACAATCTATAGCCGCCGCCCTCGAGTGCGACCACCTCGAGGTGTCAGGCGATGGCCATCACTGGGAAGCCGTGATTGTCAGTTCCGCCTTCCGCGGCAAGAGCAAGGTGCAGCAGCACCAGCTGGTCTACGCGGCGCTGGGCGATCGCATGCGCGAGGAAATCCACGCTCTTTCCATGAAGACACTGGCGCCGGAACAATGGCAGCCATGAGCCCTAGTCATGGATAAGCTCGAAATCATGGGCGGGGTGCCGCTGGCCGGAACGGTCGCGATTTCGGGCGCCAAGAATGCCGCGCTGCCGATCCTGACCGCGGCGCTGCTGACCGACGAACCGGTCACTGTCGACAACGTGCCGCATCTGCGCGACGTTTCGACCATGTTGAACCTGCTGATGCAGATGGGCGTGACGGCCTCGCTCGACGAGAATGGCAGCGTTGAACTGCATGCTGCAAAAATTTCCAGACCAGTCGCATCTTATGAACTGGTGAAAACCATGCGTGCATCGGTCCTGGTGCTCGGTCCGCTGGTGGCACGCCTGGGCGAGGCCCGGGTGTCACTGCCGGGAGGGTGTGCCATAGGCCTGCGTCCCGTTGACCAGCATTTAAAAGGGTTACAGGCGCTGGGAGCAACCATCGAGATGGAGCAGGGCTACATGATCGCCCGCGCCGGCAGGCTCAAGGGCGCGCGCATCTGCATGGATCTCGTGACCGTCACCGGTACTGAAAACCTGATGATGGCGGCCACCCTGGCCGAAGGGGTGACGGTCATCGAGAACGCGGCGCGCGAGCCGGAAATTCCCGACCTTGCAGCCTGCCTGACCGCTATGGGCGCGAAAATCAGGGGTGCCGGCACCGACGTCATCACGATTGAAGGGGTCTCCGAGCTGCATGGTACGCGCCATTCGGTAATGCCCGACCGCATCGAGACCGGCACCTTCCTGGCCGCCGCGGTTGCCACCGGCGGTGATGTCAGGCTGACCGGGGCGCGACCCGAAACGCTGGATGCGGTGCTCGACAAGCTGCGCGAGACAGGTGCTCAGATTGAAACCGGCGCCGACTGGATACATGTCCGCGCCAATGGGGCGCTGAAGGCCGCGAACCTTCGCACCGCGCCGTATCCGGCCTTCCCGACCGACATGCAGGCCCAGTTCATGGCGCTGAACAGCGTGGCGAAAGGCACTGCCCGCGTGGTCGAAACCATCTTCGAGAATCGCTTCATGCACGTGCAGGAACTGAAGCGCCTCGGCGCCGACATCGAAGTCGAAGGCAACACCGCGGTGATCAAGGGCGTTGCGCATCTCGACGGCGCCACGGTGATGGCGACCGACCTGCGCGCCTCCGCCAGCCTGGTGGTTGCAGGGCTGGTCGCCCGCGGCACCACGACCGTGGAACGCATTTATCATCTCGATCGCGGCTACGAGCGCATCGAGGAAAAGCTGTCGCGGCTCGGCGCACGCATCCGTCGCGTGCAATAGGAGGGACCGGTCATGCGTGATTACTGGCTGAGCAAGCTGTTCTTCGACCTGCAGGATCCGGCGAAGGCCACCGAATACCGTGCCGGGCGTGCACAGGTACTGGCGCGTTACGAGCTTGAACCACAGGTACGCGCCGCGGTCGAGTCTGACGACGTGGCTTTTCTGGCTCAACGGGTCAATCCGTATTTGCTGCGGTTTTATTTTCTGGTCGCCGGGATGTCCGAGGAAGAATTCCTCCGTCGAATCCGCGCGACGGGAGCTGCGCATGGCTGAACTGGCGGGTATCTACGCGGCGAGCCACGGTCCGCTGATCGTCCGCAAATGGGACAGCGTGACCCCGGCCCATCAGCAGGCGCTGAGCGGCGCTTTCGCCGAACTCGGGCGGCGGATCAAGGCGGCGCGACTGGATGCACTGGTGATCATTTCACCTGATCACTGGGTCAATTTTTTCATCGATAACCTGCCGTCGATCTGTGTCGGGGTCGGTGCGATTCACCCGGGTCCCAACGAACCCTGGCTGATCAAGGAATATCCGCACACCACCCTGCCGGGGCATCCGCAGCTGGCCGGGCACATACTTGAAACCGCATTTGACGCGGGTTTCGAGCCGTCGGTTTCGCACCGGATGATTCTTGACCACGGTTTCTGCATTCCCCTGATGAAGGCGGGTGTCGATCCGCGGTTGCCGATCGTGCCGGTGGTGTTCAATGACATCGAGCCGCCGTTCCCGTCGGTGCGCCGCTGCTATGCCTGGGGTGAAATGCTGGCGCAAGCGATCCGCTCGATGCCTGGTGATCTGCGTATTGGCGTACTGGCCAGCGGGGGACTCAGCCATTCCATCGGTGAGGCGACGATGGGTCTGATCGAGGAGGAATTCGACCGCGAATGCCTGGCGCATTTCTCCAAGGGTGATCCCGGCGCGCTGTGTGATTTCCTGACGCAGCGACTGCCTCAGGTCGGCAACGGCGCCTCCGAAATCCGCAACTGGGTGGCCGCACACGGTGCCGCTGGCGGACGCGGTTTCGAGCTGATCAATTACAGCGCGGTACCGGAAGTCATCGTCGGCTGCGGTTTTGCGTCGTGGAACCCGGCTAGCCGCTGAACCCGCGATACTGCGGCTGCGGGCGCGCAAATGCGCGTTCAGGACTGCAGTTCGAGGTCTGCGGCGTATTCGTTACGCGGGTAGTGGAAGGGTACGGGTCCGTCGGGCAATCCGCGGATGAACTGCTTGACGAACGGGTCTTCCGAATTGCGGATTTCTTCGGTCGGGCCATGCGCTGCGACCACGCCGTCGGCCAGAAAATAGACGTAATCGATGCAGCGCAGGGATTCCTGCGCATCGTACGAAACGACGATCGAGGTCACACCCAGCGCATCGTTGAGCCTGCGGATCAGCTTGCCGACCACGTTGCACGATATCGGGTCGAGACCGGCAAAAGGCTCGTCGTACATGATCAGGTCGGGATCGAGCGCCAGCGCGCGGGCGAGACCGACGCGCCGCGCCATGCCGCCCGAACATTCCGAGGGCATCAGCTGTGCCGCGCCGCGCAGGCCGACGGCGTTGAGTTTCATCAGCACCAGGTCGTTGATCATGTCCTCGGGCAGCTCGGTTTTTTCGCGCATCTGGAAGGCAATGTTTTCAAACACCGACAGGTCGGTGAACAGCCCGCCCTGCTGGAACTGCATGCCCATCCGGCGACGCAGGCGGTAGAGCCCGTCGCGATCGAGCTTGTGGATGTCCTGGCCGAGTACGCTGACGGTGCCCTTTGCAGGTTGCAGTTGCGCGCCGATCAACCGCAGCAGTGTGGATTTGCCGCAACCGCTGGCGCCCATGATGCCCACCACCTTGCCACGGGGGATCGACAGGTTCACGGATTTGAAAATTTCGTTGCTGCCGTAGGAAAACGCAAGGTCGCGGATTTCGACGACGGTATCGGTGGTCATGGCATGGGACTGTGGTCGGCTGATGCTGAAGTGTAACCGCAGAGGCTTCTTTGGGAAACCGCGGTAGTGTTCCGCGGGGGCGAAAATACTTTATAATTCAGCACTTTCCGTGCGCCTGCTGCCCTGACCGGGTCGCCGGCAAGCCAATGAATCCGGCCGCCCATGATTACCATCGCCCTGTCCAAGGGCCGCATCTATGATGAAACTCTGCCGCTGCTGAAGGCGGCAGGCATAGTCATGCGCGAAAATCCTGAAGATTCGCGCAAGCTGATACTCGCCACCAACCGGCGCAATGTCCGCGTCATCATCGTGCGCGCTACCGACGTGCCGACCTACGTGCAGTTCGGCGGCGCCGATCTCGGCGTGGCCGGCAAGGACGTGCTTGATGAGCACGGCGGCGCCGGACTCTACCAGCCGCTGGATCTGAAGATTGCGAAATGCCGGATGATGGTTGCCGTGCGCAAGGGCTACGACTATGCCAGCGCGGTGCGCCAGGGCGCGCGGCTCAAGGTGGCGACCAAATATGTGCAGACCGCGCGCGAACACTTCGCCGCCAAGGGCGTGCACGTCGACCTGATCAAGCTCTACGGTTCGATGGAGCTGGCGCCGCTGACCGGACTTGCCGATGCCATCGTCGATCTGGTCAGCACCGGCGGCACGCTGAAGGCCAACGGACTGGTTGCGGTGGAGGAGGTTGGACAGGTCAGTTCGCGGCTGGTGGTGAACCAGGCCGCGCTCAAGCTCAAGCGCGCCGCGATCCAGCCGCTGATCGACACCTTCGCCCGCACGGTGGGCTGATCATGCGCAGGCTGTCCACCACCCAGGCTGATTTCGACGCGCAGCTCACGGAACTGCTGGCGTTCGAAGCGGCGCAGGATCCCAAAATCGATACCGCCGTTGCGGCTATCCTCGCCGACGTGAAATCGCGCGGCGATGCCGCGGTTCTCGAATACACCGCGCGCTTTGACGGAGTCAAAGCCGGTTCGCTGGCGCAACTGGAGATTCCGAACGCGGAACTGCAGGCCGCACTGACGCGCATTCCCGCGGCGCGGCGTGCTGCGCTGGAGTCGGCTGTGGAGCGCGTGCGTGAATACCACGAACGGCAGCGCGCGCAATCGTGGAGCTACAGCGATGCTGACGGCACCGAACTCGGCCAGCAGATCACCGCGCTCGATCGCGCCGGGCTTTACGTGCCGGGCGGCAAGGCGGCATATCCGTCTTCGGTGATCATGAACGCGGTGCCGGCGAAAGTGGCCGGCGTGCGCGAGATCATCATGACTGTGCCCACACCGCGCGGAGAAAGAAACGACCTGGTGCTCGCCGCGGCTGCGCTCTGCGGCGTTGACCGCGTGTTCACCTTTGGCGGGGCGCAGGCGGTGGCGGCGCTCGCCTACGGCACGGCGACGATCCCGCAGGTGGACAAAATCGTCGGACCCGGCAATGCCTATGTCGCCGCGGCCAAGCGGCGGGTGTTCGGCGTGGTCGGCATCGACATGGTCGCCGGCCCCTCGGAAATACTCGTCGTCGGAGACGGTTCGACCGATCCCGACTGGGTGGCGATGGACCTTTTCTCCCAGGCCGAGCATGACGAGCTGGCGCAGGCCATCCTGCTGTCGCCGGACTCAGGCTATCTCGACGCGGTAGCGGCGAGCATCGAACGCCAGCTGGCAGCGATGTCGCGGCGCACGGTGATCGAGGCCTCGCTGAAAGGCCGCGGCGCTTTGATTGCCGTGCGTGATCTTGGCGAGGCCTGCGAACTCGTCAACCGCATCGCACCCGAGCACCTGGAACTGTCGGTGGAAAACCCGCAGGCCCTGCTGCCGCAGATCCGTCATGCCGGCGCGATCTTCCTCGGTCGCTACACCTCCGAAGCGCTGGGCGATTACTGTGCCGGCCCCAATCATGTGCTGCCGACCTCGCGCACCGCGCGATTTTCCTCGCCGCTGGGCGTTTACGATTTCCAGAAACGCTCAAGCGTCATCGGCGTATCGCGTGCAGGCGCGCAGAAACTGGGCGCTATTGCCACTGAACTCGCCGCCGGCGAAGGGTTGACCGCGCACGCGAAGTCGGCGGCTTACCGGATGAAATGAGGGCGTTGCCGTTGCTACACGGCGCGGCATTTGCAGATGGCGAAGAAACCTGAAGACATCATCCGCGACGAAATCCTCGCGCTGAAGGCGTACCACGTGCCTGATGCGTCGGGGATGACCAAGCTCGATGCCATGGAAAATCCGTACCGGTTGCCGGAAGCAGTGCGCGGCGCGCTGGGTGCGCTGGCGGGTAATGCTGAAATCAACCGCTATCCTGATCCCGGCGCGCAGCGGCTGAAGGCGCGGCTGCGCGAGACCCTGCAGGTGCCCTCAGGGGCCGACCTGGTGCTGGGCAATGGTTCGGACGAGATCATCCAGATGCTGACCATGGCGGTGGCGCGTCCCGGCGCGGTGGTGATGGGCGTCGAACCGGCGTTCGTGATGTTCCGCATGATTGCCACCTTCTGCGGCGTGCGCTTCTCCGGGGTACCGCTGAAGCCTGATTTTTCTCTCGATGTCGATGCCATGCTCGCGGCGATCCGTGCCGAGCAGCCGGCGCTGATCTTTCTCGCTTATCCGAACAACCCGACCGGCAACCTGTTCGATGATGCGGCCATCGAGCGCATTCTTGCCGCCGCGCCGGGCATCGTTGTCGTCGATGAGGCGTACCATGCCTTTGCGCAACGGACTTTCATGGACCGGCTGGCCCGTTTTCCCAACCTGCTGGTGATGCGCACGCTGTCGAAGTCCGGCCTTGCCGGCCTGCGCCTGGGCATACTCGCCGGCGCGCCGGCTTGGCTCGCGCACATCGACAAGGTGCGCCTCCCGTATAATGTCAACGTGCTGACGCAACTTGCCGCCGAAAAGGTCCTGCAGCATGACGCGCTGCTCGAAGAGCAGGCGGCGGTCCTGCGCGCCGGACGCGAGCGCATGCAGGCCGAGCTGAAGTCGGTTGCCGGCGTCACTGCCTATCCCAGCGCCGCCAATTTCATCCTGTTCCGCATCGCCCGCGCTGCGGCGGTGTTCGACAGGCTCAAGCAGCGCGGCGTGCTGATCAAGAACCTCGACGGGTCGCATCCGGCGCTGGCCGATTGCCTGCGCGTCACCGTCGGCACCCCTGACGAGAATGCGCAGTTCATCGCGGCGCTGCGCGCCGCCGTCTGAAACCACAGGCCATCATGCCCACCAAAAACCGCACAGCAAGCGTCGTTCGCGACACCCAGGAAACGCAGATCTCCGTGAGGATTGACCTCGATGGCAGCGGCCGGGCGAAACTCGCCAGCGGCGTGCCGTTTCTCGACCACATGCTCGACCAGATTGCCAGGCACGGGCTGGTCGATCTCGAGGTCAAGGCGAAGGGAGACCTCCACATCGACGCCCACCATACCGTCGAGGACATCGGCATCACGCTGGGCCAGGCCTTTGCCAAAGCCGTTGGCGACAAGAAGGGTGTGCGCCGCTACGGCCACGCCTACGTGCCGCTCGACGAGGCGCTGTCGCGTGCGGTCATCGATCTCTCGGGTCGTCCCGGACTGGAAATGAGCGGCAAGTTCACGCGGGCGCGTGTCGGCGAGTTCGACGTCGACCTGGTGCGCGAATTTTTCCAGGGTTTCGTCAACCACGCGCTGGTGACGCTGCATCTCGACAACCTCAAGGGCAGCAATACCCACCACCAGGTGGAGACGCTGTTCAAGGCGTTCGGAAGAGCGATGCGGATGGCGGTGGAGCGCGACTCTCGGGTTAAAGGCGTACCCTCTACAAAAGGGAAGTTATAGCTTCCTCCTGTATCCCTTCTCGCGCTTCTCATACGCGAAACCTCACGTTCCGCAATGAACTCTGATATCGCAGTGATCGACTACGGCATGGGCAACCTGCGTTCCGTGTCCAAGGCCATCGAGCACGTCGCCCCCGACCGCCGCGTCGTGGTGACCAGCGACCCTGCCGTGGTTGCGGCGGCGGAGCGCGTGGTGTTTCCGGGGCAGGGCGCGATGCCCGACTGCATGCGCGAGATGGAAGCGCGCGGGCTGCATCGCGCGATCGTCAACGCAGCGCATGCCAAGCCGTTTCTCGGCATCTGCATAGGCCTGCAGATGCTGTTCGAGCGCAGCGAGGAGGGAAATACCGCTGGCCTGGGGTTGCTGCCGGGCGCGGTGCGGCGTTTTCCGGCGGCGCGCATGATCGACGCGGCCGGGAGCAAGCTCAAGGTGCCGCACATGGGCTGGAATGAAGTGACGCAGGGAATGCGGCATCCGCTGTGGCAGGATATTCCCGACCGCAGCCGGTTCTATTTCGTGCACAGCTATTTTCCGGAGCCTGCCGAGGAGGGTATTGTTGCCGGGTGGAGCGAATATCCGTTCCGTTTTGCCTGCGCGGCGGCACGCGAAAACCTGTTTGCGGTGCAGTTTCATCCCGAAAAAAGCCATACTGCAGGCCTGCAGTTGCTGAAAAATTTTGTTGGCTGGCAGCCGGGTTCGTGCCCTGCGCCGGAAAGTAGTGTCTGATTACTGCAGGATTCGGGCTTGCAAATGCCGGGGCTGTAGTATGATTACTGTTACCTGATGCACTTTACGGACGACATACCGCTTTCATTCATTTTGTCGCTGATCCGTTCGGCCGTCTGAATCCGGCCAACTCCGCTTTGGCTTTCATCACTTAATACCATGCTGATCATACCCGCCATCGACTTGAAGGACGGCAAGTGCGTACGCCTGAAACAGGGCGACATGAACGACGCCACGGTTTTTTCCGAAGACCCGGGCGCCATGGCGAAACAGTGGCTGGACCAGGGCGCGCGCCGCCTGCACGTGGTCGATCTCAACGGCGCTGCTGCGGGCAAACCGAAGAACGAGGCGGCGATCAAGGCCATCGTCCGGTCGGTCGGCACCGAACTGCCAATACAGCTGGGCGGCGGCATCCGTGATCTCGACACCATCGAGACCTACATCGATGCCGGCATCAGTTACATCGTGATCGGCACCGCCGCGGTGAAAACGCCCGGGTTCCTGCAGGAGGCCTGCACTGCTTTCCAGGGGCACATCATCGTCGCGCTGGATGCCAAGGACGGCAAAGTTGCGGTTGACGGCTGGTCGAAGATGACCGGCCACGACGTCGCCGACCTGGCGAAAAAATTCCAGGATTATGGCGTCGAGGCGGTGATCTATACCGACATCGGCCGTGACGGCATGCTGACCGGTGTCAACATCGAGGCCACCGTGGGGCTGGCGCGCCAGCTCAATGTGCCGGTGATCGCCAGCGGCGGCATTACCGATCTCAAGGATGTCGAGAAACTCTGTGCCGTCGAATCCGAGGGCATTACCGGCGCCATCACCGGCCGTGCGGTTTATCAGGGCACGCTGGATTTCAAGGCCGCACAGAAACTCGCAGACAAGCTTTCGAAAACAGTGAAAGGTGAAGGGTGAATGCGTGAGGGGTTAACCCCGGCAGCCGCGTTTCATCCCTTTGGCCTTTACGCATTCTCCCTTTCCGGTATTTGATGGGCCTCGCCAAACGCATCATTCCCTGTCTGGACGTGACCGCCGGTCGCGTAGTCAAGGGTGTCAACTTCGTTGAACTCAAGGACGCCGGCGATCCGGTGGAGGTCGCGCGCCGCTACGACGAGCAGGGTGCCGACGAACTGACCTTCCTCGATATCACCGCCAGCAGCGACGACCGCGACCTGATCCTGCACATCATCGAGGCGGTGGCGACGCAGGTGTTCATTCCGCTGACCGTGGGCGGCGGTGTGCGTTCCGTCGACGATGTGCGGCGGCTGCTCAATGCCGGCGCCGACAAGGTCAGCATCAATACCTCCGCGGTGCTGAATCCGCAACTGGTTGCCGATG
>Ga0222714_10002632_pt1 | contig 18855 bp, 30 predicted proteins | sample C33_3DmetaG_FD_165048 | JGI IMG/M metagenome (GOLD analysis project Ga0222714, IMG submission 165048) | Estuarine water microbial communities from San Francisco Bay, California, United States - C33_3D | ecosystem: Environmental > Aquatic > Marine > Unclassified | place: USA: California...
TCCCCTTGAGAAGTTCTGTGACGAGGCTACTACTTGCGATAGCACTACCACAACCATAAGTCTTAAACTTAGCATCTTCAATGCGTCCTTCATCATTCACCTTGATCTGTAACTTCATTACATCTCCGCAAGCCGGAGCACCAACCATGCCAGTGCCTACGCTTGGATCGTTTTTATCTAAACTACCAACGTTGCGTGGATTCTCATAATGATCTAATACTTTTTCTGAATAAGCCATAATACTCCAATAGTTGACTATTATTATAAACTATTTATTATGCTTAGTAAATGGATTTGTTTCTTTTCTTACCAGCACGTTTAGCCATTTTACTAACTGTGTCTACTGGTGCAGTTTTATCTGTATTTGTAGTAGAAGCGTCTGACTGGCTATCCATTCCAACTGGATGTAATTCAATATAGTCTTTATTGAATGTTTTTATAATATTCTTAACAGCAGAATTTTTTTCATTAGCACTCACAAGAGCATCATAATCAAATGTCTTATCTGTATTAAGTACTAAATTAATAACACTCTGTGTGGATATTTTTGGAAGTTTATCTTTGTCTTTGTATCTGTGACGAATTAATTCCAGAGCCGTTACTAGGTTTGACTCTGGATTATTCTGTTGTTGTGATTTAAATTCATCAAATCGCACGATTAACGAAGTTCTCTACCAAGCTCTTGATCACCACCAACTGCGGCATCAGTACCTGTAAAACCATCTGTTTCTTCATCTTGATCTAAATCATTAATTGTTGGTTCTTCTGCTGGAAGGTCCATTGGTTGATCAACTGCTTCACCAGAAAGGATTCTTACACCTTTATCAACACCCTCACGTGCTGATTGTAAGTTACCCATTAATGTTTCTAATGTTGTACCAACAGCATTTTTAAAACCTTCTGCTTGTTCGCTACCAATTTGATCACGAATACTATCTAATAATTGTGGAAGTTGTTCGTTTTGCATTTGACCAACTTTTTCAATTTGATTTTGTATGGTATCAACCATATCTTTAGCCGCTAGTAATACTTCAGCATTACCAACTTCACCTTCTGTAATTACTTCTGCTTCAGGAGCAACTGTAGTCTGTGAGTTTTCTTCTAGCCATTTAGTAAGACCTTCTTGAACTGTTAACAATTCCATATATCTTGGATTTGTTTCAGCATTATGTAGATCTACACTGTTTCTAATTTTATCTAAATTTTTGGTAATTGTTTCGCTTAGTTTTTCTGCTTTTTCCACTGTGAGTGTATCAAAGTTAATAGCAAAACCAAAACGGCTTTCTAAAACTTTATTAATTTTTTTAGCCGGTGTCTGCGACATTTCTGATAATTTCATGGTATATGTTCCTAGTTACATTTTTATATATTTAGCCATTTCTAGACTTTTCTTTAATTCTTTTTTTACTACTGCTATCTTATCCATTGTTTCTAGATATCTAGAAGTGTAGTATTCTACTTTCCATTCATCGTGTTTTTCTAAGGAGGTTTTGTATCTTTGTCTATATATTATAGCATCAAACTCTAGATTATTAAGCAATCTATCATTTTTCTTAATATTCTCCGCTAGATCATGTTGATTTCTGTGTGTAGCAATACAGTAGAAAATAGCATCTTTTCTGGTAAAAAAATCAAAAACCTCTACGTTGGATTGAACAACTCGCCAGCAATTATCATCAATATAAACTACCTTACTAGCACCCACAAGAATATTTTTACCTACTTGATAACAAAATGGTAATTCTGAATTATTTAATTTAGAGAATTCTGTTTCTGTAAATCTACGTATCTTTTCTATGTCTACCGCTTCAATTGATACGTTTTTTGTAGTAGATTTTACCTTCTTCATTAGTTCTGAGCAAAACATCCTTTACAGTTAATTGATTAGCGATGACTTGCTCTCTTTCTTCCAATTGGCTTTTGGCTATTGGTTGATCGGTAAATTTTGCCAACAATTCTTTTTCTTCGTTGGTAATGGGTAATAAAATTTTGTTTGTAAGTTCAATAATTTTCATACGTCAAGTCAGCGTTGGTTTATTTTATTTATAAACCTATTACACCCTTAGATAAAAAAGCAATAAGTGCGGCTGTGAGTACTCCAATTATAGTAATGCCGTATTTAATTATTTGATTGTTGCGGTTTTGTTCATTAGAGGTGAGACAGTTCTTGATGTCAACCATATGACCTTCAAGTTTGTCCATACGACCTTCTAAATTGTCAATTTTGTCTTCCAAGTTTTTGTACCTTTCGGCACATATTTCAACGTGGGCTTCTAGATTCTGTTTCTCAATTTTTGTTGGTGCTGACATACGTCGTGTCTCATTTTAGTTGGACCCGATGCCATCTTATGTGCCTCTTGTTTTGCCTTAATATGTGCCTTAATGTTGTGCCCTAAGCATCTTGTAGCATTATTGCTACCTTAATATTTATATATTTTTTGTTTGAATAAAGTATATATTTTTATTTGGTCCGCTAGGATGGAACAAAGGAATACCAGGTTTGGCTGTTTCATCTAACCCCAGTATAATAGGACTCAATCTAAAATCTTGTTTGAGTGCACCGTATCTATCATGTTGAATGGCAAATACTTCTTCGTGTTCAATGGCAAAATTAAAAGTCCAAATTTTGTGTTCGCCTTTGTAATTTATACCAAATGAAAAATCTTCAACATTTGCTGTTTGGACACCTATGTAATCTACATAGATCAATTGAGCTCTCAAACTGAGCAGTTGTAGAACTGTTTCCCAATTACGCTGTTGATTTCGTTCTTTCTCATGATCTTTAATATAGTTGACCACTCCTGTTTTTGTAATATCTATAAGAGTGTGTACTGTATATCTGTGTAATAAATCCATGCAAATATTTATAGTCAAAGAAAAAGGCAGTTAAAAAACTGCCTTTCTCAAATTCAATTAATTTTAAAAATTAATTAGAATGTGTAAGCCGCTACTGTTGTACCAGAAACTGCTGTGTTGCAAATACCTTGTAATGAAGCTGAACCTGCTGTTGCTTCAGGAGCCGCACCAGAGATAGCTACACGGAAAGCACCTGAACTAGGTGTACCAAGTACTTCAACTGTGCCAACTGTTTCAATAGCACGTACTAATTTTTCAAAGTCACTGTCAACACCGTCATAACTAACGTGAACGTTTGTTAATGAAACTGTGTACATCGCTAATGAGCGACCTGTGGTTACGACTGGAGCCGCTCCACCGTTTACTCTTGTTAAAGCCATTTTATTTCTCCAAATTTTATTACCCGAGTATGTCCGAGCATACTATTATTTACCATTTTGGTAAAATTAATGGTGTGTTTGAATAGTTTTAAAATGTTGGAGTATATCTAACTGTAGACTGAGCTGATTAAGCTCATTTTTGATGGTTCTGCGTATGTTTGTTTTTTCTGCTTCGCTGTTTAATTGCCAGTCGCCCACATTTCTTCTTATCTTTTTGTACACACTATTTTTAATAGATAAAAAATCTTCAAGTGTTTTAAACAGTTGTCTATCAAGTGCTTGGTCTTTGCGACCATTTTCAATATCTCTAAGATATCTTCTTAGTTGTAGCACAGGAACCGATATACGTGCATTGGCTGTTATTTTATCTTCATAGTCTGTTTGATTGTTTAATACTGTTAAGATATTGTGTAGATCTGAAGCACTGTTTCTCATAGCAGTAAAATTTTCATATGACAGTGTTTCCTTAGCATAACGGCGAGCATAGTTAGGATCAATAACTCTCATAATTTCTATCATCATTACAGATAAAAATGCCACAGACGCTAGAGTTTCTGCACTCTTTCCTTTGAGTGTGCTTTGATTTCTAAACATTCTAGATTCAGTAAGCTCTTGAATAAAATCAAACACTATTGACCTCTTTTAGCAAAATTAGTTCTTGAGAATTCTAAACGATCTACTAGTTTAACAGCACCACCATCATGACCTATTGCCACAAATCCTTCTGGGCTGGTCACACGATAGCCATTGTTGGTTTTTTGAAATGTACCAATACCTTCTACCTGTTGTAATTTTCTTATTAGAGTTAACTTTAACTCAATAATTCTTTTATAAACAGCAAGTATGCCTAAAAGTACATTACTGTTGTCAGCTATCCACTGTTCTCTTTCTTTAATCTTAGCCAATCTATTCTGTGCGGCTCTTGGATTCATATCCTCAATGCCTTGTAATAATTCATCATTGTAGTGTTTCATAAAATCTTTAAGAAACTCTGTTGGTTCACTGATAGTTTGACCTTGACGCACCATCTTGTTAATATATGGTTTAATCTTTGTTGCAAAATCTCTGTTTTCAATTACGATATTAAATTTAGCCTGACCAATCTTAGTCATAGTATTCATAGTAGCATTCATGTATTTTAAAATTTTACTATTTTCACTAGGAGTTAAACTGGCAATACCTGTGTAGTCTTTATAAGTAGCATCATCAACCCAAACATCAGGATGTTGTGATAGATCATTGACATTGGCTTTAAATGCAGATTTCATATCCTGTATACTTTCACCTTCGTAACTGGTATGAAATATAATGCCCATTTTAGCTCTGGCAATACGTTCGCCTAGATGGTTGTCAACTGGCACAGCATAGGTAATGGTGTTTGGAGTAAACACATAGCACTGCTCACCGTGTATATCTTCTACTGTGACGTCACCTTCTGTAAACATTAAATCACCTTGTAGAACTCCACCTATTTTTAATTTTTTAAGATGTTGTAAAGCTGATTTTAATTTGTCTGCTAGTTCAGGTTGTTCACCATACCATTTGTCAATGTTTTTTTCTGTTTTACAAACTTTAGGTTCACCTTTGGCAAAAACACTTTTAGTTCCTACAAAAAAGCGACCGTCTGCTGGATCTGTGCCACATATAATTGCTGGACTTCCGTCCCATTTAACTGTTAGTTTAGTTGTTGCACCTGTACCTTCTGCTAACATCTGACGTAGACTTTCAATATAGTCTAAGGCACCAATAGCACCTTGGTACCCTTGATTAAAGATCAAATCTTCAAGGTGTTCTAAGTGAGTATTTTTGCTTTCAGTTAATAACCACTGTGGTATTTGTTTTTTAATTTCAAATAGTTTCATATTAGTCTGCTACACCTGGACGAGGTTGTGCTAGTTTATCCCATTCTATATCTAACACCTTACCAAAACTTGGATTAACTTGTTTACCAGTTTTAGTATTGACCCAAGGTTCTTTTCCGCCTTTGGTTGTATATAGTTGTCCATTGTAACTGACTGTCAATTCACGTGGAGCATCTACTACTACCTGCATATCTTTTTTACTTTTAACAGGTTGAGTTTTGGTTGTAGTTGGTGCTAATCCTAATAGTCCACTCTTATATTCTTGAGTTGTCCTACGTAGATAATTGTTTTGAGTTTCACCTTGCTCAGGTGTTGGCACATTATTTGACCTAAAGAATTTTTTAGTCCAAGAATGTAATAGTTCAGGAGTTACACGTTTAGGACTTATACCACTTTGTCCTAAAAAAGTATTCCATTTTTCAATAACATTATTTGATAGTGCTTGAACATCTTTTTGTCCTGCACGTCTTTGTTTCCAATTAGTGATAGGATCAAGTATGCCTTCTTTAACGACTTCATTAACTTTCATCTTTTAATTTCCTAATACCTCTGGAGAATTTAGTAGCATCTTGCCCTTTGATAGCATTTAACAGTCGTCTTTCAAGATCGCCTGCTCTTTCAGCATCGTACTGTTCTCTAATAGTATTAATCAGATTGATGGCAGAATTAATAATATTATGGGCACGGCTCTCTAAGAGATTTTCCTTGTCCTTATTAATTAATAATTCATCTAATTCTGTAAGAATGCTACGTGTACGTTTTTGCACTTTTTACTCCAATTTAGTATATTTATGCAAAAGTGATTAGTTATTCACTGCGTTTAAGTCCAGCCAACATAGATTTTAGTTTATTAGTATCTACTGTAGCATCTATTTTAGGAGTTTGTTCTTTTTCAGTAACTGAACTTGTAGATTTAATTTGATTCATGATTGAACTCGCACCCACACCTTTAAGCCCACTTTCCTGTGCTTCTTCACCTGGATCTGTAATTCTTAGTGTTTCAACATCATAATCAAGATCAACTTTTTGTCCAACCCCTGATGATGAACGTGTTTTCATTAACTGTATTTGATAGCGACCACGCTCACGCATAGCACGACTTGTAAAGATACCAAACACATTGTCAGCAGTGTTAATCTTACTCAAACCACCTGCGATATGGCTATGGTCAAATTCAATTTCTTCCACGGCCGCTCTGTTTAATTGTGAAGCAGTGATCATTAATATATTAAATTCTTTTGCTAAGTTTCTTAATTCTTCTGATACATATTTGTCTTTAACAAATAAATCATTTGGGCTTACTTTTGCTGATACAGGCATTACTAAATCTAAATAGTCAACCATGATAAAGTCAACTTTCATTCCTGTCTGTACCTGTAGTTCTTTGAGATAACTTCTAATTTGATTTACGTTTGACTGTGCTGGCATGTATTTGATACGCAACTTGCCTGACTTTTTACCAACCATCTTAACTTTCATTTCAACAGTGTCTAAATCTTTAAACACTTCTTTTGTGCTTACGTTTGCTACCATACTATCCATACGCATAGCACACAAACCTTCACTAAGTTCTAATGTTAAGAACACTCCATTAAGTCCATTTTGTATCCAATTGATACCAATATTCTGCATGAATAAACTTTTACCAGATCCACTGCCGCCTGCAAAGATGTTGAGTTCACCTCTATTCATACCGCCAAACAATCTCTTATCTAACGTGGGCCACCCTGTTGATACTTGACCGTTATTACTCTTAATCTCCATTAATCTTGCTCTTGGATCTTCAAAATAATCTGTTCCCATGTCTTTAGTTAAACTAATCTGTACTGCATCTTTGATTAGTTTTTCAACTGGATCATATTCACCCTTTTCTAACAAGTCTGCAGATTTAAGTATGGCACGTTCTAATTCTTTTTGACGAGTAAATCCTTCAAACTCTTCCATAAACCATGAATAATGATCTTCTGTCAGATCCTTAACAATTTTAAGTTCTACACCTGTTACTGCACGAACTTGATCTGCTGTTGGTAGCGTTTTGTGTTTGTCTGCATGTTCTGCAAGAAATCTAGCAGTTTCTTGTAAACTGCGATCAAAGTTTTCTGAATTATAGATATTCTGCACACGCACAAAACTCTGTGCATCTTGTAACATCATTTCTAAAAACAGTTTTTGTAGTTCTGGTGTGTATTCTTTTGCCATATATTATTAATTATATAATTTTTTCTTCATTAACTCAATCTTGAGTTTACTCGTTTCTTTAGCATCTATTATCGATTTTAGTACAAATAGTTTGCCATATTTCTGAACTGCTTCGTTAATATCTTTACAAGTTTCTTGCCAAATTGGGAAACTGGCTGTCCATCCATATTCCACAGCATTGTCTAATAGTTTACTGCCACTTTTATCTGTATCTGCTACAACTATAACTTCTCTACCTAGACTATCAATTATGTCTGCTTGTTGTTCACTGACTTCGTTGTGCATGACAGCAACCCCATCTATGCTCATAGCATCAAACGGTCCTTCACAGACTATAACAAATTTCCACTCTGATTGTTGACGATTAACATTAAACACATATCCTTTATCAAAACGATTCCAATATTTTGGTTTTACTTTTGGGTCAATGGCACGACCAATATATCCTATTTGTTCCTGTTTCCAATAACAAGGTATGATAACTCGTTTGTGCATATTATTGGATTGATCATCAGTGACATAAAAATTATATTCGTGTATGTCTATTTTACGATCATAGACATATTCTAATGCTGGATGCGCCTGTGTTAAGTTTTTAAACTCAATTGAATTTTTTGGCAGATCGTGTGATTTAAATACAACAGGTTCATTTTCAATTTTAATTTCTTCAGGTGCTACTAAATCTTTAACACGTATTGCTTCAATAACCAATCGTTTGATTTCAAGTTGGTCAACGCCAAACCAAGATAATAATTTTCTGAATTTATAAGTCAGGTGCCTGCCTGGCTGATAACTGGTAGTAAACCCACAATTAAAGCAATGGTAGGATACACTTCCGTCCTGATTAGCAGTGAGCCCGCCACGACTTCGTGTATCCTGTGTTTCACCATTGTGTACGCAACAAGGTGCGTTGAAACTGATCCATCCAGAAGGAGTGGACTTCCTCTTTGCGGGGAGTATTGCCTTGACGAAGTCTTGAATGGTATTCAGCATACTAATATTATATGCTCTTAGGTACTGAGAGTCAAATTATTTGATAAATTTAACTTGGAAATCCTTCCTTAATATTAATTTCCTGATAGAGTCCGTAATTATCATCTGAGTAAATAGGACGCTCTACACTAGTGACTGTGTTTACTGCTTTAAACGCTAGTTTGTATCTTGTTAATTCTAAATTACCAATTAGTTCTTCAGTTAATGTTACACTGGCTGTGCCAATGGTAGCGTTTGATACAGTAACCGCAACGTTACTAATCAAATCACTGTTAACAATGTCTACCAGATATCCTGTTATATTATAACTAGAAATATTCACTGGTTTCTGATCTTGATTTTTAAATTGTATAGTGATAGGGTTATCAACCCCTTTGTAAACATCAACTGTTCTATTGTACACGACTTTGTTCCTCGTTTTAATCGTAGGATCATCTACCAAAATTTGGATAGTGATCTTATTATCATATAAATAACTTGTAATTGTTGGCATAACGTTCCTTTATAATATTTATCGTAGATCAATGGAAGAAGCATACAAGACATTATTAAATCAATATCCTTTTATCAGTTACTTAACCTATGGTGGTAATGACTATATTGGAATCATACAAAATCGTGATGAAATTATTACTACCATCTATGATTTTTCCATGCTTAAAACTTTAGAACAAAAAAATAATTTTTTAGAACTGGCCGACCAATGGTGGTGGGAATCTAATAGACTAGTACCAATCAATGTATTTTTAAAGCAGGATTGGGTTGAATTTAGAGTTTGTCTTAAAACATTCAATTCAAAAGATGTAGATATTAAACACGGACCTTATGTTAGTCTCAAAGAAATAGCACAGAAAAGATCTAAACGCCGTTCAATAACTCTTGTTCGCAAAGTAAATTAAGATTAACCACAACTAACTGACTGTAACTTATGGCATGAGCCATTTTGAAATAATAGGTCTCATCTGTAGGTTTTTGCCAAACAGTTTCTGCAACTTCTTTCCAAGTACGACCAATCAAATGTCTTTTAGCAGGACGTATCACACTCAAAAACATGGCCAATCTTGGAATTGAATCTATAGGTTCAGGCATCTTCAACATAGTGTCGTAGTGATTGTTGACGTGTATTAGTTGTTCACATATATTTCTATCGTACAACTTAGCCCAGTCTGGTTCTCGCATAAGTTCTACCAGATGTTGTTCATCTTTGACATGTTTATAAACATGTACATTGAGTAGATCTAATTTTAAATACCCTCTATCTTCTGCATTTTCGTAATCTAAACTGGCCCATCCAGTAAATGGATCACGTGGTATGTCAGTTGGATGCACTCCAGTATTGTGTTTGGATAATTTACCATCACGAAAAATGCTTGAAGCAGTCAGATTAAGAACTTCAAGTGCCTGATCTCTATCAGCAAAGTCTATATCAATGTCTGACTTAAAGTTTTTCAATTGTTGTTGAATCTCCCCAAATTGATGCTAACGTAGAATCATTTATATTAGCTGGCGCTGTCTGTTCTTGTTGTTTTGCTTCGGCTAATTTTTTAATTCTTTCATCCATCTTATCTATAGAATGTTGCATTAATAGAATATCATTTCTTAATAGTAAAAGTTGACCTTTAATATCTTTAAGTAGATCTTCGCTCATAGTTTAGCCTCTTTTAAAACTAACTTAACCCATTCAGTATCTGCCAAATAGTCTTTGAATTTACGTTGCCAAAACTCAGGTTCAATCCATGGCATGATCATAATCATTTGTTCTTCGTTGAGCTTTTCTAAAAACTCAATGCCACTGTCACAATTAAATAGCACCCACGGACTAACACGACCATTAACAATATGATGAACAATCTTATTAGTGTTTCCATAACGGAAATAGTCACTAAAATTAGCTAGAGATTCGTGTTCATCTGCATAGTCTTGCATTTCTGTTAAAGCACGTTCAACTGCATCCTGTACTGCTTCTTTTCTTAGATATCCTGATAGATATTCTACATAGATATTGTCACGACACCAATGATCTAATTTTTTATTTTCTTTAAGCACCCACTCAATAAACATCTTTGGGTTTACCGCACGTATACCTACCATATGGCGACCAAATTTAACAAAGGCTGAATAGTAAGGACTCTTAACAAAGTCTATATAGGTTTTCATCTTTGCTGAGCCTTGTGTTAATTCATAGAATCGTAGATAGGCCTGTAGCCCAAGTTGAACGCCAACTTCTTTTTCTTGTTGGTATCTGCGTTTAGATTCGCACATATGAGCCGCTAAAGTTGACTCTTTGCGATATTCTTTTTCGCAGTACTTACACTTATAACTCGTCTTTGATTGATTTGTCATCATATCCGAGTTCTCTTGCCATGTCTCTAAGATCTCGTTTATCATTTAATTTTGCCAGTAGATCAATTTCATCCTGTTTCATAGTTGGATACATCTTAGCCAAAAACTTTTGACTTTTATTATCCCCTTCTTTTTTCTTTGCCTTTAACCAATAGTGATATTGGTTACCCATATTTGGACTTACTGTGGTACAGCACAACCATTGTAGTTTAGTATGTCGATTAATATCAAAAAAGTTTTTATTTACACGCTCATTAGTAGCACGTAGATACCATTCTTGAAAGTCCTTGTTGCCACTAACATTAGCACCGTACTTGAGCATTAGATAAGTTGAAAACTTTTTCTTTTCCTCATCAGTAAACTTGTCATAGTAGGCACGATCCTTGCGATCGTAGGCCGCCATTTCATTACCAATGTATAATGGATCATTATTCATTTGCGTCTAAGAGCGTGTCCAATGATGTTTACTGTACTTTCCAAAGTATTTAGACGATTTTGTAGTCTTTCAATTGCATCTTGCTGTCTATCTACAACAGATAATAGTCTATCAATCACAGTTAATTGCTCATTTAATTTCTTTTCATGACTGAATAGATTAGGTCTTGGAATATCTGGGTTAACTTTGCGTTTTTTCTTTTGTTTAAATTGTTTTAGATTAATCAAGGTAACACCCCCTCAGGTAAATCATCTTTACTTAAATTATATATCATAATTAGTTTCTCTAGAGATTCTTTAACTGCTGGAGATGACTTGGCCATTTCTTTGATACTTCTCAACAGTTGACCGTCTTCATCAACGTACGATTTGGTTTCCCATTCCCATTGTAGTTTTTCATTGTCCATTGAAAAGAACCCGTCATCATCAATGATATAATCTTCACCCATAACTAACTCCCTAGAATAATCCCCTTCTTCTCTTCTAAAAACAGTAACGCCATTATCAGGGGATTCATAAATCCATTTTTCACTCATAATATTATACTACCATATCTTACTATAGTCAACTATTTCACTTTGCCTTGAAATATCTTTAACAAAATACGCACATTGTGGTCCTTCCTCATTGTTTATTGGAACTGCTAATAGTTGTCCTGGTTTGAGTTTTGGAAAAAACCATTTAACGTCCTGATAGATATCTACAATTTCAATTGGATGAAATTCAGGCTTAAAACTACTTAGCGGATTAAATGTATAGGCAGAAAATCCTCTATCATTGATACTGGTCAATGGTATCACTTCTAGATCACCTATATCTGCTTCACCAATTAATATCTGCCAATCCACAGGCATTTTGATAATATTACCACCTATGTTTAATACCAGTGCGGGTGAATTAAATGATTCTAAAAAGATCAACGGAATGAAAAAGTAATCTGGATTTTTTGGATCACTGTTATCTAAAATATTAAATCTTAAATCATCAATCTCATCTGGTATCTCGTTCATCTCAAATGCCTGATTTTCTAATGTTAGTATATACATAAATTTATTGCCACTCCACTTTTTCTACTATAAAGGGATAGTTGGCCTCTTTATAGAATTGTTTACGTTTTGTTAGATGCCGTTTGGCAAACTTACAGGTTGATGTTATGTCCCAGATTTGAACAAAGTCTTTATCTTCCGCTTTACGAATTCCACGGCCAATCGACTGTATGACACGAACGAAAGACTTACCTGGCTCAACCAAAACAAGGTTAAAAATCCTAGGGATATTAATGCCAACGGCGGCAACACCATAGGTAGCAACAATAACCTTATCATCACTTGTGGCCACGTCATCGTAATGTTCTTTTCTATCATCTGCTTTAGTTCCTCCTGATACAAACACAGCACCTTTAATTTTTTCTACTAGATCTTGCCCTGGTTTGATACGATCTACTAAAATTAAAGTATTGCCTGATTGTCTGATACTTTCTATTAATTGAGCAATATAATTTAATCTACCTTCAGTTTCTAATAGATAGCGTAGCTCATCTTGATAATTTTTATATTCTACATGATCAACTAATTGTAACACATTTACATGGCAATTAGCAAGAACTCCTTGACCTTGTAGTTCACTAGCGGACAATCTGCCAAGTACATTGCCTATACTACATCTTAAACTAACAAATTCATAGTCCTCTTTTGGCACTGTTCCTGTTAATCCCCAACGTATAGGAATATGTGCCATCACTCCTGTTAGCAGTGTTTTAAGGGCATCTGCTTTGGCCATGTGTACTTCGTCTACCATAACACAGACCACATCTTGTAGGAACTCACCTATAGTGATGTCTACTTCATGATTGCGACTACCTTTTAGTAAGATGTTTAGACTTTGCCAGGTACAGATAGTGTGTGTACGACCAAACTCTTTACGATCACCAAAGTAAACACCTACGTCTAAACCCATGTTGATATAGTCTGCTTCTGTCTGTGTAACTAAACTTTTGTTTGGAACAATAACTATTGTACGACCATGTTGTTCACAACTATGGCTTAATACTGCTGTCATTAATGTTTTACCAGCACCTGTGGCGATCTCTTGTATACACTGTGGATTTTCTAAAAATTTGTTAATGATTTCTACCTGATAGTCACGTAACATTATTGGCTTACCTGCTTGAGGATGTTTTTCAGGCCAAACACGATCACTGTAACTATCTTCTTGAACTTTTTCAAATTGAAATTGTGTTTGATATTCTCTTAGATCTTCAATGTTAATACTGTATCCTTGACTTTCAATATAGGGAATAATTTCAGGTAGTAGATTAATATAAGTTGATCCACCTAGTTGAAAGAAACCAACCTTGCCATCCCATCGTCCAAGACGAACTGCTGGCATATAACGAGCTCCTGGAACTTCAAATTTGAATTTATTAGTTAGTTCTTTTCGTTCATGTAGATCAAGACCTTCTATCTTTACATTAACTTCGTCTCTAATCAGTAGTGACACTCCTGCCATTAATTTGTCCTTAATTTTGATTCAGTGTAGTATACTATCTTTTCTGCATTCTTTACCCATTTTGATCTAGAATGACCATACATCATTTCAAACGTAGTTACCAGCAACGGTATTGGGTAATCCCATGTTTGTGGTATTTTTTCAGCATATACTATTTTAACAGTATATGGGTTATAATCGCAAGTAGATGTCTTACTATTTCTATCAAATCTGACTATATCTTCTTTTGAAAACATAGATAGATCTGTAATTATCTTGTGTGGATCATATATACAAATTGGAAATCTATCTGTTAGTTTAGCATATTCAAATACCCAATTTAGCATAGTTGAGTTAGGAGCCATTGATGGATTACGTTTTGTTCCTAAATATTCTAATGCTGAACGCTCACTATATGATAACTTGATTCTTTTGTCTAAAAAAACTAAATCATCAACAGTATACCCAAGTATACTAGCATAATCAATTAAAGTTAACCAATTATCAAATGCAAACCCACCTAAATTTTTGTTAATGTATTCTTTTAAAGTTTCTTCGCCATTTTCTATATCGTAACATTCTTTACCTTTGATCAATTTAATTTCATAGGGGGTTTCTAAAACTTTATTAATTTGATCTAAAAAAGAAAACAGTTGCGGATCAATAGTAAAATTATAGGATTCAGCCCAATCTAAAATCCACTGTACATTATTTTCTGTTGGTGCTAGATACCATATTTTATCTACTCTATCAAAATAAACAGATCCTAAACTTGTCTGCTTATATCCCTGTAATTGATCTATCATTGTCTTATCATACAGGAAGTTAACTTCAATTTTATCCTTATTTAATTTGATAGTTTTTTCTCTATTCACTGTTCTAACAGGTAATCTAAACGTTGGTTTTTCTACAGGACTTATATCAATGTTATGACTGGCAAATTGCCTACGGTATTTTAAGACCAATTTAACTGCTAGTTCTGCCTGACGATCTGTTAGAGCTGTACCAAATGATGTAGAAGTGGCCATGTTGTTAACAATATTAATATCATAACGAGCTAATTTAAAACCATAAAGACCACTGTTAAAAATTATATGATTATTGTTAACTTTGGGTGTATATCCTGCTAGTATTTCTAAATAGTCTTCAACAAAGGAAAATTTGTGCATATTAATATTATATAGTAGTCAAATAAGATTTGCAACCTAAAAAGGCGGAAGCCCAAGTTGACAAGACCTGGGCTCCCTTCACCGCATCAAGGAGTTAGACAATGGAATAGATGCGGTGATAAACTATCTGGATTTCATACATGTTACTTCTGCCATTGACATCCATTTATCTGGAAAACTCTTACGTAGATCAGCAATCTTGATTGCCATACGTAAACTAACTTCTCTTAACTTGTTCTGTTTTTCTGACATGAAATCAATGATTTCTGCTTGTACTAGATCACTAAACTCATAATTAGCAAACAGTTCACCAGTACTTGCAATCTGTTTAATACGCAACAGTTTGTCACGCATGGTATCTAGAGTAAGATCTAAGTAATGACAACGTGATTGAATAGCGTCTAAGTGATCACGAGTCTTTTGACTTTTCATTTGATCAAACTTCAAGTTGGTAATAAAGATAACTCCGCCTTTGAAGTTAAATTGATCAGGTACACCTTCTCTACGTAGGCTATGGCTATCTGCTAACCAACTGATCACACGCTTACGACTACTGTCAAGAGCACCTTTTAACAAGTTTAAGCAAACATCATCTAATAAAATTGAGTCACAGTCATCAAATACCACAACTGAGTTTTCATCTGAATATTTGTAAAGTGCTTTATACATACCTAGTGCTGAAGCAGTACCCTTGATCATTTCGCTCTTAACTCTGCGTCCAGTCATTTGATCAAATAAATTTGCTTTTTCTAACTCACGCTCAATACCAAATGATTTACCAACGCCTGGGGGGCCTGCTACGATCATAGCACGGATATCTCCATTTAGCACTGCCTTAGTCATGTCATCTAAGATGTTAAAACGTTGACTGATACGTTCAATTATTTCTTCATCAGATTCTTGTGTTTGATTTTTTGGCGGAGTGTATTCTGTTTGATCAACTAATTCATAGTCTGTTGGTGATGTCACAGTAATACGTATTTTATCTTTACCAAAAAGGCCAGTACCATCTACAGTGATAAAACCACCGTTTGAACCCAATTGGAATTGTTTAATTAAAGGAAATACTTTGTTAGTGATTTCTTGATTACGGTAACTACCGTTTTTGATCCTTACGAATCCGTCCATTGTCTTTGTCTCCTTGTCTAACTTACAAATACAATTATAGACTCTTTTGAGTAGTTTGTCAACCTATTTTTTGATAATTTTTATGATTTTAGCCCAAACATCAAATTGGTTTGGTTTCCATGCTAGATCGTAGGCGCCAGGATCTTTATGGTGATTATTATGAAGTCCTACTCCTAGTAAAAATATATCAGCCCAGGAATTATTTTTACTAGAATTATCCAAACCGTTGGCATTGGTTCCCCACCTATGACAGACTACATTTACTAAAAAATTAATCCACAATGTGGATAAGATGTTAACAGCATATAACCATAACCAAAGTGGAGATATTAATAACAATAAAATAGCCAAAATAAGTTGTATATTAAAGTATTGTCTATGCTGAATAACTAACCATTTGTCAACTATTAAATCTTTAATCAATCTTGGATTAAATTCTTTAACTTCGTAGTGATAGAATATTGTACCTAAGAGATTGTTCTTAGGTGAATGTGGATCTTTGTCTGTATCTGAATATCTATGATGCAATCTGTGTACTCCAGCAAAGGCAATAATGCTACCTTCTCCTGCTAGAGTTTGTAGAGCAATCATTATTTTTTTATAAAAATTTGAAGTATCAAAACTGTAGTGAGCCCACAATCTATGAGCACCTATTTCACTACCAATACCTTTGGTCAGATAACAGAGAAAAGGAATAATAAACCACGCCTGCCATGGAATATCTATGTAAAAAGGAATAACAAAGGTTAGAACTACTGCTGTCAATACCATTGACAGTAATTTTGATTTATAATCCATTAATTAGTCACAATCTGAAAAAGCTTCGATCATACGTTTAACACATTCTTGTTGTTTCTCTGTGTTATCGCATACTTCTTTTGTTTCTTTTTTTGTTTCTTCTTTTTTAACTTTTGTTTCTTCAGCTAATTTTGCTAAAGTAATTAACCCGCTTGCGTTATAATTTGCCATTTATTCTATCCTTTTGGGAAATATCAATTCAAAATGCCTTATGAGCATTTATAATTATACAGTCAGAGTACCCAACTGTCAATGATATTTATCTAAAAGGTTATTTTTGCTTATAAAATATATGGTTATCTACTCGTGCTACTTTGTCGTGTATGTGACGCCATTTTGGTTTAACGTGTGTGGCATGAAACCAAAATGTATCTTCAGTGATCCAAGGTAAACTGTATTGTCCTAATATGGCCAACTCTGCTATACGATAACTAATATTGTCTTTACTAAGTTTTAATCTTTGATTATTCCAAGGTTCACAGACCCAACTAAATTGGCAAACAGTGTATCCGCGGGCCATAGTCTTTTCTTCAACCACAGCACAGATAGAATCTGGAAATTGATTGCTATTGACTCTATTTAAAGTTACCTGGGCTACAGCCATCTGGCCTTCAAAACTTTCTCCACGAGCTTCATAATAGATATTACGTGCTAGACAGTCTATCTGTTTAAAATTTTTAGCCTGAGCAAGAACATTCTTTGTTAGTAAATGATGCTGTATTTCGTAATGGATGTCATCATAATATTCTGCTGTGTTAGTGGGCACGTAAACAAAAAATGTGATTAGTGCAACAAGCAAAAGAGACACAATTTTTAAGTATGAAATTATTTTCATAATTAGGACTCCTAATTATTGTTATTTCCAAATTGGACGATATCTCTATCGATAAAGTGTGAGCATGATCGCTTGCGAATAGCTACTAAATCGTAGTCTTCAAATGGTGCACGATTAACGCTGGTGCTTGATGTATATCTATGGCAGTTGTCTTTCATAACGCAATATCTCCCTGCACAATAATATCTATCCTCGGGTTGGTATATATCTTTATTCATACGAATCCTCCGAATGTTTATTATTTAGGCTTTGTATAATCCATATTTAAACAGTATTTAATTGATTTAAGATTGTGATAACTACTCTAACCTTAAAATTTCTGGGTGATTTTGTAGTGTTTTATAGCGAAAATGACGCCAAATTTCGTATAAATCGTCTCTTCCTGTGTCGTTTATGCTTAATTTTAAATCTGATAAGGCCATTATGTCCTTAAAGTAGGGAAGATACTTTTTAGGCACTGTGTCATCTGTGTGACTATATCCAATACTGTTAATATCTTCAAGTTCAAGAAACGTAGGAATTAAACGTTCAATTAAAAATGTAAAGTTTGGTAAACTACTGTCATGAGCATAATTACTAAGTCCAGCACCAAATACTTGATGATGAAATACAGGATCTTTTTCTGCTTCAGTAAATAACTTTCTGCTAAACTCCATAAAATCTATCCAAAATTTACGATTACCAACAACATAATTAGCAAATACTGTCTTGTTTCTGTCAAGTAAAACATTTTTTACGTCAGATTCATCATAACCTAATTTTTCTAAAAAAGAATTAGCAATAACTGAAATATTAGGATGATGAATGTCTCCCTGTTCCCAACTGTTGGCAAACAAAGCTTCATTGGCAATACATGGATTAAAAAGATAAACATCATGCCCTGGATTATTGTTGATAAATGCTAATGCCTGGTCACCCGATATTCCCATCTTTTCTTTAAACTTCCAACTAACATATCCCCATTGATCTAAATTCATAGCCAAGATACGTTCATGTTCTCTATCCCAAACGTCCCATTCTCTAAGATAAGGTCTAGGATTAGCAGTATTGTCCAAAGGTGTAAACGCAGGATCTAGGTGTTGTACCAGATCTGGTCTAAAGTATATTTGATAAATCTCTATGTTTTTTGACATAGTAGTCTAAATCCTCCGTAATATCTCTACTCATAGGTATAAATTTTTCATTTAGTCGTTGTTCAAGTCCTTGGTCATCTGTTATGTGATGAAAGCCCCAACCACGCTGTCTATCTATGTTAGGTATCTGTGTCTGTATCTGTAGTTTACGACCAAGTTGATTTTGATCAAACGGTGCCCACCCATAGTAAAGCACAACCAACTGATCAGTTGTAGCAAAGTTAAAGTGTCTACCAG
>Ga0222714_10002635_pt1 | contig 18847 bp, 12 predicted proteins | sample C33_3DmetaG_FD_165048 | JGI IMG/M metagenome (GOLD analysis project Ga0222714, IMG submission 165048) | Estuarine water microbial communities from San Francisco Bay, California, United States - C33_3D | ecosystem: Environmental > Aquatic > Marine > Unclassified | place: USA: California...
TCGTATTATACGGGCTATGGCTACTCGCCAAGAAATACTTATTTGGACGGATTCCAGCCTGTACACGTTACAGTTTTTAGGAACCACAGATGTCTTTGCATTGCAAGAATACGCCGACAACATATCTATTGCCTCTCCTCGCGGGGTAGTCACAGCTAACAACATTACGTACTGGATGGGGGTAGACAAGTTTTATGTATACACAGGGCGCGTAAACACGCTACCTTGTACAGTAAGGAAGTATGTGTTTGGCGATTTTAACACCGTCCAGTCTGAGCAAATCATTTCTGGCACAAACGAAGCCTTTAATGAAGTATGGTGGTTTTACCCCAGTGCTACTAGCGATGTTGTGGATAAGTACGTTGTATACAACTACGGTGAAGATATATGGTATTTTGGGTCGCTTTCCAGAACCGCGTGGTTAGATTCTCCGCTTCGCCAGTATCCACAAGCCATTGAAACTGATTACGACACCCAAATAGGCACAATGTACGACCAAGAATACGGTAATGATGCGGATGGTAGTGCTATTGAGTCCTACATTCAATCTAACGATTTTGATATAGCGGATGGGGAAAAATTCATACTTACAAAGAGAATCTTAACAGACGTAGCGTTTGAGTCTTCTACGGTAGAAAGCCCGGAGATTACGCTTACTATACGCACCCGAAACTTCCCCGGCTCTACGTTTAACACAACAAACGACGATACAGCGAATGTTATTCAAACCAGCATAGATTCTTTCACCGACCAAGTGTTTATACGCGCTCGGGCTAGGCAGATGGCACTTAAAGTAAGTTCTGAGGGTTTAGGGGTAGCTTGGGCTTTGGGTACTATGCGTATTGATGGAAGAGAAGACGGACAGAGGTAGCTGATATGGCGATGGAAAAATTCAGATCTACTCCGTTGCCCATGCCTCCGCAGGGATATGATCCTGTGTATATGCGGCAATTAATTCAGGTGATTGAACTGTATTTTAGCAGGTTGGATTCGCAAACCCCGTTACAAGCTGAGTATTTTAAGGGTAGGGGCGACCAGCTTGTTTTGCCGCATATATCCGCGTCAGATACTACAGATCAGTATGCCGCAGGAGATGACACCCCAACTGCCGTCAAGTGGAATACATTGGAGTCTGCGGATGGATTTACCTTAAACTCACCGGGTTCGGCTACAGCTACTTATGCGGGTTTTTACAAAATTGATTATAGTCTACAATTTATAAACACGGCTAACGATGCATATTATGCGACTGTATGGCTACAAGTAAACGGCATAGATGTTGCTAGGTCTGCCACCCAATTTTTTATACCTGCTAGAAAGTCTGCAACCGACTATGCTTATGTTTGCGGGTATTCTACAGTTGGGTTTGAGTTAGCTGTCGGGGATGAATTAGAGTTATATTGGGCGACTGACCAAGCGTATAATCCGGTTGGCCCTGTTGATGGTATTTATATGTTCCACGATGATGCGTGGACTGATCCGCCAGATGCCTATGACCGTCCAGATATTCCGTCTGCCATAGGCGCTATTACATTTGTTTCAGCAAGTTAGAGGATAATGTTATGAGTATCGTACAAGCGGCTGAGTTGGTAAGGTCTAAAGGACGGGGCGAAGATACCGTTCTTATCCATATGACCCCCGGTGAGGTTAAGGGTCTTCAAGCTATCGCTCTGGCGCATGGTGGATCTCTGACGATTAACCCGGAAACAGGACTGCCGGAAGCCGGTTTTTTGAAGAAGCTACTGCCTGCGATTGCTGGTGCGGGTTTAATGATGATTCCCGGTTTGCAAGCGTTGGGTGCTCCTATGATTGCGGGACTTGTAGGAGGCGGCTCTACCGCAATTGGACTGGCAAAAGGTAAAAGTTTTGGGGAAGCGCTTGGTTCTGGTCTGAAAGCAGGATTGGGAGCCTATGGTGGGGCTAGTTTAACCGGTGGTATTCAGGAGGCTATGAAAAGCGCAGTTCCTTCTACGGTTCCGGGTACGGAAGCAGTTTTAAAAGAAGGTGTTAAGAATCTAGGATCACAGGGTTTTGGTTCAGTAGGCTCACAGGGTTTTGTTGGTTCAGATGCTGCTCTTAATGCAATAACGCCGGGGTCTTTACAAGGGGCTTTAGAAGATGTAGCGAGTTCTGCAATCCCTGCTACACAACAAGGATTAACCGCCGCCGCTAATCCAAGTATGTTATCTCGCTTCACTACAGGCTTTACTGGTACTGCCCGTAAAGGGCTTGATGGGCTTCCCGGGGGCGAATTCCTGACTAAAGCTGCCCCCTACGTGGCAGGCGCTGGAGTTCTTAGCAGCCTTGGCGCGTTTGACCAGCCCGAAACACAATTCCCCGGTCTGCCGCAGTCGCCTACTTACGAAGGCCCGTATATGCCCCAGCCGAGAGAAGTTGCGTTCCGTAGTCAGGAGGGTGTACCTATGTCGGATACTTCAGAGTTCCAGTATTTCCGCCCTGTATCTTATTTACCAGAACAACTTCAAAAACTTATGGCGGCAGACGGTGGCGAAATAGGCATGAGGGACGGGGACTTCGTGCTAGACGCTCGTACAGTGTCCGAGATAGGCAACGGAAGCAGTAATGCGGGAAAAGAGGTTTTAGCGCGTATGGGCGGTATCCCGGTTGATGGTCGTGGTGATGGGGTAAGTGATTCCGTCCGTGCCAATATCGGTGGTGTTCAGCAGGCCCGGGTAGCCCGGGATGAGGTTATTATCCCCCGTAATCGGGTGCAAGCTATGGGTGGTTCGCAGAACTTGTACAGGCTGATGGACAGGGCACACGCGGCACGTAGGGTGGCAGACCGTGGTGAAGATACTGGCCTTGCTAGAGGCTTAATGGCAGTATGATAGAAGTTTCCATAGTCCCTTCTCAGCACGTTGACGAATGCTGGGGGATGGTAAAGGATTACTTGGAAAAAGCAGTAGAGTATACTTATGGCAAGTTTACGCTAGACGATATTTATACGTCTATAAAGGATTACGATCACACGTTATGGATAGCGTTTGATGATGAGGGTGTGAAAGGCGCGGTAGTTACCAATTTCACTTCCTATCCAAGAAAAAAGTTCGTTAACATGGCTTTTATAGGCGGTGTTGATGGGCACAACTGGAAAGAACCGATGCTTGAGATTTTACAGCGTTGGGCATACGACAACCATTGTGATGGTTTAGAATCTGTCGGAAGGCCCGGGTGGTCTAAAATCTTCAAGAATTATGGCTATAGATTAGTTGGCTATGCGTATGAGATACCCGCAGCCAATTCAGGTATAGGAGATAGAAATGGGTAGTAGCTCAAAGGCCACACAACCTACAGGTCAAACTATAACGCAGAATGCGCTCCCCGCGTATTTTCAACCGTACGTAGAGGATATATTGAAGCGTGGGCAAGCAGCGTCGTATCAGCCCTATACCCCCTACGGTGACCAACGCATAGCCGGGTTTACTCCGGGGCAGGTACAGGCTCAAGAAGGGGTGTTAGGGTTACAAACCCCGGGGCAATTTGGCGCGGCTACACAGTTTGCTACCCAAGCGGGACAGGCTGGTATTGGTGCTGGTTCGTACTCTCCTGCTTCGTTTACCACTGGTTCATTCACCGATCCGGGGATGGCGTCGCGGTATATGTCGCCCTATATGCAGAATGTTTTAGATGTACAGAAGCGGGAAGCAATCACCGACGCGCAAAAAGCCCAGTTAGGAGCTAATCTTGGTGCAGCGCGTCAAGGTACCTATGGTGGGGCTAGACAACTCCTCGCCCAGACAGAACGAGAGAAAGCATTGGGGCAGCAGTTGGGGGATATTCAGGCTCGTGGGTTGCAGTCTGCGTATGAGAGTGGAATGGGGCTATTTGACACCGAGCAAGCAAGGCGTCTCGAAGCACAGGGAATGGCGGAACTGTCCCGTCAGTTTGGTGCCGGGCTGGGGTTAGAAGGTGCCGGTATTGGGATACGTGCGGCTGAAACTCTGGGTGGGCTTGGTACCGCATCGCAGAACGCGGAGCTTCAGAGACTGGGCGCCATTAGCGGTGCCGGTGCCGAACAGCAAGCACTTACCCAACAGCAGATGGATCTCGCGTATCAGGATTTCCTCCGTCAGCAACAGTATCCGATGTCCCAGCTTCAACAGTTTGCCGGTTTGATCAGCGGGTTACCCAGTCCGGGGTCTACTCAGGTTCAGACATCGTATTCACAGCCTTCTTCGTTAGCTAATCAGCTTCTCGGTCTTGGTACTACGGCATACGGTGCGTATAAGACGTTTGGTTCTGCAAAAGGCGGCGAGGTAAAGAAATACAATGTAGGGGGTCCGGTTGCGTTTGCGGCGGGTGGTGGTGCAAATAAGGATAGCGTTTTTAAATTAGAGGACGACCCAAAAGAAATACTGTACGCAACTATGGGTGATCCGGGGAAAATGCAGTCGCTTATTACAAATGGCAGCGCCGATCCTACCGCCGTAACCATAGCGGCTATGCTTGGAAAACGAATCCACGATGCGCAAATGGCTGCTACAGCACCGACACAGACCGTGGTTTCAAATCTTCTTAACCCACAACCCCAACAGCCGACGCAAGGACTAGGTGCCGTTCCATTACAACAGACTCCTCAACCCATGCAGCAGGGACTCAACGCGCCTGAATTTACTGCTGCTGACGGTGGGATTGTGGGGTACCAAAGTGCGGGGGAAGTGAAAGACACCTATACACTAGATGAACTACGCGCTATGCGCCGTCAAGCGTTGGCGGATAGAAACATCTCTTTAGCGGATGCTTTACAAAAAGAAATAAGCAGTAGGCGTGTAGAAACTTCGGGGGGAACAAAAAATGTAGTAGGTAATGTGATTGATAGCCTTACTTTTAGTCCTACTAGAGCTTTAGAGTCTATGGGGTTAAGGTTCGACCCCGGCGAAGCTATAGGCAGGACAAAAGATTTTGCAAGTTCTGTGGGTTTAAGGTTTGACCCCGGCGAAGCTATAGGCACGACAATGGATTTCTATGAAGGACTTTCCGACAACCAAAAAGCGGGATTAAAAGCCGCTGGCATAATAGCAACATGGACTCCGTATGGGAGAGTGTATAAATACGGAAAGACTGCTTTTAAAACACTTGGGGCGTTAATTAAAGCTAATCCTATGCTCGCTACTAAGTTAGCTACTACTGGTATGCTTGGAGCCTCTGCATTGGGTGATCTATTTGATGGAGACGAAGCTGGACAACCTGCTGGACCAACTGCGGGACCAACTGCGGGACCAACTGCTTTAGATGCTAGAGTAAGAGACGAAGAACTTAATATGGGGCTACCTCCCCCTCCGTTACCCGATATTGCACCGACAAGTGCACCGGCACCACAGGTTCAACCGACTGAACAGCCTACTGAACAAGATGCTATGGCGCGTCTGACTGAGTTGTTCGGGGCGGTACCGTCTGCCGTACTTTCTGATGAGGAAATGAAAGCCCTCAAGAAACAGCAGGGGTACGAGGCGCTGTTGAACTTTGGTCTCAACCTTATGGCGTCCAAGAGTCCTACGTTGCAGGCTATTGGAGAGGCTGGTATGGCTACAATGCCTACGATTCAGAAAGCCGGAGAAGAACAACGCGCTGCGGAGAAAGAACGTAGGAAAGAGGATAGAGCTACCCGGTTGGCTATTATCCAGACCGCGCTTGGTTTGGAGGAAAAGGAAGCTGATCGTAAGATAAAGCGGGAAGAGCTTAATATAGCAGAACGTAGGGCCATTGCTGCGGAAGCAAAGCAAAACATAGCAAGTAATATAATTGAGCTTATGCAAGTAAACCCAGAGTTGGCGCGACGGTTAGTAGACGCGCAGAAGGCTGCTACTGTAGGCCAACAGATTCAAGGGCTGTCTTCAGTGTTGGATTCACTTTCATTTAGCAAAGACCCAGAAACTGTAAATCTAGCTAATAAGATAAGAGCCAGTATCCTTGTATTGTCTAACTACGGTGGAGGTCTCGGAGATGAAACACAGTCTGGGACTAATCCTGATATACAGAAAGCCTTTGACATTATAAACAGGTAGCTATAATGGCGGATATAGATAAATTAGCTGCTTGGATCGTAGCTAATGAGGGTAAGCGTGGCACACCAGATTTTGCTACCGTTAGTAATGCGTTTAACGAACTGTACAAACAACAAACCACGTCACCATTTGACCTGTTCGCCACTCTCGAACCAGAGAAAAAACAGGCGGGATTCTTTAGTGAGTTAATTCGATCCGCCACTACGCTTGGTTTGGCTGATGAAGCTGCTGCGTTTGCGGCTAATCCGACGGAAGAAAATAGACGGGATCTCCTTGCTGCGGCGGAATCAAAATATGAGTCTGCCGGTGGGTTCGGTATGGATAAGGGTCTGGCTAAAAACTGGCAGGCTTTCCGAGAACTGGCGGGTGGGTCTATTGGTTTTCTTGCAGCCCCCATTGTCGCTGGCGTTGCTGCTGGCCCTGCCGGTGTTGTAGCTGCCCCTGCTACGCTGGGTACGCAGTACACGATAGAAAACTTAGTACGGCAGGCTGAAGAACAGGAACGCGCTGTAGCGGAAGGAAGAACCCCCGAGGATGTCTCTGTAGGAAAAGCCCTTACCGGTGCCGCAGGGCAGACAGCCCTTGATGTTGTTGGTATGCGCGTACTACGCCCGTTGTTTAGTAGACTACCCGGGTTGCAGAAGCTGGTCGGTGAGGCGGACGATGTTGCGGTGAGAGAAACTGGCGCGGCACTAAAAGAAGCTATCGACACCGGTAAATATCAGATTACCAAGGAAGGTATTTTCCGAGGGGTCGGCAAAGGTATCACTGTCGAGATCCCACAGGAAGTGGCGCAACAAGCCATAGAACGCTGGCAGGCTGGGCTGTCTCTTACTAACGAAGAAGCCCAAGAAGAATATAAACAAGCCGCGATTGGTGCTGCACTCCTTGGTGGTCCTATAGGTGGTGCGGGTGCCGCACTTCAACAACGCGCGGTTCGTACGGAGGCTGAACGCAAACTCGCAGGTGAGCAGGAAGCGGCAGCTAAGTTAGAAGCGGAGGACCAAGCCGCTTTGGATGCTGAGGCCGCTGAAGAAGCGCAGGCTATGGCCGAGTATAGAGCCAGAACGCTGGCCGAGTATAGAGCCAGAATGCAAGAAGGAGCAGCGGGGATAGATGTACCCCCACCTGCCGGTGTTGCCCCGCAGGATGCTGCTGCGCCGGTAAAAGAAACCGCAGCCCCCACATCTACTACAGAAGTTACACCAGTAAAACAACCTGTAGAAGAAGCCGCAACCACTGCGCCGGTAGTAACTGAAAGTGGGCAGATGGATTTTGGTTTTCCTGAAATCGACCAAGAATTAATTCCGGTAGCGGAGAGACTTCGGGCTTTTTACCAGAATCTACCTGCGGAGGTAACACCCGCTATACCTATTACTGAATCAATCCTAGACGCGCTTAAAATTCCTGCCCGAGCCACAGTACGTAAAAAAGTGCTTGGTAAAGATTTAAACACCCCTGAAGTGCAGGAAGCTCTGCGCTCCTATGCAACCAATGAAATAGTTTTGGCTAAGAACAAAGAGTCTAGTGTGCGAGTACAACGCGCTTTAGATATAAACAGGATGTTGCAGAAGCAGGAAGGCATACCCGAAACGCAGATGGACTTGTTCGACCGGATAGCGTCAACTAAAAAAGAAACTACTGCACCAGAAGCTGCGCCAGTAAAAGCCCCTGCGCCAGTAGAAGCCGTAGCCCCTGCGCCAGTAGAAGCCCCTGCGCCAGTAAAAGCCGTTGCGCCAATAGAAGCCGTTGCGCCAATAGAAGCCGTAGCCCCTGCGCCAGTAGAACAGTCGGTAGAAGAAGCCGTAGCCCCCGCTGCGCCGGTGAAAGAAGCCGTAGCCCCCACTGCGCCGGTGAAAGAAGCCGTAGCCCCCACTGCGCCGGTGGAAGAGGTGTCGGAAGAGGAGATAAAGCAAAATGCACCCGAAGGTGCTACTCACTATTTCGCAGACTACGGACTATACTACAAGTACCTAAAACGCCCCCGTGGTTACTGGTTGATGTCCCATACTCCGGGGTCTGGATGGCGTAGATCCAATCCAGATATACGGGATTACATAGAGAAAGGGTTGACCCGGATTGATGGTAAAAAAGACCAGAAGTACGCTGCTGCTCCCCCGGGTGTGGGAAAGGAGAAAGCCAAAGAGAGCCACCAAGCGAAACAATGGCAGAAATACGACGAGAAAGAGTTGCAGCCTGTCAAACGCACTACGTATACCAAAGACAAACGAGGGCGCAGAAGGGCCAAAACCGAGAGCTTCCTGTCCGGGATAGAGACTCCTCCGCCACCAAGATTTTACTCTCTGGTTTCGAATAGTGTGGATAACACTGCGGTGCCTTTATCTGATTCGGTCGTGGTAACGTTAAAAACTGGCAGGCTCAAAGATGCGTTACAGGCATTGGGCGCGGACCAAAACTTGTCTAAATCTCTCCGCACCGTAGCAAAAGCATTAGCAAGAGTTGTTGGCAATACTAAAATAGAAATAGTAGATGGTCTGACCGACGCCAACGGCAATTCCCTTGCGGGTCTTTTTGACCCCAAAACAAATACTACAAAACTGAATTCTCAAACAGGGCTTAATACGCACACCCTGCTTCACGAACAGACTCACGCCGCAGTATCAGCGGTGCTGGATAACCCCAGTCATCCCGTCACTAAAAAGCTGACCAAGTTATTTAATCAAGTGCGTCCGTATTTGGGCACTGCTTACGGTGCGGAAAATCTTCAGGATTTTGTTTCTGAGGCGTTTACTAACCCTTCTTTCCAGCAGAAACTATCATCAATTATAAACAAGGGCGAATCGTTATCTGCCTTTGAGCGTTTTGTTAATGCTATTACTAACTTCGTGCGGGGTATGTTTGGGTTGCCACACAAGCAGCAGGGCATACGCAATATGGATGATCTGAACGCTACGATTATGTCCATTATGGCTCCGGCACCTGATTACAGAAATGCCGGGGAGTTGTTCATGGCGAGTCCCGCCGATACCGCTGCTCAGATTGATGACCTTACATCTTCTGTGCCGTCTATGAATAGCGTCAAAGCTGAAACCGATTTAAAATCCCTCGTTGAATCGGCGGATAATGTTATAAGTGCCATAGGTGCGCAGCTCACTTCTTTACCGGTATTGATTAAGTCTGCTAAAAAATACGTACCCGATGCTGGCACTATATATGAAACAATCAACTCACAGGAAGGCTACAGAAAGAAAGTTCGTGGGGTAGGCGACAAACTTATATCGGATATCCAAACTTGGGCGGCTGGGAACAAACAGACGTTGCGAACATTTAGTGATCTTATAAACTACTCCACCCGTGAAGAAGTAGATGCTTCTCTTACCGAGAGAGAAGCCGGGTTTAAATATAGAAAAGACCAAGCTAAGTTGGATGCGTGGGACAAATGGAACCAAGTCTACAATCGAATGGACAAAAAAGGTAAGGCTTTGTATAAAGAAGTATTTGATGCATACAAGTTTTTACGTAATGAATTTTTAGATGTATTTAAATTACAGTTGAAAAGCGCCGGGGCTACTGACGAGCAGATAGAAAAGATAGGGAAGAATCTCGAAGCTAAATTGCTAGAGCTTGGGCTGATTGAACCTTTTGCATCGCTTTCACGTGGTGAAGGTAAATACTGGGCTTATTACACAGCCAAAGATCCTGTAACCGGGAAAATGGAGTTCATAGCGAAGAATTTCCCAAGTATATTCACTAGAAACCGCCACCTCAAAGAACTTGAAGAGGCTAACGTACAGGTGTTGGGGGAGGTTTCGCTTATCGAAAAATTTGATGCTGATAGATTTAGTAACGCGCCTCCGGGTAGTTTCGTAAATAGTGTGGTAGAAACATTACGTAAAAATAACGTCCCCACTGATGTGGAAGAAAGCATACTACGTATGTTTGCAAACTTACTCCCAGAAAACGCTTATTTCAGGGGGATGACTCAGAAACGTAAAGGCACTATAGGGTTTTTGGATGCTATAACTGCTTTAGACAACTCTTTTAAAAGAGCGTCTACGTTGCTTGCGTCTTCAAAGTATGAGCCTGAATTACGTGGATTTAAAAAATATATCTCAAAGCTACAAAAAAAATCACAAAATGAAAATGACCCTAACGCTAAAAAAATATCACAGTATGTGAATGCGCTTAACTTACATGTGGATTTTGCTCTTAACCCAAACGTACAAAACTGGGCTAAAATAGCAACCAGTGTGGGTTTTAACTATGGATTAGGGTTCAACATATCCGGATATCTTATAAACTCTTTAGCGTTACCTTCAGTTATAACCCCCTATATTGCGGGGGAGCACGTTGGAAACTATAGGTCCATCACTGATGCGTACAACGACACTGCTAAAGCTATAGCCAGATCTTTTAGTGTTTTTAGGAATAGTAAATCCTTTGTTACTGGATTAAACCGTATGGGAATGGAAGGGTATGACTTTAATGACCCCAATTTACCCCCGGCATTACAACTGTTCAAAGTGTTACAGGATGAAATGCGTGATAAAGGACAGTTCAAACTTACGTCTGTAGATAAAGAGTTAGATGTAGAGAACATAAGTCTGGGGCCGCTAGATAGAACATTTGGTAAAGATTGGTTTGTAAAACTTAATAGGCTTTCTGGTTGGTTCATGTCCCATTCAGAACAAGTTCTGCGTGAAACAACTACTATATCTGAGTATCAGATGAATTTGGCGCAACAACTTGGCATAAAAGTAAATGAACTGGATGCGGCTTTTAGGGACGGACGTATAACCCCAGATATGATGAAAGCCGCAGCAGATGCTGCTATATACACCGCAGACCTATTAAATAGTGGTGTTATGGCACAAATGGCCCCGCCCATAGCTAAAAAAGGGTTAGGGAAAGTGATATTTCTGTTTAGGAAATACTCCGCAAACCTGTTTAGTTTGTTACTAAACTTGGCTGACACTTCTCTCAGGGGTAGCGAAGCGGATAAGAAAGTAGCTCGGGCGCAGTTCGCGGGTATATTCGCTGGCACTACTGTAATATCTGGTATAGGCGGTGCGCCGTTGTTTGGGACTTTAGCGTTGATATACAATTTAAGCAAAGACGACGATGAAGACGACCTTGAGACAGTATTACGGAAAACTATAGACGGCAGGTTATACGGAGGTTTGGGTAACTATGTGCTTGGGGCAGAAATATCTTCCCGTGCAGGACTTGCCAATTTTATTTTCCGTGAACCGTTCGCTACAAGTAATCAACCTTACATATATCAGGCGCTGGAAGTTTTGGGGGGTCCGTTAGCAGGTATGGTGCTGTCTGTAAATCAGGGTCTAACCCGTATCGGAGAGGGTAATATATCTCGCGGTACGGAGCTGTTACTACCTACTGGGTTACGAAATCCGTTGAAAGCATTGCGATTCTATACTGAAGGGGCGCAGACTATGGACGGAGATCAGATTATGCCACCTATGGGTGAGAAAGAAGCGGTGTTCCAAGTCCTCGGGCTTGCTCCGGCTAACTATGTCCAACTACTAGAAAAAAATTCAGCTACTTATAGGGCAGAACGTGCGGTAACGGAAAAACGTAGTGACATATACAGGAGGTATTTCAGAGCCTACCAAGACCATGATACCGAAGAGCTACAAGATATTATGGAAGAAATAGCCGAGTATAATGATAAGTACCCTGACTATCCGATAATGGCGAAAGATATCCTACGGTCTATAAAAATGCGCTTGCGTGGGCAGGCTCTCAGCCTTGATGGAGTTACCGTATCTCCTCGACTTCGTCAACGATATATTGAGAGTAGAGAAGAATGGGATAGCGTGGACACTTTATGGGGGGATATGTTTGGGGCGGAATAAAAAAAGCCCCACAGGGGATGTGGGGCTAAGTAGTAGTTAGCATAACACCAACTAACAAAGGAGACTATGAGTATATCAGATTCTCCAGACTCGCAAACCCTTTATTCCATCTTCCACTACAGGCCGAATCTCGTGCTTCATCTTCAGCCTACGCAGCACCTCTACAACCTGTGGTTTGCACTTAGCGGGATTCAAACATGGAATAAAAAACGAAGTCCCTTTTTTGAACCTTTTCCAGTCTATACTATATGTAACATCTTCAATTATCATTTTCCGCGTTGGTACCTTCTACGATACTTGTTACCTCCATGAATTCCGGGTGCCCTGCGTCGAGAACCAGACAATGCACACCCGGAGCCGCTATCTTCATGCCCTTCGCCAGCCGCTTAGTCGTAATATCAATTAATATACCACGCTTTTCCAGCGCATTTACCACGTCCTTGTAGTTAATATGAGACTCTACGCAGTATTCCTTAAAGTGTTTTGCTATCAGGCACATGCGCTTGGTATCTGGTTCGTAGCGTATAAGTAGTTCGCCCTTCGGTAGTAGTACAGGCAGCTTTGGCATTTTGGTCCTGAGATCCACTCCCTCATCTACAGCCAGAATATTGTCGTAATGCTTATATATGTAACCGCCAACCACCGAGACATCTTCGCTCACTGGGACTGCTACATCCTTCCTCGACTCGTTCACCATATGCATAGCGAATTCATATACCGGTTTCAAGTCCCAATCCATAATACCAAGCCTCTTTGCGATACTACCCCCGGTCATATTCGACGCTACGATAGCAGACCAAAAGCGTTCGGATTGATTTAGCTTTAACTCGCGGTCGATCTTGTGTTGCATAGCCAACGTGGTCTTCTTTACATCTTCCATGCTAGATACAATAAACGGCAGGTATACTTCTGCTGCGTGTCCATAGTTGTGAGATAACTGATGGTCAAACATAGACTTTGCGTACATAGGCTCAATAGCGCCCACTACTTCTATCTTATATTCAAGCAACCGCATCATCTCACCGAACGGATTCTGCTTGAGGGTGTTTATCTTCTCCATGAAAGAAGAATTAGAACTGCACAGGGTAATTGCCTGCCACGTTGACAGGTTTGTACGCAGTTCATTCCCAGACTGCTTCATACGGTGCCTACCTCGCCCCTGAGTCAGCCCGTATATCAACTCCGAAAAGGCGTCTGCTCGCATATTTGTCATCTCGTCCATAGTGAAAGGTAAATTGTTTAGTACGCCTAGTAAAAGAAATATAGAGTTTGCTGTGTCTTTCCACGTTGCGGATAACCCAGAAGGGTTCCCATACACGCTATTGCACATACGCAATATTGTAGTTTTACCTGTACCAGAATGCTTGTGAATAACATTAATCAACCCACCGTTCTGCCCTGTAAACTTCAGAAGGGGCGAACCAAACGCAGTCAGGGCGGCGAATGCATGTGGTTCCAGACCTGCCCTCCCATATAAATTAAATACTTCCTGCCACTTTTCGTATGTACCGACCGGCACCATAGCATTTGCAAGATCTTTTGTGATACTTGATGGAGGGCTATGATAAACGCCATCCGCGCAATATTCCCTGTCCCCCAGAATAAACTTGCTGTCTTTGTCAGCCCATCCGAATTGAAGTCTCATTTTTTCTGCCCTTTCACTAGCCTGTAGTCCCTTGATGCTCAGTTGTATATAAAGCACCATAAGATCAAACTTTTTCTTGGTTGCCAAAATACCCTGTCTAGCTAATGTAGACCGTAGCTCAGATATATCAGCCACATGAGTATTAGGCACGGTAAACTCACGAACACCGTCACGTGGTAAATGCACCTTAATAATAACCACATCCCCCAAGATAGGGTCCACCATACGCTTAACTACGTACAGATCATTCTCGTAGATGCACTCGGGGTCTGCCTCTGACTCAGACGGTTGGAAATATACACCGCCTGATTTACCTCTAAAAAATGGGTACGGAAACTCGGGTATTACGTGCGTTATTGTGTTCTCGGAGTCTGGCACAGCTTCCGTTACTACATTGTCTTCCTCAGTCGCTACTTCCAGTTCTTTGCCTAGCTGGATTGGACTGGTTATCGCGCCCCTGTGTGGGCACCCTTCACACCCGCCGGGGTTATTCTTTTCAAACTCCTCACAGGTATGAGGCCCAAGAATGTGCTTAATCTTTTTCTCTGTTTCGCTAAAACTATACCCTTCGTAATCTTTGGATATCTTATGGATGGCTTTGTCTTTATCCTTGCAAAACTTGGCTATGGATAGTGCATTAAACCATCTTGGTTCTGATAGCGAAGCGCGGTTGGCATAGCAATCCAGTATCTGATTACACCCGGTGCCTTGGGTACTTCGGAGCATGATCTTGTCGAAGCTATTGGTTATGTTTGCCATCATGGACTTGGCAAACTCGCTCTGCTCACGTTTTAAATTTTTGGATGTGTCAATTTCTGGCTGTACGGCGCTTACTTCCGTCACATCTACTCCAACCAACTCTGCAAACGCTTCATAGCTTACCGGGTCACCAACGCATACCACATTAACTGGCAACGGCGGGTCGGACTTGAAGTTCAACGTCTCAGGCAGACGCAGTATGCGAGCCGGTTCAAATACGGAGTTATCTACGTACAGCTCCTGTTTATCGCACAGATCTCGCAATTTAAGCGCAATAGGCTCCCACTCTGATCGGGTTACCTCTCTGTCCAACACCCAGTATACGTGCAGTCCGCGCCCGGAGTTGACAACAGTAGGCCGTTGCAGATTGACAGCCCTGCAAAAATCCTTGAGCGCCGCTAAAGCGCCCTGCTGTGTAGTGTATCCACCCGGTTTACCAGTCTTGAGGTTTATATTTGCTTTGGTTTCGCCGCAATCAATATCAAGCCAGAATGCTTTGAGAGACTTTACATTATCTTTGGTTCTACCTTCGTCGGTGGCAAACTTAGCTACTCCGAAATATACATCCTTACCTTCAGATAGAAAACGCTCTGTTGTCTCCAATGCTTCGTCAATGCTTGATACAAGTTTTTGTACTTTATTTTTTGCGGACAAACCCATCACAGCTATCCACCCGTCCGATGGATGCACAAATTCCAAAAACTCTCTTGTTTTCATGTTGTGCCTGTTTTTAGGGTCAAAAAAGGGGAGTTTCCTCCCCTATGTAATTTATAAGGGTTTAGCTTAGGGGATTACTTTGCCGCCGTATTTGTCGCTTTTAACTTCGGCTATCAATCTGGTAATGGTATCCACATACTTAGCATCAGGTTTATGAACCCCACTGAACCAGTTGTATATAGTCTGTCGGCTAACCTTGAGTTTATTTGCGATTAGAGTTACGGGTACATTTCTACTTATGCACTCCTTACCTAACGCTACGCCGATAGATTTAATATCTGCGCTTTTGTTAGCGATTAATAAATTTACTGTGTACCCGTAACTCATAATTAATTGTCCTGACCCCACTCGTCAATAATAGAACCCAAGTCAACCGAAGCGGTTGCCGGTGCTGGAGCCGCAGTTTTTTTGCTACGCTTAGTCGGCTTTACTTCCGGCTTTTCTTCCTGCGGCTCTTCTTCCAATTCCTCATCTTCGTCAACCGCCGCCTTAGGAGGCTTGGTTACCTTGTCTACCTGCGCCACAGTCAACATGGTGTAAGACTTAGATTCTGGCTTCTGTTGTGCGGCGCGGACCATAACATATTCGTCATCGGTCGTATTACGCACGGGAGTAAACAGTAGCTGCATAGTATCCGCATTAGCGTCAAAGCTGACGTTAGTTACTACGTTATCAATATCCTCGCCGTTTGCAGCCAAAAACTTACGGTAGCTCTCGAACGGGTGCACGTTACCCTGCCCCTTACCAAACAGCGATTTGGCCGGAATGTTGAACTGGTAGATATCACCGGACGTATCACCTTCTACCAGCACGGCAACGCGACGCTGATATCGGCAAGCCTTACCGCCCTGATCCCCGGAACCCTTGATATTCTGAGGGCACTCCATGCAGTTGGTATGCTGCTTGTTAGGTGATGTATCTTCGGGAGTGACGCCATTGTTCGACCAGCAATCAGGTATAGTGGCTTCCTTGTTCGGGTCAAACTTCTCCGCGTAATACGTGCGGGACACATCCGGCAACGCATTGATGATGATTACATTAAGCTCGCCACGGATAGCATTACCAATCTGTTCACCGTTCACAATGCGCTTGAATGTTCCGTTGATGTTAGCCTGAATCCTGCGCGTTGTGTTGGTTGTCGCCAGTGACTTTGCAAATTCACTAGACTCGCGCTTTATAGAAGTAGAGACTTCGTTTTTGTTTTTGAATATGGTTATGTTGCTCATGTTAGCTCCTCAGCTATTATTTATTGTTTGCCCTGCGAACCTGTATTACGTACTTACTTTCCATCTGCATCCCCATAGGTAACAAGTCAGGGTTATCCGCAAGGAATTCCTTCATGTTGCCGTTATGAATGCGCTTCTCTAAGAGGAACGGTACGTTATGCTCCACGATGAAGTTATGCATGGACTCCCAATCGCTAGTCCAGTACCGGGATTGAACGCGCCTCGATACGGTCCCAGAAACGGTGCGTACACTATCAGCGTTCTGTTTGTTGCATACATCGAGAAGTTTACTGCTTACAGTATCCAACTGCTCTTGGATAACTGCTATCTCTTCCTTGTGTCGTTCTTCTTTGTCCCTTATCACGTCTCGGATCTTGACGTATATAGATACGAGTTCTTCTACGTTAACCGGATTATTATCTTCCGGCAAATCTAATTGCATTTGTTCCATACTGTCTCTCCTTTTTCGGGCTAGTTATTTTACTGTTGTGTTTTAACGTGTCAAGGGATATTACTGAGTTCCTGTTTATACAAGTCAATGATTTTAGTATGCGTGTGTATGTTGCTACGCAGCATGTTATAAAGTCTTGTTTCTACATCGCTTCCCTTTATATGCACAACCGCCATAGGGTTTTTCTGTCCGGGGCGATTGATACGGGCATTAGCCTGCAAATAAGTTTCTACGCTGGTAACCGGTGCGTACCATATAACTGTATTCGCAGCCGTGAGAGTGAGACCGTGTGAAGCTGCTTGCGGTTGTATGATAAGAACTCTAGGGTCTGGCAGTGTCTGAAACCGATTAACTATGTCACTACGCCGGTTAACGGGCACCTTTCCGTTGATTACATCGCACGTAATATTGTGCTTTTCCAGATGGTTCTTTAGTAAGTCTATAGTGTGCGTAAAAGGCACGAATACAAGAACTTTATGAGACGATTCGTCAATAACTTCCCGTACTACATTCAAACGGTCAGACACATCCAAATCTATAATCTCGCCAGTATCCGTATACACCGCACCACCAGATACTTGCAGCAGCTTGTTAATCTGCACGGCGGCGTTTACCGCAGATATTTCCTCTCCTGCTGCTTCTACATACATATTACTTTTAAGTTTCTTATACACCGCTGTCTGCTGTGGGGTCAGCGGGGCTTCTCTGTCTATGTAAACTACTTCCGGTAAATCCAGACATTGAGATCGTTCGTACCGTATAGCCGGTTGTAGCATGTTATGTACGACGCTTTGAGCCTTTGGCTTCGGTATCCATTTGAAAGCCGATATTTTATACATAACCGAATCCCTGAACTGACCAAAGTAACGTGGCGTGTTTTCAGGGTTTACCAGTTTAGCTAATCCATAGGCATCAACGGGAGATTGTGCGGCGGGAGTACCTGTCAGCATCCATAACCATCTGGAAGGAGTCATAATATCCCGCAGTGTTTTCCACCTGTTAGTGCTTACGTTCTTGTATGCATTGGCTTCGTCTACTACGATCAGGTCAAACCCACCTTCAATAATGTCTTTTTTGACTACCCCAACCCCGTCAAAATTTATAATCACAAATTCAACGTCGGACTGAATTACTTTCCTTCGTGTAGCTGCATTACCATATGCCACTCCACAGCTTCGGTGCATGGCGAACTTAAACAGATCTTGCTGCCAAGCGGGTTTCATAATCGACAACGGGCAAATCACCAATACGCGCTTTATCTTACCGATATTCATAAGATAGTCAGTAGCCCATATAACACTGGCGGTTTTTCCCGTACCCTGTTCCGAGAAACAAAAAGCCTTTTGGTGTAAAGTTAAGAACGACGCGGTTTCCTTTTGGTGGTTGAAGGGAGGCAGTTTTCCAGACCATTTATAGTCACGCTTTATGGTTGACGGCACATTTTTTACCTTCATCTGTGCCAGCTCCCTTGCCTCTTCGTACCCCCAGTTGACGGCAACGCGGTACATATCGGCCTCTTGACCTACAACTCTGCTCTTGGGTATCAGATTTGTTATCCTGTCTGGCTGACGAGTACGTAACACCAAAACTTTGTCACTAATTATTTCCATTAATTAAACACCACAATAGCCGAAGGGAAAGGGGCGCTATGCTCCGCCCCCTTAAATTTTAATCTGCCTTTGATAAACGTTATATGTCCTTTGATTGCATAGTCGTGCCACCATACCGTATCTGTTCTGGCGGGTACGAGACATACAACACGTACACCCCGCAGGCTTTCATTGTAGGCTTTTTTCATCCACGCCTTGATTTCTCTACCGTAAGGGGGATTCATCCAACATATGCCGGACCATGACTGCGTTAGCCCGTTCGTGTCTTTTGTGTAATACACTGGGCACTTAGCATTTTCTGGTGTAGCGCATACGTCGGTAGTAAAAGCCCCGTACAAAGTATTCATCTCGGCAAAGAAATCATCCGGGGTTTCCCATTCACTTGACTGACTACTCATTAAAGGTTTTAGTTTTTTCATTGGTTTCGTTGCGTCGATTTTATTTGTTTATCTTCAACTCACTCTTGGTTAGTAATTCGTTTAGTATCCGTGGTTTTCTTGCTCCATATGACTCGTTATTTCTTGTTGGTTTTCTTGATTTGCCTGACTCGTTCAGTATTTATGGTTTTTTTTCAAA
>Ga0222714_10002636_pt1 | contig 18846 bp, 18 predicted proteins | sample C33_3DmetaG_FD_165048 | JGI IMG/M metagenome (GOLD analysis project Ga0222714, IMG submission 165048) | Estuarine water microbial communities from San Francisco Bay, California, United States - C33_3D | ecosystem: Environmental > Aquatic > Marine > Unclassified | place: USA: California...
CAAAAAAAGATTTCGAGAATGTGTAATAAGTGTTTAGCGAGTTTGGTCCACCGACATTACCTGTCGCAACACCCCACCCACCTCTATTGCCTGTAGTGAAAAAGATTGCGTAACGCTCAGGTTGATTTAGTCCGCAAGAAGGCGCATCCCAATCTAAAAGAATGTTTGTGTCGTTCTCGGATACAACTAGGTTTTCGGGTGGGCAGATTGGTAGGTTTTCTGCGTTCGCTGTTTGTGGGAAGAACGAGAACAGGATTGCTGGTAGCGGTATAAGCCACCTTGTTAAATTGCGACCCACTCTAGTTCTTCTTCGTTCCACGAGTATTCTTCGCCGTCATTCGGCATAGGTGTTGGCGGTTGCCAATCGTGGTTCTCGTCAAGTGTCCACGAAGGATACGGTTGTGGTGCTACGAACACATCGGCAATCGGGTCGTAGTCGTACCCTGCGCCTGCGTACTGTTTACGCATAGAGTTCGTGTACGAAGTTTGTTTCCACATCGTATGTCCGAAGGTTTGTGTCAGGAACGCTACGCCTGATTCTTCTTCGTTTGTTGGGTCGATTGCGTTGTTGGCTACGACAAGTACTTCTAATACTTTGTTGTTGCCGTCAAGTTTTGCGAAATGTGCCATAAGTTTTTCTCCTAGAATGTTATTGTTCCGCTACCCGTGAACGAGTAGATTCTGTATCCGCCCGATGTTGTTACTGTAGGGGAACCTGTTGTGGCTTGGGCTAAAGCGTATGAGTCTGGGTATCTTAGGATAACAATTCCGCTACCGCCTGCTGCGGCATTCGCTCCTGACCCGAACCCGCCACCGCCACCGCCACCGCCAGTATTTGAAGAACCAGCAGTTGCAGGGATTGTGTCTCCGCCGCCAACACCACCGCCGCCGCTACCAGCATCACCACCAGTTGCATTTGAAATATTTGCCCCACCGCCACCACCGCCACCACCACGAGTTACTGAAGCACCAGTGATGCTCGATGCAAGACCATTACCACCATTACCGCCTTTATTGGGAGCCGCAACACCACCTGCTGCGCCTGCGCCGCCGCCGCCTCCGCCACCGTAAAAAGTTCCATTAGTGAATCCTGCACCACCGTCGTATCCTTGTGCTGTAGTTCCTGCACCACCAGCACCGTTAACCGCACCACCACCACCTGCACCGCCACTAAAACCGCCGCCTTTACCGCCACCCACAGATGTGATAGTGCTAAAAACTGAATCAGTTCCGTTTGTATTGACTGCACCACCACCGCCAACAGTTACCGTGTAAGTTGTATTGGGTTCTAAAACTAATTTTGTTTCTAAACTTCCGCCACCACCAGTAGCCGTAACGGTTGAACGAAGTCCGCCCGCACCGCCACCACCATTGTGTGTATTCACACCGCCGCCGCCACCAGCGACAACAAGATAATCAACCGTAGGAGTAACACCCGAAGTCGTAGCAGAAACGACAACCTGCGAAGAAACATAACCCAAAGAACGACGAGAACGGTCAGAGAAAGCAGACATCAGAAAGTAATCGTTCCCGAACCAGTAAAACTGTAGATTCGATACCCGCCCGAAGTTGTCACAGTAGGTGAACCTGTCGTGGTTGCTGTCGGTACGTAATCTGCTGTTCGCACAATAACAATCCCAGAACCGCCACTACTTCCGCCACCATTGTTTCCGCCGCCACCGCCGCCACCAGTATTAGCAGTTGCAGCAGAAGGTGTTGTTGCTGAACCCGATGCACCACCACCTGTGCCACCAGCGTTTGCACCACCGCCGCCGCCACCGCCGCCGCCACGAGTGACCGCCGAACCAGTTATGGAACTAGAAAGCCCATCACCGCCTTCTGATGCGGCATCTGTACCACCAGCCTCACCTGCACCACCGCCACCACCACCTTGCGTACCGTTAAAACCTGCGCCATTAAAACCTTGAACTGGTGAAGCGGTGCGAGTGCCTGCTGTACCATCTACACCACGACCACCAGAACCAGACCCACCCGACCCGCCTGCTGCACTTCCGTCACCTGCGCCACGACCCCCGCCAGTTGATGTAATAGTGCTGAAAACGCTGTCACTACCAGCCGAAGCAGGAAACCCAGTTGCCCCACCTGCACCAACAGTCACCGTATAAGAAACACCAGTTGTTAAATTAAGTGCTGTTTCTGCCGCGCCACCACCGCCAGTTGTTTCGCCCGCAACACTATTGCGGTATCCACCTGCACCGCCGCCGCCACCAAAAATAGTTGTAGGTGAAGCACCTCGACCACCACCGCCACCGCCTGCGACTACTAGATATTCAACTACAACCGAATTGCTAGGTGTTGGCAGAATCGTGTAAGCCGAAACATATCCACCGTCACGGCGAGAACCCATAAACTAGCCCAGTAACGCTTGTGCTTCGTCTGCTGTCAAACCAAGTTTTGCTAATGCGCTGGCTTTTGCTTCGGCTTTCGCAATTTTTTCGTCGGCGATTTCTTGTTGCACTTCTGCCCACAAACCATCAAGAGTTGCCTTGCTTGGTTTCGGACTGTCATCAAGCCAAGTAAGACCTGTGTATTCGTCGCCGTCTAATGTCCATTGTTTGCCTGCATAGCGTCGTGTCAAAATTGCTGCATAGTCGGTCATACGATTACTTCCATAACTGTTATGCCTGACGCGAAACGACCGCCGTTTGTGCCGTTTGTGTCTGAAACTGACCTGTTCAAATAAAATGTGCTTGCGTCACCGTAAAACTGTAATTTGTATGTTGTTGCTGATGTTGTGGCAGGTGAATCAAGAAATGTGATTGTGCCTGGGTCTGGTTGGTCGTTGCCGCTTGAGGATATACCACCCATTGAAGCCGAAATGCGGCTGCCTGCCGTGTCACCAATCGCAATCGCTGTACTGTCGCGTACCAAACGGATATAACGCGACGCTGTACCAACAACTGTTCTAACAAACATCGCTGTAGCGATTACTAAAATTTTGTTGGTTGCTGATGTTGGTGTGATTGAAACGCTTAAACCTGTGATGTCGGTAAACGAACCAGTCGTTGCAGAGGTAAAAGTATCAGTTTTTGTTGTGCTAACAACCTGAATGATTCCTTTGGGAATCGGAACTGCTTGAACTATTTGGCTAGAAGTATAAGCCATAACTAAACCGTAATCTGATTCACATACCCGTGAATACAAATAACATTCGCCGTACCAGCAAACGCCTTCACAACCAACGCAGTCGCATTACCCTTGATAAGCAAACCAGGAATTACAGTCACCAAACCAGCCTCAGGCAAAACAGTAACCTCAATGTTGCCGTCTGGTGCTGTTGCTTCGCCCCACTCAATCGTCAATTTAACTGACGAAGTAGAACTGTTAACCGCATACAACCAAACCTCATCAAGAGTCGTGGTTGTTGTTGAACCAGTATGAATCGTTGTACCAGCCGTAGCAGTAGCAGCAACCTTGACGGCTTTACCATCTGTGCTACCTGAAAGAATCTGTTTAGTAAATGTTGCCATGTCTCTCCTATATTAAGCGAATACCTGTGAACCTATAACCAACTGGTCGCTGTCACCAGCAACACTCGGCGGAAGAACAGCCCAAGCAGCATCCGTACCATCAGAAGTTAGCACATAACCCGAAGTACCGATAGCAATACGGGCAACTGTAGGACCCGTACCCATCGTCAACAAATCACCACGAGTAGTCATCGTCGACGTGAACTCGTTCGCTTCGTTAGCGTCTGATGCTGTAAAGACTGGGTAGCAGGTAGCACCAGCAGAATGAGAAGCGGCAGTAGTGCCGTCTACGCCACGAGTAATCGAAGACAACGATGAACCTGTGCGAGAACCAACCAAAACTTTTTCTTCAGTAACCAAACCTGGGTCAATCACCATGAAGAACGGACCGTTAGCGGTGTTATTCCATGCTGTGACAGTACCCGTCAAAAGTGCTGAAGTGTCGCCAGCGGTAATCGAGTTCGTGAGAGTACAAGCGGGAGCCGCACCTGCATAAGACCGTCTAGTGACTGCTGCCATTTACACTCCTAATCTTGTACCGAACGCATTGTAACTGTACAGGTTCCTTCCAAATCCCAGTTTTTCTGGTATCCGTCTACAACCTGAAATTCTAAATCTTCTACTACAACAGAATATGTTTCCAAATTCTCTTGGTAGTTTACCACCACAGGGTTTGTTACCAAATCCCGTAGTGCTTGTAGTTCTGATTCTACATCAAAATAATACTCGGTGTCATGTACCCGTAGTTTGTGGTGCATGAGTAGTGGCACTCGGAATACTTGGCTTCGGGCTGGGGAAGCGTAGGCTCTAGCCATCCATCGGGTGAGGGTTGGGGCTGTGGTTGCTGACCCTCGGTTTAGTTCTAGTTTGAATTTGGCTTCAATGAATTTGGCTTGCGGACCTGTCGCTACTGCTTCTGTGGCGAATTGTGTGTCGTGGGGTGTCATCGAGGTGTATTCGCCGTCGTCCGACGATATGTATGGGGTGACTGTGCCGTACAGGGGGGTGGTTCGGATATCGAATTTGGCTACGAATTTGCGGTCTGGGATACCCCAACGGTAGATACCTGTAACAATTTCTCCTTGCGTCACAAAGTTCGCTGAATCTTCGACGTAGATACCTGCGCCTGATACTGCGAACACCCGTTTGTTATCGTAGGTAGCACACGATAGGACGTTCGCTGTTGAGGTGTGCATGAGGTCTGAGGCGTGCGCTGGGGTGTTTGTCGCTATCAACGATGAAAGGTCTAATCTGCCTAACCCTGTGGATGTGCTGTCGTATTGTGACCAGTTGTACCACACGAATTTGTCTTCGGCTGTGAACGATACAACTTCGCCTGTGGTTGGGATTAGTGCGCCCGCTGTGAGGTTCCCTGCGCTGTCTGGTGTCGAGTATCGGACGCCTTTGTTTGTGCCGATGAATACTCCGCCAAGGTATCCGTATACAACTTTAGGTATTTCGCCTGTCGGTAAATCGAGTGCAACAACTGGTTGGTCAAGTACGCCTGCGGATGTGATAGTAATTTTGTAGATTGCGCCTCGGTCCCCTGAGTATCCTGATACGTAGATGGCGTTTTGTCCTGAGGCGAAACTTGTCCAGTTCCATGTGGATATCGGATGAACGTAATCGTTGCCGCTGACGTTACCTGACGGGTCGTAGAATAGTTCTGTTGCGTTTGATGAGCCGTTACCTGACACCATGAGGTGTCCTTTGACGAAATCTACATAAGAGAATTCGTGACCGTAAGCAACGTTTGATGCGGTGTGGGCGGAATCTACTTTCCAAAGCCCGAAACTGCTTGATGTGCCAGCGTAAGTTAAATATACGTTTGTGCCGTCTGATGCGATGTCTCTTGGGGTGAGCGCAGGTAAACCTGTCACCGATGTCCATGTTGGTGATGCCGCGAAAGGATTGGATGAGTAGCGGACAGTTTGCTCATCCAACATATATAGTTCGTTGTTTGCTACAACCACCTGCAGGTTTGTGTTCGCCGACGAATAGGATTGTTTCGTAGCGTTCAACAAAGTTAACTGTCCTTTAGTCCAAGGGTTCACACCTTTGCTTGAGTTGTATCGGTAATCTTGTGCGTCGGCTGTGTCCGCATATTTTTGACCAGCACCGAAATGCCATGATGATTCACCTCGACGCCATAACCCTTGAGGGTTAATTGCTGCTTCGCCTGGGCTTGTTGACTGGTCCACGGAGTCACGTACACGTGGTTCGAAACCTCTAGTGAACGTGCCTGCTTTTTGGTCAACGAGATACGGTCTGCCGTTGATAGCCAGCGGGAAAATGTCTGGTACTAGTTGGGTGGTTGTGCCGCCAGCAAAAAATCTTGGTGCTGGGAAGAACGCATCGGTGAAACGTAGAAGCGTTGTCACCGTTTAATCCTTAGATAGGAATGTTGGGTATGCTCTTGCTAGACGTGCTGCTTCTGCTTGGATGCGGTCGCGGCGTAAACGTATAAGTCCTGTGGTGCTGTTCGCTACTGAACCCATTGTTACTTCGTCTGCTCGGCGTGTGTCGCCTTGTGATTCTGTGAAGTTTCGTTTAATTTCTCGTGGTGACATTAACCGTATTTGTGCGCCTAACGCAACGATGTCTGTGACTGTTTCTTGTACACCGCATGTGGTGTTGATGTCGGTTGCTTCTGTTGTGGCTGAACTGTATGCGGCTTTGTAGACGATGCGTAGACGCCCTGGGAATACTGCTTGGTCGAAACGGATAGCGAAACCTGAAGCGAAGTCGTCTGTTGGTACGTCACGTACTAAACGGATTTTGCGGGCTACAGGATAGTCGTCTGTTTGGTATCTGACTGATACCGTTAGCAGGTCGATGATGCTTGTGACCGATGTGAGGTTTATCATCGCGTCTGAACCGTTGTAGTCTTGGTTTAAGGTTTTGACTTGGAACAGTCCGTGCATCGGGGATGACAGGTCTGCTAGTTCGTCGTTGATTGATTCCAATACTTGTGCTCGTGGGAATCGTGGGTTGACTGTGATGATTGCGCCTGCTGTGTGTGCGGCTGCTGTTGTCCCGTTAAATCCTCGTTGAACTGTCAACGTTTTTGTTGGTACGTCTGTCGCCCAGATGTACATTAGTTCTGAATCAATTTCTAATACTTGACCTGTTCGCAGTCCTTCAAGTGGATAGGTGACAACGACACTCGTACCTGATGATGTGAGTGTTGTTGTCAGTAGGTTGCGGGCTTCTACCGTTCCAGATAAAAGTTGTCGCAACGTCCTATCGATGACGACTGCTGCGGTTGTCATTTACTTCTTTTTCTTAGCCTTCATTTTCATCGGTTTGCCAGTTTTCTTCGCTGCTTTTTTAGCGGCTTTCATTCCTGCAGCGCCGTATCCGAATGACTTGTTTCCTACCATTGGCATACTATTTGCCTTTCTTGTTGCGTGTGGATATTGCTTTAGCCTTGCTACGTGCATCGGCTTTCGACGAAGCACCCCAAGCCTGTAAAGATAATAGCAGTCTTGTTGGTTTACCTTTGCTATCTCTTTCAGGTCCTGGCATGTTGCCCATGCGTGCGAGGAATGATGCACGTCGAGGGTTGTCGCCTGCTTTAACTGGCGGTTTCAATGTGCCGCCTTTGTATGAGGCACGTCCTTTTGCGTTGAGTCCGCCTTTAGGATTTTTGCCTTCTTTGCGTTGCCACGCTGGTGTTTTAGCCACGGCTTGCCCTCATGTTGTCAATCAGGTTCGGGTATGGTCGTCCCGCTTTTTTCGCTGATGCTTTCGCTGAAGCCTTTTGTGCCGCCGACAATTTCTTTGATTTCTTCTTAGGGTTCTTTGTTTTCCATACAGGCTTTTTCATGATGTCTCCAATAGGTATCCCGATTGTTTTAATGTTTCACGAATATTCAACACTACAGTATAGGTTACGTTATATCGACGCCAACAAGATTCAGGTATTTGGCAGGATGCCCGTCTCTACTTGCCATGATTCTTGTGCACGCCTTTCTACGTCGGCTGCTCCGTCGATACGTTTAGGTTGTAGACCGTCGGCACGTAACCGTTTGTAGGCTGGTAAATCTCGTTTCCAGTTACGTTCAGTTCGGTTTGTTGCTTCAACTCTTGCACCTCTAGATGTGGTGCTGTTTGTTCCCATTCTTATCCCAGCGATTCGACATCCGAAGCATCCTTCGACATCCAAATTCGGGTGTGTTTCCCTATGTTTCATGTGATATATGCCCCGTACCCTGCTGCTGTTAACGTTGCCGCTTCTTGTGTTGTGATTTCTGTTGCGTGTCCACCATAATATATTTTGGAGATTGTTGTCGAATCTGACGGCTGGTTCTCGGTGACGGTCCCGTTTGTTAACAGGAACACGTTGCGTCCACGTGGGCTTAACGCAATGTGTTTACCCCATTGGTTTGCTAACCGTTCTGTGGCTGCCAAGTATTGTCCGTTCATAAATTCTCCGACTATGACGGGTGACACAAAGTTGTCTGTTGGTGGGCTGAATGTTGGCATTATGTGATATTCGCTCCGTATCCTGCTGCTGTTAGTTCTGCTACTTCTGTGTCGTCTAAGAAGATATCGTGTCCACCGTAATACACTTTTGATATCAGTTCTGGTCTGCGTGGGTCAGTTGTCTGGTATGTGTTGTCTGTGAGTTTATACAGGTTGTACGCACGTATCCCTTGCGGGGTGTGGGCGAATAGCCTATCTGAATCGGTTTCTGGGTAGCGTGCAGCAAACGAGTAATCGCTTGTGATACCGACACGGAAGATATGCGATTTAACCCAGTTCGCTGTACCTGTTCCTGTGCCCGAACCTGTCGCTGTGCGTCGGTTGATGCGTGCCCCAACACCTGTTGCTGTACCCTCGCCTGAGCCTGTCGCTGTGCGGATAGATACCAGCAGCCAGTTACCTGTACCTGTGCCAACACCTGAACCTGTCGCGGTACGAATATTGATAACCAAATCGACGCCAGTACCTGACCCGACACCCGAACCTGTAGCGGTGCGAACAGGGATGAGCGCCCCAACAACTGTTGCTGTACCTGTACCCGAACCTGTCGCGGTACGTGGTGCGATATGCAAACCTGTCGAATCAAACGTGCCAACACCCGAACCTGTGGCGGTACGAACAGCGACAGCGATACGTGTCGCAGTACCTGTACCTGTACCTGAACCTGTTGCTTGGCGTTGACGCAAAACATTCGCCGAAGATGATGCTGTGCCTGTGCCTGATGCTGTGGCGGTGACAGTAAGAATTGCACGAACACCAAGATAGAAACGTCCGCCCGTAAGATACGGAAAACTGAAATCGGTGAGTTGACCTAAACGTGTTTGTGATGCACCATGCGCCACCGATGATGTGCCATCACCAGCGCCTGTCGCTGTGCGTGTAACTACACGAAAGTATGTGCCACGATAAAACGGGTGTGTATCAACAAACGGTTCTACATAACCTGTGACTGCTGTTTGTGCCATAGGGTAAACCCCCTACGACTAATCGAGAGACAGCGTAAGCGTGGTGATTTGAAAAGTATCGCCAGCGGTCACAGCAGCAGACGACGACAAAGCACCAGTCCACAAAGCGTTACCCGCAGTTGAGGCATCCCACAAAGACCAATGCGTAATTGTTTCTGTTGCCGCAACGTTAGTCCACTCAAGAGTTGCGCTAGTTGCGATAGAACCCGAAGAAGCAGTAGCCCAAGAAGCCTCTTTGCGTGTGGTTTCTGTAGCAGCGTTAGATGTCGCATCCTCACCAGGGTCACCTGTGTGAAGTTTCACATACACATTTGTTGGCATAGTCCAAGCGGTTTTGCCTGTGGTGTGTTCCAAAATTTTTAGTTCGGCGTAGTTAGAAATGGACATATAAACCTTTCGTTACCAGAAGTATAGCAAAGCCCCCACCTTTCGGTGGGGGACTCTACTACTTATTAACCAATTATCAAAATTGATTAAGCGGCGTTGTTACCGATGCTTGAAGCCGATTCGATTCGACGAAGCGAAGCCTCGCGGAAGCGACCGTAGCCACCAAGCCAGTACCAACCCATTGGTTGCAAACGCATCAAGACGTCTGTGACATTGCCACGAACAATCTTTGGTGTTGCACCATTGCCGTCCTGAACGCTGAACGCCTTTGCAAGCGCCTGGCGACCCATTACGTTTGTGCAATAGACGTCGATGTTTCCAGTTGAGCCGCTTCCGTCTGAAGCGTTTGTGAAAACTTTGGCTCGTGGTGTTTCGATGAAACGTACCGACTCGAACTTGCCGATTTCACCGTTGTAAATACCTTCTGGGTTTACGTAGTTCGCTGGTGTGCGCCATGCTGATACGTCGGTATTTGAACGGAAGTCATACGACACGTCTGGGTGAATGAAACCCATGTACGAACCTTCGAACGTTGCGACGTTTGCTCCGCGAAGTTGTGCAACAACTTTGCGTACATCGTCTGCGTGAAGGATGTCTTCTGCTTGTACCGTTACTCGGCTTGATGGGGTTGTTGCGCCACCTGTTGCATAAGCAACGTTGGTGCCTGCGGCAAGAACGTCACGGACAACTTGGTCCATTGAGTCACCAGCGTTGTAGCCGATGATGTTCGCTGCTGCCGAGTCAACATCCAAGAATGCTGTGCCACGGAGTTTCGCTGTGGTTACTACTGCGTTGCCGTATTCGTTCAGAGTTACAGTTACCTGACTGTCTGAAAGCGCTACTGGGGTTACGTCAGTTACTTCGTTCAACGTAGATGTCGCTGCTGCGATATCTGCGAAGATGGTGAATGTGACACCAGTTCCAGGCATTGCCTGTGCTACTGGTTGTACGTCTGCTGCCTGGTCGAAGAGGAGTTCTGAACGCAATGCGAAGTACGCAAGACGGTCAAACGCTACCTGGTCAACTGACAGAGACGAGAGTGTTGTTTCGCCTGCCATGATTATTTATTCCTTTTGTTTTGAGGGGGATATTAGTTTTCTGTTGCTGCCCGTGCCTCAGACAAAATTTGTTCTACTTCTCGTGGCGAAGTTGCTTCGTTTAACCTTCGAGCCCAATCAACTGGCGGTTCTGCTGTTTGGCTACCTGCCGCAATTTTTGCGGTTCGTTGCCAAGCCTGTGCTTCGCTTGCCGTTGGTACGGAATCTGGGGGACTAATCAATTGCGCCTCTACAGCAGCCTGACGGATTGCGTCTGGGTTAAGGTCGCCGTCGTATGCTTTAACGAAATATTTTGTCATCGGTTGAAGCGGGTCGATGCCTGCTTTAACAAATGCTAATTCTCGTTTCGCTGCTTCGGCTTCCGCTACTTGCTTTCGCAGTTCTGCGGTTTCCTTTTCCAGTTGCTTCATCCTTGCCCTAACTGGGTTTCGGGTTTCGGATTCTTCTATCTGGTCTTCGCTGTCGTAGTTGTCAAACTCTGACATATGGCACTCTCCGTTTCTGCCCACATCACATCAGAGGTATGTGATGGCTGCTATTGATTTGTCACCCCGAATTGCTCCGCACGGTTTGGGGGATTCCCGTGAAGGTTGTTTAACTATATACCGCCGTTGAATGGCTGTCAACTATTTGGTTATTGAACTGTTTGTAAGTTGACTGCGCCGCCCGCTTCGAATGCTGCTTGGCGTCGGCGTCGACGTCGGGCGATACGCTGTTGTGCTGCTTGTTCATTTGTGAAAGTCCCAGCGAGGATGTCTTCTTGGGTGATTGTTTCTTCACCTTGTAACGGTCTGAATAGCCCTGCTGTTTGCCCGATTTGAGCGAACCCTTGTTGGGCTGCTTGTGTAGATACGCCTTGTAATGCAAGGGATTCTGCTTGCTGGGCTGTTAGTTGCATTCCGCCTGATGTTTTGCCTGCGGCTGCGATAGTTGCGGCGCGGGCTTTGCGTTCGATTTCCTGACCAGAACGTGATGGGTCCAGAATGTATGCTGCGAGGTCTGCGTCTTGTAGTTCTGGGATGAACATTTTTAGTTGGTTTAATACTTCTGGGTCAGAGTTCTTAACAACGTTATACGCTTGTTGGATGCGGTTACTGTACTCGACAGGCGACACATCGTTCGCTATGAAATTAGCAAAATCGTTTTGCGTGTCATAAAACCCGCGAGGCAAACCAAGATTTTTATTCACCGTCAAATACGATTGCTCTTGGCTGATGTACTCTGCTTCAGACAACAACGGCAAATTCTTTTTAGCACGCTCAATGTTGCCTTTAAACCTTGCTTGATATTGTGGTGTTTCACGAATTGAACCAAACAACGCATCCGTGTTCTTAATCAAAGTTGGGTCGCCTATCAAAGCGGCGGCTAGAGGGTCAAACAACCCTTCAAGACCGTAACGTCGAAGGATTGCTTTAAGTTCGTTTGATGCTGAACCCGTAAGAGAAGTAGACGTCGCAAGATTATTGCCGCCACCAGTAGTTGTGCTAACTGTAGAAGTTTGAGTTCTTTCCGCTTGCGCCTGTTTGCCTTGCTCAATAAGAACATTCAAAGCATTCTGTCTTTGCTCTAAAGTGCCTGCACCTACACCAGTATTGCTTACAAGTTGATTGATATAGGTTTCGTCACCGTACAAACCGCGTGCTTCATAAACAAGATTCGGGTCTAAAGTTTGGGGTGCGGGTGGAGTTATCTGGCGACCACGAGCCTCAGACAACGCCCGCATGTCTTCTGGTGTCATTGACATTAGCCAAGCACCTTTCCAAACCCGCGGACAATCATCGAACCAGCATCACGAAACAGGCTCTTAGCCTCATCAGTTTCCATGAACTCTGGTTGGCTACGCACAAACCGACTCCACTCAGCGTTAGTCATCAAACGTGCCTCATTAGTGTTCGGGTCAACATAAGACAACAATTTACCCCATTTATTAGGGTTAGAGAAATCGATTGTTTCAGGGTCAACACCCAAAGTTGATGCGGCAAGAGCCCTATAGGTGGCTGTAGCCTGGGTGATGTTGCGCCCAGCAGCCAACTGTTTAGTTAAAGACGGATACAAGTTCTCTGCATCCATTCTCATGTTTTCTTTAATCTGCTCAAGTGTCATCGTTTTGCTAATCAGCCCTTGGGTGTAAGCATTAACATCGCTTTCGGAAAGTTTCAGCCCGTAATCGTTGGCAAGTGAACGAACACTCCTTGCATCGATGCCGCCTGTGATAGCCGCAGATGGTGTTGCTGTTGTGCCCGCTGCACCAGTTTTAAGAATTTCTGCACCAACATAACGCCCAATTTCGTCAGTATTCCAACCATATTTGTAGGCTTGTGTAGCAAGATTCGCTAACGACGCATCAGGCAGCGTGTACCCTTGTTTGCCAACATAGTTACTTATTTCTAAACGTTTAGCCTCAATGTTTGTTTTCTGTGTGGCAGGGTCTGATGCTGCTTCTTCGGTGAATGCACGTTCTTTTGCTTCAGTTGTTTTCCACCATGCGGTTGATTTGATTGCATTAAGAAATCTGTCTTTGGTGAAACCAAGTTGAACTGCTTCGTCAACAATCTTTTTTAAATCTGGGACAGCATCATAAAGGTCAACAATCCAACCGTATTGACTTTTTGCGTATTCTTTCCAAGATTCATCAGGTGATGCTTTGGCTTTAGCAATAATGTTTTTATATAGTTTTGGATATTTTTTGATTGCTTCTTCAAGTTTTCCGCGCACAGGGCTATCTGGGTAGCGGCGTGCTACTTCGTCTAAGAATTGTTGGTCGGCTGCGTCTTGAGAAAACATGGTTAGCCTTGTAGTAGTTCTGACAGAATGCCCATATAGTCACTATATTCTGTGGCTTTGGCTGCGGTTGGTTGCAGTTTGCGTGCCTGCTCTTGAGCGAAAGCAGTTGGGTCTGGTGGTTGAACAACTGTGCCACCTGCGCCAGTTGCTGCGCCACGCTGATATTCGGTTTCCATTTGACCGAACTCTGTCACCATTTTTTTGGTTTGTGCTGGGGCAAGTCTTTGTCCGATGACGGCTTGTGCGCCACGTTCGAACGATGAACGCAAATCAATAGGGCTTGTCAAACGGACAGCCGCCCTTTGTGGTGCCGTAGGAATCTCTAAAGGATTCTTAGCATAATAATTTAATGCTGTTTGAATATCAGCACCTTTAACTGCTTCATCAGTATTGATGTAACCAAGCAAATCTTTGACTTTGGCTATTGTTTTGTCGTCGTTAATTCTGCCAAGTACGCCTGGTTTCCATCCAGGGAACGCCTGCATAAGTTTGTTTTGCAACCCAACAACTTGGTCTTTCGGAGTTTTTAATATTATTTGCCAATCATTTGATTTGTACAAATACGGAGACGTCGGGTTATTGAATACGCTTTTATCTGGGGCTTTATAATTTAGGTCTATGCCGCCAGCGTAAGTTGGTCCACTAATACCAAAATCGACAACATCGTCACCGCTACCACCTGTTGTTTTATCTTCTTCTTCTGGGTCTACTGGTACAATTGTTGTCTTTGGGGCAACCGTGGTAGAGGTCGTTGACGATGAACCATCTTGTGTCATTCTTCCAATAACCATTTACTCTCCTGCTTCTTCTGGCGGCAAAAACTCTTGTGACAAAACATTCTCCCACAAGTTCTTAAATTCTGGGTAATTATACACTAAAAAAGCGCCTTTTTGATTTAACTTTATTCGCATCGGGTTATTACGTGGGTTTCTTCTCCACAAATCAGTATCCCACGCAGCAGGGTCAGCGGTTTTCAAAACAGACAACAACTTGTCACGATAATTCCAATACTCCAACAAAGCCTTACCAACAGGTGTTTCCAAAACTTTAGGGTCTTTAACCAAAAATTCTATTTCAGTTACCTGGTCTGTGATTTCGCGTGTCAATTCACCAATCTTTTCTTGAACCGTTACATAGGACGGAAATTCACGTTTAACCTCACCGATTCTGGTTCTCATTTCGTTCTTGTAATAAGGGCTTTTCAAAATTTGTTCTTCGGTCAAACCTTGAGATAAACCGAGTTGGATTATTTGTCTAGATTTTTCTTTGACAATGGATTGAGCCAACTTATTTAAAGCAGCATCTTGACGTTCTTTAACATCAGCAGGACTACGCTGCCCTTGTATGCGTTGCATCGTGAACGCCTTCGAATCGTACTCGCCTGTTTGCGGACCAAGATAGCCACCAACCAGCGGATACTCGTCTAACACATACCCGTTTTTTGTTTGCCATTGAGCATATTCTTTTGTTGGGATAACACCAGGTTGCGATGTGGTTGACCCAGCCAAAAACGTCCAGGCGTTTTCACCATATTTATCTAAGAACGTTGTAACACCCTCATAGTATGATGGTGCTTCTTCGGTGATTTTTCTAAAATCATCCATGATGTATGCGGCAGCCAAATTTTCTTCACCAATTTCTGTGTAATAAGTAGTCATTGATGAAGTTGGCAAAACAATTCTAAACAAGCCTTTTAGAAACACAAGTAAATCTGCTTTGGTGTGTGCTTCTTCAAGTAACGCTTTTTGTTCTGCGGCGGTTCTTGGTACGTCACCTGAGTTAGATGCGATGTTGGTTAGTATGGCGTTTAGTGTTGATGCTCTTAATTGGTCGTTTTGTTCCGAACCAATTAATCCTGCAAGGTTATCTGCTAGGTCAAGGTTAGTGAATTTGTCTGCGCCAGCAACTAAACCGACACCGACACCTTGCGCCCACGCTGGCAATAAATAATCTGCTATACGGCTTTTCATGTTTGGGTCGCCGATAGGGAATAGCAGTTCACGGAAAGCCTGCGCAGATTCCGTTTTTGGAATAAACGAATCGAATACAATGCCACCGACACCGAAAAGTCCAGGTACTCCTGTGCCAACAATGCTCAAACCTTTAGCGCTCATGCTTTCTGATGCGTTTAACCCAAGCATATTTAATACTGGTTTACTAAACGGTAGCGCTACTGCTTGCCTGCCGTTTGGGTCTGTGTAAAGAATGCCTTGACCTTCGTTTAGCCCAGCCCATTCAGGTAGTTCGACATCGGTCAAACCTTCTTTTAATAATCTACCTCTTTCGATATTTGCTGGATTGTTGGCAATTGCCCGTCCCCATACCTGCCATTGTTCTTTCCATGCATCAAAAAATGCAAACATAAGATTGTGTTTGTATCCAATGTAAGTTTTGTTTTCAAAATTGTAAAGAATGTCATCGACTTTTTGATGTCCGTACATTTCGCTCAACAATTCAACATCGTCAATAGTTGCCGTACCTTGTGCGCGTGGAAGTTCTAAACGTACTGTTTGTTTAACCCAATCATCAATATCTGTTTTTTCTAGTGCTGCAAGCATTTTTGCGGCTTGTTTTGGGTCCATCGCTGGAATAAGTTCAATGACGCGCTGCCATTTGGAATATTGTTGCAATGGTGTTCGTGCAACTTTTTGTGAAATATCACGATAAACAGAAAATCCTCTTGTCAAAAACCAAACAATTTGTTTTACGTTTTCCGTGCCGACTGAACGCGAGAAAGGTGCAACTCTGGGCGAATTGGGGTTTGTTAAAAGTTCGCGTCCAACAAAATCCTGAAATTCTTTTGAAGCCTCATAAACATTAAATGCTTCAAATCTGGAATTTGGTGTCCACGATGGCTTAACAGAAATTGGTTTGCCGCCCATCTGACCTGATGCAACCGCGCCGACGGCTACAGGGTCAAGTGCTGTACGTGTAGCAATATCATTAACAATTGTATCGACCCAAATAGTAGCGCCCTCAATAGTAGTAATTGGATATGGTGCATCAATCAACGATTGAGAGCCCTGTGTCCGAACCATTCTTCTATAAATTTTGTTAAAAACTTTTTTAAGGTCGCCCGTTAAAAATCTTTCAGGCAAAAGAGCAACGGCATCTGCTCCCCCAGCAAGCATCGCTTTAGCGACCTCAACATATTCGGGGGTTGCGGACATATGAACAATATCTCTCGCTGTACCAATAACCCAGTTTTTATTATCGCCACTAATAATTGGTACTCTGTTACCAAATTCATCATCTGTATAATTAAGAATTGTTTGTCCGTTTTCATCCGCGTCCCTGAATACGTTTTCAACAATTTTGTTTCTTTCGTAAATCATTGTGCGTGGGTCTAACCGTTCACGCCCCATTAATCCTTCTGTTTCTGCGGCTACGTTCCGCGACATACCTGGGAGTAATGTATCGGCACGTTCATTATAGGTATCCAATAGTTTTTCGATTTCTTTACGACTACCAGATATTTTTTCGGTTTCTTCGATAAGTTTTCTATAATTATCAGCAAGACTGGTATCCCCAGCGGCTATTGCTTCATCAAACTTTTTGTAAAAATCATTTAATTTTTCAAATTCTACTACTAATGTTTCCATCTTTTTTGCTGTTACAATTAATTCACCCGCGGTTGTGTAATTTAATGCACCATTTGTCATTGAAGCAAAAATTGTTGCCAAACTCATATCACCCGCAGCAGCAAGTCGCAATGCTTCATCTGGTACAACTTTTGTTACCATCCTGATGGGTATAGGCGCGCCAAGCGCAATTGGTTTTAAAACGCCAACTTGTATTCTTTCTAAATTTCTAAGAAGTGTGTTGTAAAAACTTTTAGGGTTTCTCAAAACGTCTTTACCTATTATTTTTTGGTATAAAAACCACAAATCACTTGTTTCGCGTATCACTTGTCTTAGGTGTTCAGGGTTTATCATCATAAACCCTTTAGCCATCAAATCTGTTGAACGCAAAATTTGACCGCTGCCATCATCAAGCCATTGAATTGGATAACCTTGTCCAAGTGCATCCATTGACCATTTTTGAATTCCGTTAGTTTTTCCTTCAAAATCTACTATTGTGTCAATCCATTCATCGGGGACACCCAATGGCGATAATGCTGGTGTCAAAATTGTTTTATGAAAATCTTTTCCTAAATCAAATCTTCTTCCCATATCGCCCGTTACTACAGATTCAATAACTTTGGACAACATAAGATGCTTTTCTGCTTTAGGAACATTCATAACTTCCATCAAACGTTTCATGTCGTTAATGGAACTGATTGGGTCTTCAAATGAAAAGAAAGTTGCTTTTGGCATCATTGAGAATTGTCGTGTGTGACCAGATGCCCAGTAAGCAATTTGTTTACCTGTTTGATTAATGACTTGTTTTAGGAGTCCTGGGACTTGGCGGATGTTGTATAGCGGGTCGCCAGATAAAACGCCTTCGCGTAAAATCGCATGGATTTCTTTGGTTGATATTGTTCGACCTGCGGCTTTTGCCACATCAACTGCTTCTTGTATTTTGTAAGCCAAACCGATTGGGATGTTTCCAAGGAACGCATCATACATTTCGCCAACGTTTGTGAATTCGCCAAGTTTTGTTAATGTTCTTCTGCCATCAAAGGTGTATGGCATTTCATCGATTTTCATTGGGTCAAAAAGTTTTGCGCCATCATCCAAATCGATAACTCCGTGCAAGCGGCGAATGCGTGTTGCTTCATCGATGACTTCGGGAAGGTTTAACCCTGGCGGGCTGTCTACTGCTGCTAAAGAGTTCCCCGCGCCTTTCCATTTTTCTATTTCAGTATTAGTTGCTGCCCTAATTGCGTCATCTACTTCTTGTGGAAGAACTGTGCCAGGTGGCAAGTAGCCAGCGAATCGTGGGGTGTCGGCTACGACATCGCCCACTAGTCTGCCTTCGATGATTGGTAAATCTGGGTTTATTGAACGTCCTGCTGCTTTGCGTTCTGCGGTCCAAACTTCTCTAATGATTTCCGCTTTGCGTTCATTGGCGACAGCCGTTGCTGCAACATCACTTAAACCAAAAACAGATTTGATGTTTTTGACAGGGTTGTAGTAAACACCTGGGTCTGTTCCTACTGTCCAAAGAGCATCAACAATGCCTGACATAACTGAAGCCGAATACGAATTTCGGTCAATGTAGCCTTCTTGAATAAGAGGTTCAATTAGTCCACGTCCAACTGTGAAAGATTGTCCGCCTACTTGCGGTAGTGAAGCGTCACGGTTCCTTATGGCTTCTGTTAAAGCAATACCTTCAGGGAAATATCCGCCACCTAAATCAACTTCTTGATTCGGGTTAATTGCTCGTTTAGCAATTTGTGTGAGAATATTTCCTTCGATAACACCTTGTTGAAATTTAGCCCGTTTTTCGGGGTCTTTCATTATGTTGATGAGCGAAGAACCTAAGTCCGCAGGGTTGAGTACGTTTAAAATGTCCGATGGAGAAAGTTTTCCGTCTTCCATGATGACTTGTTCTAATGTTGTTTTTGCTGCCTGGGCTGCACCTAAAAATGCTGCGCTAGCCGTTTTTGTTGCGCCACGTATGGCGGCTGCGGCTGGTTCTGTTATGCCTTTAATGTCGAGTCCCATGCTTTGTGTGCCAACTCTGTCTGGGACAATGAACGACATGAGTTTGAATGGGCTTTGAACAACA
>Ga0222714_10002637_pt1 | contig 18845 bp, 19 predicted proteins | sample C33_3DmetaG_FD_165048 | JGI IMG/M metagenome (GOLD analysis project Ga0222714, IMG submission 165048) | Estuarine water microbial communities from San Francisco Bay, California, United States - C33_3D | ecosystem: Environmental > Aquatic > Marine > Unclassified | place: USA: California...
CCGGCAGTTCTCTGGTGGGATTGCTGTGATTCGTGTGTACAACACGGCACTTACTGATGCTGAAGTCACTAGTAATTTTGGCGCACTTCGTGCCAGGTTCGGGATATAATCATGGCCATGGTAGCTAACCCAAACTCCATCATGACGGCAGACAAAGGATTGACCTTGTGTTTGGATGCAGGTAGTGTTCGCTCCTACCCCACAGGTTCCGTCTGGTATGACACTAGTGCGAGCAAATTGACCTTCAGTAGTGCTGGAACACAAACCACATTGACGACTCTGGGTGGAGCGTTGGCATTCAATGCCAACAGTTCAGGTTACTGGAGCTGCTCCACAAACACTCATCTGGTGGATCTAGGTGCAGAGTGTACACTTATCATGTGGTTGTATTGTTCCACACCTTCAGTACGCAGAACCATTTTTGAAAAGGCTGGCACCAGTTATGCATCCTATCAACAAGAAATTGCATGTACCTGGGAAACCAATAACAGTATTTCTTGGTATAGCAGGTACAATGATTATGATTATGCCAGTACACCAGCTATGAATGCCAACACCTGGAACATGGTGGGAATTCAAATGACCTCAGCAAAAACTGTGGCAGCTCGTTCAGGGTATTACAGCATGAATGGTGGCACCTGGACAAGTGGATACACCCCCAGGTCCACAACACCTGTTACAAAATCTGCAAACATCACGATTTTCACTGGCTATGCAGGAACTGTGGACACAGGGGGTGTCGGCATGGTCATGGCATTCAACAGAATGATTACCAACGCTGAAGTGTCCACGGTGTTTGACCAAACACGTAAAAGGTTCGGTATCTAATGTCTACATTCGTTAATCCCGGCATAGTAAAGTCAGGATTGGTATTGGCGTTGGATGCTGCCAACGGTGCGTCCTACCGTGGTGAAGCCACCACCAATCTAATTCCCACGCCGTCCGTGAATGCCTTACCCACCTCCGGGAACGGATGGGGTACCTATAACACCAATCAATATGGCTCAGGCACCTTCTTTTCCATCGGTACGGTAAGTTCTGTATCAAGTAATATTGTGACCATGACGGGCAATCATGGATTACGAACCTATGATGTGATGCGTCCTCAAACCACAGGTGGTGGGGTTACGGCCAATACAGACTATTTCATCAAAAGAATTTCCGACACTCAATTCACACTACATGAGTACAACAGTTCACAAGATGGGTCACAAGGATATATCAACTCATCCACAGGATACCATAAAGTACATGATAACATTGCCAATGATACGCGTGTCTCGGTAAACAGCACCAACTTTCCTACCATGTGGTGGGGTGCTCCACATTTACCCAACTCAGGATTAGTGAAAGAAGTCATCACGAACGGATTTACCGGAATGCCTGGATATAATCCTACGGATTGCTTACGACAACACGTTACTCGTCCAGTAGGTGCTGACCACATGGCATACAACGTTGATGCATCCGTAACTATTGGGTCACCTGTGGTATCGTCATTCTGGGCCAGAGCAGTCAATCAAAATGCTGTCGGCAAATCAGGAACTTTTTATCATTACAATTATGGTGGTGTCTCTGGAGCCGACGCTTTTGCTACTGGATTCACGTTAGGTGAAGTGGGTGTCTGGCAACGATATACATTAGGATTCACTCCCACCAGAAACTCATTGATTAGTTACTGGTTCAATGCTGAAGGTGGCCCCTATTCCTATGACATTGCTAACATACAAATTGAACAACGGTCATCGGCAACGCCGTTCGTGGCAGGCACCAGAGGTACTACAGTAGCAACTAATGGGGGATGGAAAGACTTATCAGGAAATGCCTGTCATGGTGAAATCATTAATGGTCCCACCTATGATAGTGCGAATGGGGGAAGTCTTGTATTTGATGGTACAAACGATTATATATCAATTGCTAATAATACGGCATTAGACACACAAACACCATCAGTAGAAGTGTGGGTGAAAACTGATGCAACAAGTCAAAACGGATTTTGGTTTGAGAAGGGGGCAGTGAACTCACAGTATGCTTTGTTCCAAGAAGGTGCAAACATTACATGGCGGCACACTACCAATGTTGCGTCCCTAACCGCTCCTGCTGCATCTTATATGTCAACATCAAATTGGGCACAAGTAGTAGGAACATATACATCAGGTGATAGAAGAATTTATGTGAATGGGGTACAGGTAGCAAGTGATTCATTAGCGTATACTATTCCCACTAACAGTTCAGGTATACGAATAGGTTCCTATCTTGATGGAGGATATTTTTATGATGGAAAAATTGCGATAGTAAGAGTGTATAATGTGGCTCTCACAGCAGCACAGGTCGCACAAAATTTCAACGCCACGCGCGCACGGTTCGGAGTATAACATGGGTGGAAGATATAGTCCTAATGTTGTGACTTCTGGTTTAGTTTTGTATCTAGATGCTGCTGGTGTTAGGAGTTATCCTGGCTCTGGAACGACATGGACAGACATCAGTGGAAACAGCAATAGCGGAACACTGACTAATGGACCCACCTATAGTAGTTCTAATTTGGGGAGTATTGTGTTTGATGGAGTTAACGATTATGTTGCAATAACTAATCACTCCAGTCTACGACCATCTTCAGAGTTGACTATTGAGTATGCTATAAAAGGAAACACACCAGGGGGATGGAACCCTATCATAGGATATGGTAACGGTGATTATACGAACGGTAACTATTTGTCTTGGGTGGAAGCAGGAGGAGCATTAAATGCATTATGTAGAATTAATAATGCAGGAGTTATTGAATACCGACAATATTCTGGACAAAACATTTCCAGCTCTACATGGAAAATCATGTGTTTCACAATGAAAATAGGTGACGCTATTAGAAGTTATTATAATGGAAGTGATACCAACACACCGGCCTCGCTTCCCAGTGGTGGTTCTTTTTATTATGGGGGAACAACATCAGCTTATCAAATAAGCGGATCCGGTGGAGCCTGGTTAAATGGAAACATAGGTTATATGAAATTGTATAACAGACAACTAACAGCAACAGAAGCATCTCAAAACTTCAATGCGGTACGAGAACGCTACGGAATCTAATCATGGCACTAGTCACTATACTTACCACAGAAGGATACAAACAATTTGAGGATGAATTTCCTTATGACCTGCACCACGTGCCTTATGGTAAAGTGGTGGTGAAGGTGGATGGCAAATATCATGTGGGAGAAGCTGTGGCTCGCCCGCTTGTTGTGAAACGTTCCTTGAAAAGAAAAGATAAAAATTTAACAGAATTCTGGAACTACATTGATAGAAAAATGTTGTTGCTACAGCAGCAACCTTTCATCACAGACAGAGCATCTGTGTTTTCTAAACACGAACTTGTAGCCATCATAAGTATTCATGACTATGGAAAAGATACTTTTCATGGATTGATAAATTATGAATATCGGGATCCCAAGTACATCTGGATGGAAAAATTTTATGATGCTTGGCTGACATTGAAACAACAACACGGAGTTTAATCATGGCAACATTTTATAGTCCCAGAATGATAACCGAAGGCCTAGTGTTCTTTGTGGACGCAGCCAACACCCGTTCATACCCGGGTTCTGGAACCACATGGTTTGACATTTCTGGAAATGGCAACAGCGTTACACTAACCAATGGACCTACCTGGAACAGTGCTGGATACTTCAGTAATGACGCAGATTCCTACTTCACAGGTGCTGGGAGTGCTTCCATCCCTACAGGAAACAGTCCATATTGTATGGGTGTCTGGGCTCGTCAACCTAGCAGTTGGGCTGGAACCAGCGGTGCAGGTGGATTCATTTCCATCGGGGGTTATAACAGCACCAATCAATCTAATGCACTAAGAACATTGAACACAGGTACAGGGCACTTCCATCATTACTGGTGGGCCAATGATTTGAGCTTATCCAACAACAATGCAGGTTTGGCATTGAACACCTGGTTCTTTGTGTTGGCTCAGTTTGATGGCACCACCAGAAGCATCTGGGTGAATGGCACACAATACGCCAGTGACACCCCAACCAGTCACAATGTTGCATCCACAACCATTCAGGTAAGTAAAACTGTAGGCACTGAATATCAGCAAGGTGATGTTGCGGTTGCCTTCATTTACAATCGCGCATTAACTTCTGCTGAAGTATCGCAAAATTTCAACGCTCTACGAACAAGGTTTGGCATCTAATGTCTAACATCTGGAACACCAATCTGGTAACTGAAGGTTTAAAACTATGTTTGGATGCTGGTAATGTTCGAAGCTACCCAGGCACAGGCACCACTTGGTCAGACATTTCAGGTAATGGATACAACTTCACCATCAATGCCTCAGCTTATTCAACAGCTGGCAGCATCCCTCACATGAACTTTGAAGGAAGTTATGGTGCTGCCAAGCGGGTGGTCAGTGGTGCTTTAACGGATGTCCCAAATTATTTTGATGGTACTGTTATGATATTCAGTAGTATTCTAAACAGTACGTCCACGTGGAGAACACTGATTCGTGGAGCTAGTAGTGACCATCAAGTAATTGTTGAAGCTGGGTCCAATCGGTTAGGGATGTACGACAACAACAATGTAGGATTCTTATATTCAGGTGTAGATGTCACAAGCATCCCTAACACCTATACTAACTTTAATTGTCTCACTTGGAAATTTTCCCAGGGGTCTCCATATTACAGTTTTCAATGGAACGCCTCTGGCACTGAATACACTATCACTAATAGTAATGCTACTTTCAATAATGGGTTCTGTGTGATTGGTGCCTATCATGATGGTAGCACTGCTGTAGGAAGTAGTTCACAATACTGGGGTAAGATTGCAGTATTTTTATATTATGAACGCCACTTATCACAAACAGAAATCACAAGAAACTATAACACATTTAGAAACCGATTTGGAGTGTAACTATGTTTGAACACAGAAACTATGTCATCTTTGATGCCACTGAAATTCCTTTGATTGACTTCTCACAGGTCATGGAAACATCTGAAAACACACTACGTAAGACTGTGGATGGTACCAAGACATTTGTGAAATGGGAAGGTGAAACACCTGCCTGTGTGGAAGCGCTCACCACAAAAGGTGATTATCTCACACATCAAGAAATGTTGGAAGCATTAATTGCTGAAGAATGGAATCCTCCCATGATAGCTGGTGTTGAGTAATGGGTGTAGAAACCGGCCCAAACATCATCACTTCAGGATTGGTGCTATCCTATGATGGCGCCAATGTAAGAAGCTTTCTTGGTGAACCCACCACTAACTATTCTAGGAATGCTAGAGATTTTAGTGGAACTGCGTACGCTAGCGAGGATGAATGGGCGTCGGACCCCACTAAGCTAACAAAAGTATACCGTTCAACAATACCAACCCCTATAGGAAATGGTGCCACATTAATATATGAATCTGGTGCTGCGGGCTATCATCATTTAAGTAGGTGGGGAGGTGGTGGTGAAAGCGGAACACACTCGTTGTCTTGTTATGTCTATCCTGTTACCACAGACATCACAGAATTCATGATTGGTATGTTAGGAGACGGTAGCAATAGTGTGTATTTCAATTTGAATACCTTAGCAATATCTTATGGGGGAGGTATTTCCAACCGAGATGCCTTTATAGAAACAGTTCCAGGATATCCTGGATGGTATCGTGTAGGAGCTAACATTGAAGGTCGTGTTGGAGGGTGGGTTGGTGCCATCGGATATTCCATTCATACAAGTTATACTGGAACAGCAGGTAACAAAAGATGTTACATCACAGGAGCACAATACGAACTCATCAGCAAACCTAGTGCTCGATTTCTAGAAGCACAGGCCAGTAGAACTACCACAAACGCAGTGGCGGATTTGACAAACAATGCCTATCATTCCAATCTGCTGAACGGTACTTCCTATTCCAGTTCCAATGGTGGTTCCATGGTGTTTGATGGGTCAAATGACTATCTTTCAGGTCCTAACATCTCATCATCCTTTACCTCTAACATGACAGCAGAAGCCTGGATCAAAGTGAACGCATCCTCTGGTGATTGGGTCCGCATTGTAGGAAGTGGAGGAAATAGTGGAAACAGAACATTTGGCTTATGGTACGGAACTGACAGAAGATTGTTATGGCAACGCTACGGTGCGTCTGACCCAAGTATTTACCCGGGTACTGGTACTTATACACTACCTATAGGTACCTGGCAACACGTGGTGGCTACTACATCCGGCTCATCACACGTTCTATATGTAAACGGCAGTAGTATAGGAACTGCCACCGCAGCAGGTCCATGGGCAGCTTCAGGAGAAGCAGTTACCGTGGGGTTCGCCGGATTCCATACTTATACTAACAGTAATATTGCCATTATCAATCTATACAACACAGCTTTATCAGCAGCAGAAGTCGCACAAAATTTCAATGCCACCCGAGCAAGGTTTGGTGTATAATGGCATACTTTCATAGTCCTAATAATGTGACAACCGGATTAGTATTATGTTTAGATGCTGCTAATGTTCGGAGCTATCCAGGAGATCCCACCACAAATTTGTCTTATAATAATGGACAAGGAGGCAGTGAATTCCTGGCAGCATCTATTTCATGGACCAATTCTGGTTCTTGGACTTTGAACACCAACAACACCACGATTGATAAACCCACAATTGTAGATATTCCAAATCTACCATCATTACCCACCAATCTTCGAGTCATCAGTGGAGTCACGGATACAGTTGGTAGTCAACATCATGGGTGTGGGTTTACCTATATTAATCCATCCACAACATATACGATGTCCGTCTGGTTCAGACAAAATCGGGCAGGAGTCTCTGCGCCGTATCTACGAACAAATGTTAACAACAATCAAATAGGTACTTTTTCTTATAACGGATCCACTAATTCTGCCACATGGCCAGCAGGTAAATGGATTAGAATTTCTGCTACAGGAACCACGCAAGCAAACGAAAATGGTATCTACTTAAGCGATTACATTGGAACACGGGTGGGAGATACAACGTATTTTTACGGTCATCAAGTGGAAGTTGGTTCCATCATGACACCTTTAGTGGCAGGAACTAGAAATGCTGCTTGGAGTAGCTTAGTAGGCAGTATAACAGGCACACCCACTAATGGTCCTACCTATAATAGTTCCACAGGTAATATTGTGTTTGACGGAAGCAATGACTATATAAATTTGTCTAGTAACATTCAATCAGGATATGTAGCTGCCAGCTATGAATTTGTGTTGGAAACCGGAGCACTTCCTTCTAGCACCTATTATCAATTGTACATTCAAGAAAATAGTACATGGATGGCGTTGTATAACTATGGTGGTATCACCTTTTTTGGAATAGATTTAAACAATGGCTCTGGTTGGTTTGATAATAATGGTGGTCATACTACTGGTGCCAGAACCACCACCACACTACAAGCCAACACGAAATATCATCTGGTGTATGCTTGGAACGGTAGTCAAGTGAAGGTATATCTGAATGGCAACTTGGAATCCACCACATCCACGTTACAAGCTGCTAATGGCCGACAAAATGTTACATCTCTGGGCGCAGGTACCACACCCAGAATGATTGGGTCTCGTGGAGTTGGCAGCAACGTATGGAACGGTAAAATGTACCAAGTGAAATTCTATAGTAAAGCATTGTCACAAACAGAAGTGACAGAATTGTACTCAATCAATAAAACACGTTTCGGAGTATAACATGGCTACTGCTGGAGGTCCTAATATAGCACGTTCTGGTCTGGTTTTTGCTATAGACTCAGCAAGTCCAAGCAGTATTTCTCCTCTTGGATGTACTGGATTTAGTGGAGCTCCACAACTTGTAAAAAATCTTATTACAAGAACAGATAGTATAAGTTCTTTGAATGATGTTCGACTAACTGGAGTAGATTTTTATACTGCGGTTGGAATTTCCTACCCCGAAGGTAGTTACGGTGGGGATATAGCAGGTAGACAAGGTATTACTCCGGGATACAATGTTCGTAGTGGTTCAAAGACCTATGACGCAAGTAGAGCGTTACATTTATGGGTATGGAACAACGACACCCAAGCTTGGGTAGCCGATAGTTATTTTACTGGGCTTCGTTTAAATGGCCACTGCTATGATAATTGGGCTGGTGCTGAAACTGGATGGCAGTCTGAATTAAATAAGTTCAATTCTGATTTTAATACAATCAATAATGCATTTCCAAATTGCACATTTATTGTTGCCGGGTCGCACGCCGCACAAAATTATGATACACCAACAATCAATAATTTAATTAGTTTAGGCGCTCCCTCTAGTACTGTAAGTTCTTGGACAAATAATGCGGCGTGGAGAGAGTTCGTATTGGTGGGTAAACCGGGATTAGGTAGTGGAAACGCATATGGATGGGTGTTTGAAAATTATCCTACGAATAGTACAGAAGTCGCACATTTAAACTTTCGTTTACCTGTTGAAAAAATCACCAATTTGCAATTTGATGGCACCGATGATTACATAGATACCGGAAAAACTGCCAGTCAGTTGGGCATCTATGATGCTGATTACACATGCTCAGCCTGGGTGTATCCTACCAGCTTATCTAGTGACCGAACTATGTTTGGTACCGACCAAACTGCACTTCGTCAAGGAATGCATCTGGTATTCAGAAGTGGCAGTATCTATCAAGGACATTATGCTTCAGATTTCTCTGCCGGCTCTGTGGATGTAAACAACTGGTATCACATCACCTACACCTATGTGAAATCCTCAGGTACTGCCACCATCTATAAAAACGGCGTGTCACAAGGCAGTGGAACCATTTCTTCCTTCATTGGCACCACTAACATTCTTTTGGGTCGTTGGGCAGGAGGTTACAATTTCTCTGGTAATGGAGCATCTTATTATATTTGGAACCGGGCCCTTTCAGCTACAGAAGTCACACAAAACTTCAATGCCCAACGTAGTAGATTCGGAATTTAGATAAATAGTTAGAAACACTTTTAGGTGAGGAACCATGGCTATCACCACTCGTCAAGAATTGAAAGATTACTGTCTCCGCCGTCTAGGGTACCCCGTGATTGAAATCAACGTGGATGATGACCAGGTGGAAGACAGAGTACAAGATGCTATCGACTATTGGAATGAATATCATTTCGATGGTGTGGAACGTGTGTATCTGAAGGCTCAGGTGGAAGCTTCAGAACTTCGCTTGTCCACCATCTTCGCCTCACAATTCACAATAGATGAAGTCATCACAGGCGCCACATCTGGTGCCACCGCCAAAGTGTATGCTGTGAAGGCCAGCAACATCTTGAAGATTCGGAAGGTGAATGGCACGTTCAGCAACGGGGAGACCATCACAGGTGGTACTTCTGGGTTCTCCACCACGCTTCATGCCACCTTGGCCTACACCGAGAAGAGCTGGACCTCAGGTGATTTTGCCGTCACAGATGCCGTGACAGGTGTGATTCGTGTGTTGCCATTTGGTGACGCAGGAAGCAGTCGCGCCAGCACCAACATCTTTGATGTGGTGTATCAATTCCGTCTGAATGATATGTACAACTTGCTGTCATCAGATGTCATCTACTATCAACAAGTGAAACAACATCTACAACTGCTAGATGATATGTTTGCAGGTTCTCGCACCTTCACCTTCAACAGAAAGAAGGATGTCATTCATCTGGACGTGGACATGGACACCACGTTTGATGATGGTGACTATGTGGTGTTTGAAGTGTATCGTGCCTTGGACCCAGAAACCTACACAGAAATCTACAATGATATGTTTCTTCGCCGCTATGTGACAGCTCTCATCAAACGTCAATGGGGTGAAAACATGAAGAAGTTTGGTGGCATGCAACTGCCTGGTGGTGTCACTCTGAATGGACAAGTCATCTTTGATGAAGCCTTGGCAGAAATCAATGAGTTGGAAAAAGAAATGCAAACCCGTTACGAGTTGCCCGTTGACTTCATGGTAGGCTAACATGGCCACAAACTTCTATTTTCAAAGCGGTAGTTCACAAGGAACCACAAACGAACAACGGCTCCTGGAAGACCTCATCATAGAAAGCATCAAGATATACGGTCATGATGTGTACTATCTCCCACGTACTTCTGTGAAACAAGATGAGATACTGGGAGAAGATGTGTTGAGTCGTTTTGAAAATGCCTACCCCATTGAAATGTATCTCACCAACATCCAAGGGTGGGAAGGTGATGGAGAATTGTTCACCAAGTTTGGTATTCAAGTGACTGACCAAGCCACATTCGTGGTGTCCAAGCGTCGTTGGGAAGATGCTGTGGGCAGTGCTCCAGATGAACTGCTTCAGATTCCTAGTCGGCCTGCCGAAGGTGATTTGATTTATTTTCCACGCACCAACGCCATGTTTGAAATCAAGTTCGTGCAACATCTGAATCCTTTCTATCAATTGAACAAGTTCTACATCTACAGCATGAGCTGTGAATTGTATCAATACAGCTCTGAAAAGTTTGACACAGGTGTGCAAGAAATTGATGCAGCAGAAACAGCCAATTCACAAGATGTGTTTGAGTACAACATCTTGATGGAATCAGGAGATGTGTTGCTGCTTCAATCAGGATTCAGCATCGTGCAAGAACAATTTGGTACTCGTGCGTTGGTGCCATTCAGTGATAATGCTTCTATAGAAACTGAGGGCCGTGACATCCTGGACTTCAGTGAAATCAATCCTTTCGGTGAATTCTAATGTTCAAAGGTCAGTACTTCTATCATCAACACATCAGAAAGGCTATTATCGCATTTGGCACGTTGTTCAACAACATCCAGATTCGTAGAACCAATGATGCAGATGAGACCGTTCAAAGTCTATTTGTGCCTTTGAGTTATGCTCCCAAGCAGAAATTCATTGACCGTATTCGTGAAGCTCCAGAACTGGAAACAGGTCGTGCCACATTCGCCATCACACTACCTAGAATTGGTTTTGAAATCACCAACTTCAATTACGACCCATCCAGAAAACTAGCCATTCGTCAGAATGTTCGTGCTGTAGATGAATCAGGTACCTCCGCCACAGGTGTGAGATATTCATTTGTGAGCACGCCTTACAACATGGGCATCAGCATGAGTGTGTTTGCCAAGAATCAAGATGATGGATTGCAAATCATTGAACAGATTCTTCCCTATTTCAATCCAGATTTCAATGTCACCATCAACACCATTCCTGAACTTGGTGTGAAAAACGACTTGCAAATTGTACTAGATAATGTATCATACCAGGATGAATGGGAAGGCAGTTTTGACAAACGTTTGAGTGTGGTGTGGGACTTGAGCTTCACAGTGAAATTGAATATGTACGGATATGTTCGAGATGCCAACCTCATCAAGAAGGTCATCCAGAACATCTATGCAGACCCCACATTGTTGGAAGGACGTTTGCCAGGTAACACACAGGTGGGAACCAGAATCACCACAGAACCAGACCCCACCACAGCTCTTCCCACAGACAACTACGGTTACATTCAAGATTTTGATGAAATCTACACAGGTGAATAATGACGTTTGATAATTTAAATGATAAGTTCAATGTGATGAAAACTGAGGAAGACACAACTGCCATAGTGCCAGTTCCTTTAGATGATGATGCGGCTCATGCACGTGAAACGTTACGCAATCTGATTGACAAGGGGAATGAAGCCATCGATGGCATTCTGCACATTGCCAAAAACAGTGACCATCCCAGAGCCTATGAAGTGGCAGGACAGTTGATTAAAACGGTGTCTGACACAGCCAAAGACTTGCTGGAAGTACAGAAGCGCAAGAAAGATTTGGAAAAGGAAGACAAGCCAAAAATACAGACCCAGAACAATTTGTTTGTAGGGTCCACACATGAATTGTTGAAGGCTATGAAACAAGCGGCCGAGCCTGTCAAGATAGAGGAAACGCATGATTGATGAACAAAGTTCATATCATGGTAATCCCAACTTAAAGTCCATTGGTTATCAGCATCAGTTCACCCCTGAAGAAATTCAAGAGATGGTGAAGTGTCAGAATGACCCAGTGTACTTCATTGAAACCTATTGTCACATTGTTTCGTTGGACAAAGGTTTGATTAAATTCAAGTTGTATGATTGTCAGAAGAAGAAAGTGGATGTGATTCTGAACAACAGAAAAGTGGTGTTGATGGAAGGTCGTCAGCAAGGCAAGACCATCACCTCAGCCGCCTGTATTCTCTGGTACACATTGTTTCAGGAAAGCAAGACGGTGGCCATCTTGGCCAACAAAGGCAGTGCCGCTCGTGAAGTGCTGGACCGGTATCAAATCATGTACGAACATCTCCCCATGTGGATGCAACAGGGTGTTCGAACCTGGAACAAGGGTAACGTGGAACTGGAAAATGGTAGCAAAGTGTTCACCGCCGCCACCACAGCCTCAGGTATTCGTGGTAAATCTGTGAACTGGCTGTACATTGACGAAGCTGCCATCATTCCCAACAACGTGGCAGAAGAATTCTTCGCCTCAGTGTACCCCACCATTTCTGCCGGTACCACCACCAAGATTCTGCTGACCTCAACACCATTGGGCTACAATCATTTCTGGAAGTTCTGGAATGAAGCAGAACAAGGCAAAAATGGTTTCGTGTGCCACTTCATCCCCTACTGGGAGATTCCAGGCCGTGATGAGACTTGGGCTGAAGAACAACGCAAGACATTGGGGGAAGTGAAGTTCAATCAGGAAGTGTTGTGTGAGTTCCTGGGTTCCAGTAACACGTTGATTAATGGCAGAACACTGTCTCAGATGAGTAGCATGGAACCCATCTTTCAGAATGACATGGGATTGATGTTGTATGAAGAACCCAATCGTGAACGAACCTACGTGATTACCGTGGACGTGGCTCGAGGTGTGGGTGGCGACTACTCGGCATTCACTGTTGTGGATGTCACTGATATGCCATACAAACTGGTGGGCAAGTTCAAGAACAACACCATTGCACCCATGTTGTTTCCTGAAGTGATACGTAAAACAGCTCAAGATTACAACAACGCCATGGTACTAGTGGAAACCAATGACATCGGGGGACAGATTGCTGACATCTTGTATTCTGAACTGGAGTATGAAAACATTCTGAGTACAGTGAAAGAAAACAATCAAACATTCATCAGTCCAGGGTTCTCCAAGTCCACTACGTTGGGTGTCAGAACCACCAAGACGGTGAAACGAACAGGATGTTTTGCCATCAAGAGTTTGCTGGAAGAGAAAAAACTAAATATATTTGACGCCGAAACCATCCATGAATTTTCAACATTCGTGGAGAAAAGTGGTAGCTACGTAGCTGATGAAGGGTATCACGACGATTTAGTGATGACTCTGGTCCTTTTTGGATGGCTGACTACCAATCAATATTTTCGAGAACTCACGGATGTGAACGTCCGTGAAAGAATCTATAAGCAACAGATGCTGCAAATCGAGGATGAATTGACTCCTTTTGGCTTTATAGATGATGGTAACGTTGAAGAAACGTTCGTGGCCAACAATGTTGTATGGTCCACAGACAAAAATTTGCCATGGAAGATAGATAAAGATTCGTAAACTTATAAATATTTTAAACTTGTTCCAAGACAATTGAAATCAGGTCTTTGAAAAATTACACAGATATAGGAGATTAACATGGCATTTCAACTTTCGCCGGGCGTACTAGTCGTTGAAAAGGACCTAACCAATGTAGTCCCTGCTGTTGCCACCTCAATTGGTGGTTTCGCAGGTGATTTCCAATGGGGTCCAGTTCTCGACCCAGTAACCATCAGTTCAGAAATTGAATTGGTGAAAACATTTGGCAAGCCAAATGACACAACAGCAGCAAGTTTCTTCTCAGCTGCCAACTTCTTGAGCTACTCAAACAATCTTAAGGTGGTTCGTGCCGTTGGTACCGCAGCTCGCAACGCTGTGTCAACAGGTACCGCCGTTGCCATCAACAATGAAACTGCATGGGACGCTAACTATGCCGGCGGTCAAGGTGCCGTCGGTGAATTTGCTGCCAAGTATCCAGGTGCTTTGGGTAACTCACTCCTGGTGTCCATGGCTGACTCAGCAACTTTCTCAGGCTGGACTTACACAGTCAATGGTGATACTGTATCTGGTGCGGATTTGTTTGATGATGCACCAGGTACATCTGCATATGTAAGTGCTGTAGGTGGTGCTGATGATGAATTACACATTGTAGTGGTAGATGAAGATGGTCTCATCTCAGGTACAGCTGGCACAGTGTTGGAAAAGTTTGCCAACGTGTCCAAGGCAGCTGATGCCAAGACAACAGAAGGCGCCAACAACTACTATGTGGAGGTGTTGAAAGGCTCCAAGTACATCTGGTGGATGGATCACACTTCATCAGTGGAAGGATCTGACACAGCTTGGGGTTCATCAGCAGCAGGAACCACATTCAAGACCATGAGCGCAGTGGTCACCAAGTCATTGACTGGTGGTGTGTCAGCTTCACCAACAGATGGTCAACTCATCACTGCATACGAACAATTTGAAAACGCAGAATTGATTGATGTGAACTTGTTGGTATGTGGTCCACATAGTGCCACTGTGTCATCAGATGTGATTGACATCGCAGCAGCACGTATGGACGCCATGGCTTTCGTTTCACCTGAGCTGGCTGATGTGTACAACAACGCCGGCGATGAAGCCACAGATATCTTATCCTTCCGTAACTCACTAACATCCACTTCCTATGCTGTGCTTGACTCAGGTTGGAAGTATCAATACGACAAGTACAATGACAAGTACCGCTGGATCCCATTGAATGCTGACGTGGCAGGTCTATGTGCACGTACAGACGCCATTGCTGATCCTTGGTTCTCACCAGGTGGTCTAAATCGTGGTCAAATCAAGAATGTGGTGAAGTTGGCTTACTCACCAGACAAGACAGACCGTGACACACTTTACAAAAAGGGTGTGAATCCCGTGGTGGCATTCCCAGGTGAAGGCACTGTGTTGTTCGGCGACAAGACACTTCTTGCCAAGCCATCAGCCTTCGACCGCATCAATGTTCGTCGTTTGTTCATCGTACTAGAAAAGGCTATTGCCACAGCAGCCAAGTATCAATTGTTTGAATTCAATGATGCCTTCACACGTGCACAATTCCGTAACTTGGTGGAACCATTCCTCCGTGACATCAAGGGTCGTCGTGGTATCTACGACTTCCGCGTAATCTGTGATGAAACCAATAACACAGGTGAAGTGATTGACCGGAACGAATTCGTAGCTGACATCTACATCAAGCCAGCACGTTCCATCAACTTCATCACATTGAACTTCATTGCAACACGTACTGGTGTGGCATTTGAAGAAATCGTAGGCGCCTAATCAATAACTTCTAGGAGAAGAAACAAATGGATATTTCACAATTTAAGAATAAGTTAGGCGCAGGTGGTGCACGTCCAAACCAATTCCTAGTGACACTAACTTTCCCTGCTGCTGTTGGAGCAGGTGCAAGTGATGACTCACTACTGGTTACATCTGCAGCCTTGCCAGCATCAAACGTCAATCCAACCATCGTGCAATATCGTGGTCGTGAAGTGAAGATGGCTGGTGAACGGACATTTGATCCATGGACCATTACAGTGTTGAATGACACCACCATGAAGCTTCGTCGTTTGTTTGAATCATGGTCCAACTTGATGAACAACCGTTTGAATAACGGTGGCTCATTGGCACCAGCTACATATATGTGTGACTTGTCAGTTGCACAACTGGACCGCAATGATGAAGTCATTCGCACCTACAACATCTACAACTCATTCCCAATTACTGTTTCTGAAGTGGCTTTGGCTTACTCAGCAAACGATGTGATTTCAGAATTCAATGTGACGTTCCAATACTCACATTTTGAAGTGACACCTGTTTAATCCTTAACCTAGGATAGGTAAACATATTATGGATATTTTTGGATACGAAATCAAGCGGAAGGAACCGGCACAAACTGAGCGTTCGTTTGTGCCACCTTCTGATGACGGCGCACTAGACACCATCAAAGCCGGTGGGTATTACGGTTCTTATTTGGATTTGGAAGGTGCCGCTAAAAATGAATCAGAACAAATCAAACGTTACCGCGATATCTCATTGATGGCGGATGTGGATGCCGCCATTGATGATGTCGTGAATGAAGCCATCGCCAATCTTGACAATGAAGATGCTGTGAAGATTGATTTGCGTAATGTGAAAATTTCTTCAACAGTGAAGAAAAGCATTGAACAAGAATTTGAAAACATTTTGAGCCTGCTTCATTTCAAAGACAAAGGTCAAGATTATTTTCGTCGTTGGTACATTGACGGCAGAATGTATTTTCACAAGGTGATTGATACCGCAAAACCCAAGCAAGGCTTGACGGACATTCGGTACATTGACCCAAGAAAAATCAAGAAAGTACGTAACGTCATCAAAGAGAAGGAACCCAAGACAGGTGTGGAATTTGTGAAGAATGTGGAAGAGTTCTTCATGTACAATGAAAAGGGGATTCATATGTCCCCAAACATGGCTCTGTCCACACAAGTTCAAGGATTGAAAATCACCAAGGACGCCATCTGCTACACCCCATCAGGTTTGTTTGATGTGGACCAACAAATGGTGTTGAGTTATCTTCACAAAGCCATCAAGCCAGCCAATCAGCTTCGCATGATGGAAAATGCTCTAGTGATTTATCGGTTGGCTCGTGCGCCAGAACGCCGTATCTTCTACATTGATGTGGGTAATCTTCCCAAGTTGAAGGCAGAACAATACCTGAAGGACATCATGAATCGCTATCGGAACAAGATGGTGTATGATGTGAACACAGGTGAGCTACGAGATGACAAGAAGGCCATGAGCATGTTGGAAGACTTCTGGTTACCTCGTCGTGAAGGTGGCAAGGGTACAGAAATTCAAACTTTGCCAGGTGGGCAAAATCTCGGTGAGATTGCTGACATTGAATATTTCCAACGCAAGTTGTATCAGGCATTGAATGTTCCCATGTCACGGTTGCAACAACAAGGTGGTTTGAACTTTGGTCGTGCAGCTGAAATCACCCGTGATGAATTGAAGTTCACCAAGTTCATTGGCAAACTTCGTAGACAATTTGCTTTGATGTTCCATGACTTGTTGAAAACACAATTGATTCTGAAGGGTGTGTTGACGGAACAGGATTGGACAGACATGGTGGAATCCATTGAGTATGTGTACGCACAAGATGCCTACTACACAGAAAGCAAAGACCAGGAAATCATGCGTTCACGAATTGATTTGTTGACACAAGTGGATCCCTTCGTAGGCAAGTATCTAAGCAAGAGCTACATTCAGAAGAACATCTTGCGTTTCACAGAAGAAGAAATCACTGAGATGGAAAATGAGATGGAGGAAGTGGCATCAGCCTCCATGGATTACTCTGAACCACTAGAAGATCCAAATCAACCAGGCAACATTCTACCCAAGGGAAGTCCTTTCCCAGCTCCACCGGAGAAGAAGAATGGAACTAAGTGAAGTTAAAATTGGTGACATGGTCACCTTCACACACAACAAAAAGAAATTAACCGGCAAAGTCATCTATCGTCATGACTCTGCTGATAACAAAAAAGCTGAACGTGCTGCCTTGATGGGTCATGTGAATGTCCAGGTCATGGACAACAACTCCTATCCTGTGACTGTGCATGTTTCCAAGTTGAAACCCGCCATTAAAGAGGAAACACAAATGGAAGAACATCTTAATGAAACTGTATTGGATTTGATTGACCATATCGACAGCGGTGACAACATCGCAGCTGAAGCTACACTGAACAACATTCTACAACAACGTGCTGCTGAAGTGTTGGATGCCTTGAAAGTGGAAGTGGCCTCCACCATGTTCAACACACAAGAATGTGCTGAATGTGAGGAACAAAGTGAAGAAGTTACTAATGAAGCCTTGAAGGGCAATCAACACAAGATTGATGCCAACAAGAATGGCAAGATTGATGCACATGATTTCAAGTTGCTTCGTGGCAAGAAGAAAGGTATGAAGGAAGAAGTGGAACTAGATGAAGCTTCCTACTCAGCCAAGAAGGCACCTGGCAAAACATTTGGTAAGGTTGCCAAGATGGCATCACGTAAGTATGGTAAAGAACGTGGCGCCAAGATTGCAGGTGCCGTACTTGCCAAGCTCAGAAAGAAAGGAAAGTAACTCATGAACAAGGCCACAATGACCGACGCTGACATGAAGCAGCGGGAAAAGATTGTGAAGTCCATGAAGAAGAGCTTCAAGGATTTTCGCAAGCGTTATGGTGCTGATGCCAAGAATGTGATGTATGCCACAGCTACCAAGATGGCCATGAAAGAAGCTGTGAAAGATGAAGCTGACAAGGGTGAATATGATTACGAAGGTGACATGGCCAAGTCCTCACTTCGCACCATTGCTCGTAATGCACAAATGATGCATGACATGCTAGATGAAAACACCAATCTTCCAGAATGGGTGGCAAGCAAAATCACTTTGGCAGAAGATTACATTGTGTCAGCAGCACAATACATGCAATCGGAAATGTCAGAAGAAGTTAAACTTGAAGAAGGTTCTTACAACCCAGAACCCGCTCGTCAATCTTCCAACAAGCGCATGGTGAAGAAAGGTAAAGCAGGTCGTGAAAGAAATGCTCAGCAATACATGAAGAACATGATGTTGCCACGTAGTCAAAGAAAATCAGCTCCTATCAAAGGAACTGATAAACACGGCAACCGTTTTGCAAAGCATGTTTCAGGTCCTTACATGGGTGAAGAAGTGGACCAAGTTGATGAATACAACGCCACACCTTTCAGAAATGCAGAACGTGGTCCACGTGGCAGCAAGCCAGCAGGTCAACCACGAACATCCAACAGCAGACAATTCTTCCGCCCACCTGAAGGCTT
>Ga0222714_10002639_pt1 | contig 18840 bp, 12 predicted proteins | sample C33_3DmetaG_FD_165048 | JGI IMG/M metagenome (GOLD analysis project Ga0222714, IMG submission 165048) | Estuarine water microbial communities from San Francisco Bay, California, United States - C33_3D | ecosystem: Environmental > Aquatic > Marine > Unclassified | place: USA: California...
GTGCACCTCAAGAGACTCTGTCTGTGCGCGGGGCTGGCAGTATCGTGCGTTGATCTTGCGCGCGCACAGGAAGCGCAAGGACTGTTCCAACAGGCGCAGATGGTCCCTGATGGAGGAATCGTCTTTGGTGTAGACAAGATCACCAACACGTTTCTGTTCACGGGGAACGCCGACGTAACGGTACCCCTGGGAGATGGTTCCCTGCGATGGACGAATGCCTATCGCTCCTCGACCTTTCGGACGGCGCAGTCGGCCACGCGCGATAACCAAACCGCCCAGTTGTTCTGGGATCAGCCCATTTCACCCACACTCCATGCCGTGCTGCGTGGTGCATGGACGCTATGGGCTGATGACTCGCGTTCGGCCGGACTGTCCAAGCTGCAGCGCCTGAGTGGCGCAGCCGGACTGCGATTCGCCGACCTCCAAGGTGTATGGACCGCCGAGGGATTTGCTGGTGCTGAGGATACCGACCAACTCGGAGTGCGCACCGTGGGGCCCATGGTTGGTGTACAGGCTACGGTTCAGCAGTTGGATCTGGAGGAGTGGAGCGTGTCGGGTAGGGGGCTTGCCGATTGGCACTACCTGGACGCACGGCGGACGAACAGTGATCTTGATCTTCGTACTGATGTACGACGGGAGCTGGATGGTGGGTCTAGTGTCCGTGTGGGTGGTGGACTGGGTCGGCTGGCGCGACAGTACGTCACGCAACTGCCTCAGCTGGTCGATGTGTCGGAGCTTCAGGTTGAAGGACGTTTTGAACAGCGATTCGATGTCGATGCCGACGTGACCTACTGGATCCATCCCAACGTTGGCCTCCAGGCCGTCGGAATGCTCTCCTCGACAACGATCAGCAGACGGTACGATCAACCGGAAGTGGCCGTGCCGGTGACGGCGGTGAACCGCGAGCTGGATGAATTTCTCGTAGATCTGCAGGGACGCCTGTTGCTGCAGTACCCAACGTGGGTAGCCACGGTTGCCGTGGATCGGTATCAGCGCAACGAGGCAAATGTGGTTCGCCCCTTTCACACCATCGATCAATCCGATCTTGAGACCATCCGTTCCCAAGAATTCCAGCGGGATAACCAGACGGGAAGAACACGGCTGTTTGTCCAGGCCTCATGGCAACCGTCCGAGCGAGATACGCTCACCGGCGAGTGGACGTCGTGGCTATTGCAGTACGACACGCCCAGTGCTGCCAACGACGATGACCGCGATGAGCTCCAAGCCATCGCTACGGTGAGGTATGCCAGGCGCATTTCGGATCTGCTCTCCGTAGGAGCAGCACTCTCTGGTCAGTACGTACACTTCGTGTACTTGAAGGCTACGCGGAGTTCGCTGAACAACGTCAACAACGTACTGCGGTTTGCCCCTTTTGTTCGCATTCATGGCAGGGATATCCAAGCTCAGCCGCAGTTGGAAGTCTTGGCGAACTACACGGTGTTTGACTTCGAAGATGCAGCAGGCGAACAGCGATCATTTGGATTCCGACAAGTTTCCTACCGGGACTCGGTGCGTATTCGTCTTACGTCGCGCCTGCGGTTGGAAGCACCGTTACTGGTGCGCTACTTTGAGCGATCTGTGTTGCAGTGGGCGGACTTTGCCGAGATTCCCAACACCGGGAATCTGGAGTACCTTTTCCAGGTGCAACTCTGCACGCAGCCATCACCGGCGTGGGATGTGGGGGCGGGGATCCGCGCCTATACGCTCGAGCAGCGATCCTTCATCGTAGCTCCTGGCCTGCCGTCGCTGCTTAGTGGTGTGCAGTCGATTGGTCCGCAGGCTACGGTACGATACACGGCCAGTGATGGTTCTACACTATCATTGCACGGATGGTACGAGTTCCAAACGCTGTACCCGACGGGAACGCGTGAGCTGCCGAACCTCTTGATGCAAGCACGTGTTTCCCTATGATTCCGATGGCAGACAACCACCACGATATCAATCCTGTGTATCGGCTCGAGCTGGAGAGTCAGATAGGCGAGTTGCGTCGGCTGGATGCGTTCCTGAGGTCGATTCCAGACTGTGCTGTGCTACCGCCAGAGGCGTATCACAACATCTTGCTGGTCCTCACCGAGGCAGTCAGTAACGCCATGGCGCATGGAAACCAGTACCATCCGGAGCGCCCAGTAACTGTTCAGGCATCAATGGCCGATCGCCAGTTACGGATGACGGTCACGGATTGCGGTCCGGGGTTCGATCCGTCAACGCTTCCAGATCCACTACATCCCGATCGGTTACTCCAGGAGGGTGGTCGCGGAGTGTTTCTGATGCGTCACATGGCCGACGAAGTCACCTTCGAGCTTACACCCGAGGGACTGACGGTACACCTTCTGGTGCGGTGGTAAGGCGCTCGAGATGTGCAGTGATGTGCGCCGTGATATGCGCCGTGATATGCTTGGCAATCATATCAAACTCAAGGTTGACGGCACTGCCAACAGATAGTGCGCTGATCGTAGTGCGCTGAAGTGTGTGGGGGATCACGGCAATCTTGAATCGATCTGCGGCGAGCTCAGCGATCGTAAGTGACACGCCTTCCATGCAGATGGAACCAACGGGAATCAGCCACTTGCCGAACGAGGCAGGGTATGTGCACCAGACTTCCCAACCATTGTCGTTGTGAATGATCTCGTCGATCGTTCCGGTGGTATCCACGTGACCCTGGACCATGTGGCCTCCGAGCCGGTCCATCAATCGAACCGCTCTCTCAAGGTTTACGCGGCTACCTTCATGAAGCGTTCCCAACGTGGTTTTCCGCAGCGTTTCGGCCACGGCAGTCACCGAAAACGTGGTCTCATCGTGATGCGTCACGGTCAGGCAGCAGCCGTTCACCGCAATCGAGTCGTCCACGTGGACGTCGGTGGTGACATGCGGCGCCGCGATGGTAAAGTGGCGCCCGTCACCGTCGTGTACGGCACGTATAATGGTGCCGACTTCTTCAATGAGTCCGGTAAACATCAGGAGAGCGTCGTATCTACGATCCTCGCACAAAGGCGGAGATCAGATCGCGGTAGTTGGAGATGCCTAAACCAGCTGGTACACCCTCGTGGCCAGCGCCCTCTACGCGGATGATCGTCTTTGGGTTCTTTGCTGCGCGATACAATGCTTCACCATGCACGGCGAGAGGAACAAAGATGTCATCCTTGCCGTGAAACATCAACAGCTTAGTATCCACCTCAGCAATGCGATCGATGTTCCGATAACCATCACGCAGAAGGTATCCACCTGGGATGTTCAACACTGTTCCTGTCTGGACCAATGCCTCGCCACTGGCGAAGATCGATTCGGTGATCACCCCGGCAGATTTGTGTCGCGTAGCTGCCCACAGGGCCGGTACGCCACCCAAGGAAAAACCATAATGCACAATCTGTGTGGTATCCACATCCGTGCGCTCACGCACGTAGTTCAGAGCTGCTAGGGCATCGGCCTTCAGCGACTCCTCGTCGGTGCTCTTGCCGGTGCTCATGCCATAGCCCCGATAGTCGTAGATGAACACATCGAAGCCACACTGATAGAGGTACTCTACACGTGGCCAGTAGTACTGGAGGTGGTCGTAGTTGCCATGGTGGTACACGATCACCGGATGTGGTTCCACGCGCAGAGAGTCGGGCTGACGGCAGTAATATCCGTGGAGTGTCTCGCTGCCAGATGTCAGAAGAACGGCTTCTCGGTATTCAACCGCGATGACGTCCGTCGAGAGATCATAGGCTTCAAGGACTTGCGAGTTAAAGAGGAAACCGTCGAGAGAACAGGAGCCAAGCAAGAGGGCAATCGCCACAAGGGCAGGCCAGAGAGTACGCGGTAGAAGTGTTACAGCCACAGGACACCTCCAATGAAGACGCCAAATGAACCATGACCCCTGATCGAGGATTCTCCTTCAACAATGCCTGCCATGGTATTCACGTTCGCTGCCTGCCAGATCAACTCACCTTGCAGTGAGAACTTGTCACTCACGGGGATCTGCGTGCCGACCATCGGGCTAAATAATAGCGAGGTCATGTCTACCGGACCCAGCGCCTGCCATGTGGCATGCGTGCCGGCATAGACCAGTGATTGCGGAGCGATCTCCCAACTGGCCGTAACCTGCATATCCGGGTAGAGCCGCACGTTCTGTAGCTTGACCATATCCGAAAACGCAATCACCCGGCCAGAGACGGTGATCTCGGGGGTAACACCATCCTGATGGAGGGCACGCACGCTGGCGCCGGCGTCCAGACCCAGCACACCAAAGGCGGCCATCAGCAAGTGTACGTTACCGTGGTAGGTGAGGTCGTCGGTAACGCCGTAGGCGCCACCGGCCGTGAGATAGGGCACAAAGCCAATAGGCGATTTTGTGGGAACGATTGGTCCGCCAATAGAGGCGGTGGCCATCATCTGATCCTTTTTGAGGACGCGCACAGGTGCACCCATGCTGCAGGAGGACAGAAGCACCACGACGATCGTAAGTGCTCCGATCATCATTGGTCCTGCGATACGCCCGCTGATAGGACCGATGAGACGAGTATTTGGTAGTTTTTGCACCGACGAATATAACCCTATGCACATCATTTCAAATCATAACAGCTCTGCAGCCGACGTCCTCGCTGCATGTGTCCAGCAGCGATCGATCGATGATGTGGTACGCATGGTACCGTGGCGGTGTACCATCATCGTTCCGACATCAACGTACCGACGTGCCATCGTTCGGTCGTGGGCAAAGCTGCGTCCCGGTGAGGTGATGCCCGACGTGCTCACGATGCACCGTTATGTCCTCCGCTCGGCACGCACATCGCTACCGATGGCCACGGATGCCGAGGCGCAAGCCGTGTTGGATCGTGCGCTCCAGGATGCCAACGAGCGATTTCGTCCACCGGGGTTGACCATCCAGAATCTACTGCGCTGGAAGCAGGAGCTGCTTTCGCCGCAAGCACTGGTTGGTGTGCAACATCCAGATGCTGATCAGCTGCATCGCATTGCACGAATCTGGGCCGCCTACGAGGCACGGATGCAGGGTGTGGCGTTGGATCGCGGAGATCTCGGTGCTGGCGAGATTCCTGTCGACGATCAACCGATACTCGTGCTGGCAACGCACGGCTTGTCAGCAGCGGACGAACAGATGTTGTTGTCGCTCGCCGAGCGAGGTGCTACGATTGCCATTCAGTTTGTGTCCGCCACATTGTCGCAGAGAGACCGCAGCTTGGAGGTAGCGCAACGTCTCACGGCGCGGGGGTGGCATCCCATCGACGACGATACTTCCGAGCACCTCCGTCCATCCCATCCGGTTCATCTCTGGACGGCGCCTACGCCGCGGGATGAAGTGCGGACGATCATTGGCGCTGTGAAGGTCTTAGCAGCATCCGGAACTCCACTTGATTCCATCGCGATCGTCCTGCCTTCGAGCTCTGTGTACACCACGCTCCTCGAGACGGAAGCCGAACAAGCAGGTTTGCCATTGAACATCGACGTGCTGACGCCGCTTGCCGCAGCACCGGACACAGCAGCCATTTACGCAGCCTGTCGTGTGGTCATCGACCAGTGGGATCGCTCCGACATTGCACGCCTAGCCCACGTCTGTCCCATCGTGGATGGTGTGGACATTTCCATGTTGCCGAGTGCGGCAACGCAGTATCGTATTGATGGTGGGCAGGGGGCTCACTTCTGGCGCGACCGCCTGCAGCGCCGAGTGGCAATGCTTGAGACTCTCGAGAGTGCCGACAGCCCTGATACCGATGCCATTCGCGCCGAGCGGATGCGGGCTCTGGCGGCTCTGCGCGCCGTGCAGAAGTTGTCGGGGCTGCTCTCTGTACCAGATCGGTTGATGAAGGCCTCTGATGTCGTTCGCTACATCGGGGAAGTCGCCGTACACCTCGGTATCCAACTCCGCGATGACGTCCGTGAAACCCTCCTTGCGTTCACCACATTCTGTGATCGACACGAGGCTGCTCCAGCCCCGTTCCACGAGCAGTTGAGCCGCTGGTGGATGTTTGTCCAGGCTGAGCAGCGCGTGGTGCACCCGGCACGTCCCGACGGCGTTGCCGTGATTACTGCGGCGGATGCGCGACTGCGTGCGTGGGATGTGGTGTTTGCCCCTGGTTTCATCCACGGGATCCGACCTCGCCAGAACAACGATCTCGTCGACGTCGAGGTGTTAGGGGCTCTGCAGCGTGTGCGCGACGATGAAGATGTCTCGGATATCCTCCGGTCAGCACGCAGCATTGTAGCGATGTCACGCCCAATGACGGTGGACGACGATGACGCCCTGGCCTCGGTGTACTGGGAGATGATGGATGAAGCCCGGGTAGGAAACCCCACTTCGCATGATCCTCACCACGTTGTTCGCGTGCTTGCCGACGTTCAATCGCAGCGGATGCTGTTGCACCGTGGAGAGCTTCAGGCCTACCAATCTGGAGCGGGCTATCACCGTGAGCTGGTACAGAAGGGCCTCCAGCCGGATCAGCTCGAGAGCAGTGCTCGCGAGCGGCTGCTGGACGTCTGTGCGCGTCCGCTTAGCCCCTCGCGGATTGATCTGGCTGCCTCCTGCGGATATCGTTACTATGCCGAACAGATTCTGCGCGCTCAGTTTCCAGAGCTGATCGATGACATGCTGACAAGTATGGAGCGCGGTACGCTCATGCATGCCGTTGCACATCGATTGTTCAGCAGTCTGCAAACCTCACCGCTGCCGGAGGATTCCTGGACGATCCAGGACATCCGTGCGGCGATGGTAGATCTTCGCTCCTGCACGATGGATGCACTCGTGCAGAAGTGTGTGGAGATCTTTCACGAAGAGCGGCTTCGGTTCCCGGATGAATACCTGTACCGAGAGGCTGAGGATCAAGCGTTTCTAGACTACAACGAGCGCCCGGGTATTCTACGCCGATGGTTGCAGCTCGAGTACGACCTCGTTCATAACCACGAGCAGGACAGCACCCCCTTCTATCCCATCGCCTTTGAAGTGTCTATTGAGGACGATGTCGTGCTTGCCGATGGCCGAACGGAGCGAGTGCGACTGCGAATCGACCGGGTGGATGCCCGAGTGATTGCACAAGGTGGCAGTGATACGGTTGAAGTGCGCGTTGTGGACTACAAGACGTCTACCGAGCCGGTGGGTATGGAGATGCGTGAGGGACGCGTCTCGCAGATGCCCATCTACATGATCGCTCTGGAACAGTGGTTTGCGCGTCATGACCTTGCCGTGCAGGTTGTTGAGGCGTCGTACCATGTGTTTGGCAGGTCCGTGCTGTCGTCCAAGGGACCCAAAGCCGTGCGAGCCGTGACCACCGATGAGAGTCAGCTGACGAAGCGATCGTATCCTGTGCTACAAAGCGATGTTGCGCCTTTGGTCACGCAAGGGATCGACACCATTCGGGAGCACCGGTTTGGCGTAGCTCCATCGGCGAAGGCCTGCAACACCTGTCGGATGCACGAGCTGTGTCGTGTTGACGACTGGGGCCACGTATAACCATCAATCACACCAGAGCAGTATGAGCAAGCGACAACCGCCGAGAACACCTTCGATCCATCCACTTCCAGCATCCAAACTGAAGTGGGTCTGCCCGCCATCGGCGCTTCCCTTCAAGAGTACCAAGGAATTGAAGCCACTTACCAAGATTGTTGGTCAGGATCGGGCGATCGAAGCACTGCGCTTAGGGGCACGCATTCGCTCGCAAGGGTATAACATCTGGGCTTCAGGTGTGGTAGGAACCGGTCGGATGACTACCATCCGTAAGATCCTCGATGAGGTGAAGCACGATACGCCGGTACTTCACGACTTTGCCTACGTCCACAACTTTGCCAGCCCGGATCGTCCGGTTCTGCTAAGGTTTGCCGCTGGCGAGGGGCGCGTGTTCCGCAGGATGATGGAGGATGCCTTGGCCGTGCTGCAGCGACGCATCCCATCACTCTTCGAGGAGACACAGTTCCAGACGGAGCGCACCGCGATCATCACCCGATTCCAGGCTCAAGAGGACGCACTCCTGAAGGAGTTCGACAGTAAGCTCCGTCCCGAGGGACTCACACTGGGGCAGGTGCAGGAGGAAGATGGGGCCACGCACGCTGAAATCTTCCCGATCGTGAACAACGAGCCCATGACCATGGACGAGGTGGCCGAAGCGCATGGGAAGGGGACCATCAGCGATGCGGAGTTTCAACGTATTCAGCTCTCCTACACCAAGCATCGCGACCAACTCACCGAGCTGGGTGGACGATCGATTCGTATTGCCGCCTCGTTCCGAAAGGAACTGTCGAAGTACGATCAGGCCGCTGTGGGCACCTTGATTGAGTCGGTGTTTGCAGACGTGCGGGCCAGCTTTCAACGGGATCGCGTTGCGACGTACCTCGCCGGTATTCAGCAGCATCTGCTGGACCACCTTGAGGAGTTCGTCAAGCTCCAGGCTGCCCGCCTAGCGGGCGCTCCCGATGATAAGATCGACGAAGCGCAGGACCTGCTCACCGAAAAGTACCGCGTGAATCTGCTGGTGGACAGTTACGCTACGAAGGTGGCACCCGTGATTGTCGAGACATCGCCAACGTATTCATCGCTGTTCGGGACCATCGAGCGGAGGATCGATGCCCGTGGCTATGCCGTGAGTGATTTCTCGCAGATCCGTGCTGGAAGTTTGCTGCGGGCAGATGGCGGCTTCGTGGTGATGAATGCCATGGATGTCCTCTCGGACGAGCACCTATGGACGGCACTTAAGAGAGTACTCCTGTACGGTCATCTGGAGATGCAGTCACCGGAGTCGCAGTTCCAGCTTAATACGCTCAAGCCAGATACCATCAACGTGAACGTCAAGGTGATCCTCCTTGGCGATCCGGCGATCTACCACGCCTTGTGGGAGGCCGATGAGGACTTTCACAAAATGTTCAAGATTCATGCCGAGTTCGAGGGCGACATTCACCGAACGGCACAGATGATGAAGCACTACGCTCAGTTCTTCGCGCGCCTAGCCGAAGAAGAGCAGTTGTTGCACTGCGACCGGTCTGGCGCAGCGGCGCTGATCGAATGGGCCGTGGCCTACACCAGCCGCCAGGAGAAGATCACCTTGCAGTTCAGCTATGTGGCCGACGTCCTTCGCGAGGCGGAGCATTTCGCGCGCCAGGCTGGTGCCAACGTGATCTCCCGCACCCATGTGCGCCACGCACTGGACCAACGTCGCTGGCGTAGCAATGCTACCGATCTGCGTCTGCGCGAGGAAATCAAGAGTGGATCGCTGCTGATCGATGTGATCGGCGCACGCGTTGGCCAGGTGAATGGCCTTACGGTATATCAGGCGGGTATTGTCGGCTACGGCAAACCCTCGCGCATTACCGCAACGGTGAGTGCCGGGAGTAGGGGGATCATCAACATCGAGCGCGAGGTGGATCTCTCTGGCCCAATTCACTCCAAGGGCGTGCTGATCCTTTCCGGTCTGCTGCGGTCGTTGTTCTCGCGGTCGCAGCCAATGTCCTTTACGGCCTCGGTCGCCTTTGAACAGTCCTACGGAGGAGTGGATGGCGATAGTGCCAGTGCGGCCGAAATGATTGCCCTCCTGTCGGCCATCAGCAACGTACCGATCCGACAGGACATCGCCATTACCGGGTCGATCAACCAGAAGGGCGACATCCAGCCCGTTGGCGGTATCAACGAGAAGATCATCGGCTTCTTTGAGGTGTGCGAAGACCGCGGATTGACGGGCCAGCAGGGCGTGATCATTCCGGCGCAGAACGTCAACGACCTGATGTTGCGGGACGATGTGATCGCAGCGGTACGAAAGAAGAAGTTCGCCGTGTACCCCATTACACGTCTGGAGCAGGCGGTAGCACTGCTGACGGGTATGGCGGCAGGAGAGAGTCTCGCCGACGGACAGTTTGCCGAGGGTACGCTCTTTGGCAAGGTGCAGACCAACCTCGATGTCCTGCACGAGGCTTCACGCTTGCGAACGCTGTAACTGTCGACAACAGTTCGACTAGTGCCGGAAGTGCCGCATTCCCGTGAACATCATCGCGATGCCGTGCTCGTCCGCCGCAGCAACCACTTCGGCGTCGCGTACACTGCCCCCGGGTTGGATCACGCATGTAGCACCGGCTTCGGCTGCCTGCAGGAGTCCGTCGGCAAAGGGGAAGAAGGCGTCCGAGGCAACGGCGCAGCCGGCAAGGTCCAAACCGGCATCCTGAGCTTTACGCACAGCGATGCGAGCCGAGTCCACGCGACTCATCTGCCCGGCACCAATGCCTAACGTGCGGTTGGCTCGGGCGTAGACAATGGCATTGCTCTTGACGTGCTTGGCTACGGTCCAGGCAAACATCATCGACTGCAGTTCCTCTTGGGTAGGCGTGCGTTTCGTCACCACCACGGGCTCGCCGTGCATGAGCGCATCGTCACCCGATTGCACCAGAAAGCCCCCTGCCACCGAACGCACATCCAGTGACGACTGCGCACGATAGCGATCGGTATCGAGACGGATTAAGCGACGATCCTTCTTCTTCTGCAACCGCTGTAGAGCTTCCTCCGTGTAGGACGGTGCGATGATCACCTCGGTGAAGATGCTGTGAATCAGATCGGCGAAGGTCAGGTCGATCTCGCGATTCACACATACGATGCCACCAAAGGGGCTTACGGTGTCGGTAGCAAAGGCCCGCTCCCACGCTTCGATGAGGGACTCGCCACTACCTACACCACACGGATTGTTATGCTTGACGATCGTCACCGTTGGCTGGCTAAACTCCGCCGTGAGCGCTGTGGCTGCGTTAATGTCCAGGATGTTGTTGAACGACAGTTCTTTTCCATGCAGAGGCTGAAAGATCTGCGTGAAACTGCCATAGAGCGCTGCCTGCTGGTGGGGGTTCTCCCCGTACCGCAGTGATTGATCGAGGCGCAGTGGTAGAGCTGTTTCAACGGGAAGCGTACCACGTCCCTGATCAAGTCGGTTGCTGAAGTACGCTGCAATCCGTGCATCATACTGAGCTGTGTGAGCATACGCTTCATAAGCCAGACGCTCTCGCAGATCCATCGGGACGGTGGTCCCCGAGCGGATATAGTCCAAGATGGTATCGTAGTTCTGCGGGTTCACGACGATCAAGGTGTGGGCGTGGTTCTTTGCCGCTGCGCGCACCATGGCTGGACCGCCGATGTCGATGTTCTCAATCACGTCGTGGTGTTCTGCCAAAGGGTTGGCTACGGTATTCTCGAAGGGATAGAGGTTGATCACCGCCAGATCGATCGACGAGATACCGTGCTCCTGCATCTGCGCAACGTGAGCTGGATTATCCAGCTGAGCAAGCAATCCACCGTGAATCTTTGGATGGAGTGTCTTGACCCGCCCGTCCATGACCTCGGGGAAGCCTGTCACGTCCGAGACCTTTGTCACAGGAATGCCGGCAGCAGCAAGTGCTGCTGCGGTCCCACCCGTAGAGATGATGGAGACACCCGCTTGGTGAAGGGCTGCGGCGAGATCCGTGATACCGGTTTTGTCGGAAACGGAGAGGAGAGCGGTGGTGATCTTCTGGTTCATGGCGCAAAACTACGGAGAGCTTCGTCGGCAACATGGAAACTGCCACAAATCAGCGTTGGCCCCTGTTGCTCCGCTGCCAGTACTGCCTGGGCCACTGAGGTATGCGAAAGAACTGATGACATACCAGCTTCTATAGCAAAGAGTTCGAGTGCGTTGGTATCCAAGGCCCGCTGTAGGGCAGGAGCGCATAGGTGCAGGGTGTCCACCGCCGGTGCCAGTGCACGGAGCATTCCGGCAACGTCCTTGTCGCGCATGGCTCCAAACACCACCTGCCACGTGTGATCGGCATATCCTGCTGCGCGCACCGTAGTAATGAGGGACTCGATGCCACCGGGATTATGCGACACATCAACCACCACCACGGGATCGCGCCGAAGGAGGTGAATTCGTCCAGTGGTTCCGGTGGTAGCCCGTATGGTGCGGAGTCCGTTGCTGATGTGGTCTTCTGTGACAAAGAAGATGCTACGCAACGCTGGTAGCGTTGCCATCACCGTCGCGATGTTGGCGGCCTGATGTGCGCCGGCTAGATCAACGTCGAAGTACTGAAGGGCATCGTCCATGAGGACGCTCGCCACCATGGTCAGGTCGGGCGTGATGCGGTCCACCTCCACCCGTACGACGTCCGGTGCATAGGTAAGCGTGGTGCCCGCTCGTTCAGCCGCCGTCGTGAAGACCCTCCGAACAGCTGTTGCCTCGGCCACATCGCCCACAGCAAGGAGCGGCCCCAACACCGCCGGAGCCCCCTGCTTGATGATACCGGCCTTTTCGCCGGCGATCTGAGGCAGGGTGGTACCGAGGTACTCCATGTGGTCGTAGTCGATTCCGGTAATCACCGAAACGAGGGGCGTAACAACGTTGGTAGCATCGAGTCGGCCACCTAAGCCTGTTTCAATGACGGCTACATCTACGCGGTGTTCGGCAAAGTAGGCCAGAGCCATCGCTGTGGTGACTTCAAAGAACGTACCACCAATGTTCTGGGCCAGATCCATGAGCGGGCGAGCGAGCCGCAGGATATCGTCGTCCGAGATCATTGTGCCGTTGATCCGAATGCGCTCATTGAACTGTACGATGTGCGGTGACGTGTACAGACCTACCCGGTAGCCTGCATGCTGCAGGATACTGGCCAGCATGGCCGACGTGCTACCCTTGCCGTTGGTCCCGGCAACGTGGATCACAGGCAGGCGGGCCTCCGGATGGTCGATCGAGGCGCATAGCTGCTCGATGCGCTCCAGGCCGGGCTTGATACCGGCGTGGAACGTCATGGCAAAGAGCTCGCTCAGAAGGGGAGTGAGGTTCGAGTTGCTGTCCATAGCGGTCGTGGTAGGTCGGTGGGATCAGAAACAGACACGCCTCTCATCTGTCAAGATGAGAGGCGTGTACGATGGATCATGTGTGATTACTCGCCGTCGACCGACTCGCTTGATTCGAGGTCTTCGATGGACGTTTCAGCCGAAGCTCCACCCTCGCCGTCATACTTGTCGGCATTTGGTACGGGGTGGTTGGCGTTGTACTTCGCGATGTCTTCCTCGGGCTTGCCACGCAGGAATTCCACCACCGAAAGAACAATCTTCTTCTGATCCTTGTCGAACTCTACCACCTTCAAGGGCAGGACGTCGTCCTGGTTGAAGAAGTCAGCGATGTTCCGGACAGGTGCGAAGGACAGTTGCGACACTGGCACAAAGCCGTCGACGCCTTGTGGCAGTTCAACGATCACACCTTTGTCGATGATGCGAACAATCTTGCCTTCGGTTTCCGTGCCAACACCGAATTCATTCTCGAAGATGTCCCATGGATTCTCGCTGATCTGCTTGTGTCCGAGGGAGATGCGGCGGTGTTCGTCGTCGATAGCCAGAACTACCACGTCGAGTTCGTCGCCCTTCTTCACAAACTCACCTGGGTGACGAATCTTCTTCGTCCAGCTCAGGTCAGAGATGTGCACCAGGCCATCAACGCCCGGCTCCAGCTCAACGAATACGCCGAAGTTCGTCAGGTTGCGCACCGTGCCCTTGTGGACGGAGTCAACGGGATACTTGGCTGTCAGGTCGTTCCATGGATCTGGCTCGAGCTGCTTCATACCAAGGGCAAGCTTGCGCTCGGACTTGTCGATGTTCAACACCACGGCACTGACCATCTGGCCAAGAGCCACGGCCTGCGATGGATGCTTGATGTGCTGGGTCCAGCTCATCTCGCTGATGTGGATCAGACCCTCGACACCCTTCTCGATTTCGATAAAGGCACCGTAGTCGGTGAGGGAGACCACCTTGCCGGTGACCTTCGTACCTGGCTCGTACTTCTCCCCGATCTCGTCCCACGGATGTGGGGTGAGTTGCTTCATACCCAGGGAGATACGCTTGCGGTTTGGATCGTAATCGAGTACCACAACCTTGACTTGCTCGTCCAATTGGACAATCTCGCTCGGGTGGGATACGCGTCCCCACGACAGGTCGGTGATGTGCACCAGGCCGTCTACACCGCCCAGGTCGACGAACACACCGAAGTCGCTGATGGCCTTCACGACGCCTTCCAGAACGAGGCCCTTCTCCAGCGTGGACAGGATCTTGCCGCGCTGTTCGGAGAGTTGCTCTTCTAGGAGGACCTTGTGGCTTACAACAACGTTCTCGCTTGGGTGGTTGACCTTCACAACGCGCACGTCCAGCGTACGACCAACCCAGGCGTCGAAGTCACGCACGGGGCGCACGTCGATCTGCGAACCTGGAAGGAAGGCTTCGATGCCAAGCAGGTCGACCACCATGCCACCCTTGATGCGGCGAAGGATTCCCACTTGCGTCACCGTCTGATCTTCATGCAGCTTGAGAATGTCTTCCCACGTCTTCATGAAGTCGGCGCGGCGGCGCGAGAGGATCAATCGACCTTCGGCATCTTCGATCTTCTCAACGAAAACGTCTACAGCATCACCGGGTGTGAGTGTCTCGGCACCAACGAATTCGGCGCGTGGGACGATGCCCAGCGACTTGAATCCGATGTCTACCAGGATTTCATCTCGTGTAACGGACACGACCTTGCCGTGTACCATTTCATCTTCTTTGACTTTCGACAGGCTGTCGTCGAACATCGTACGAAATGCATCGTCGGTGAGCGACACAGCATCCAATTCACCTTCCAGAATGGCCGCCAGCGCCGTCTTGCGTGATGGTGCTGCGCGTTCTGGTGTCTTTTCCGCAGCTACAGCAACGGTCTCCATGCTGACGTCTTCAGTGGACGCAGCGGCTTCTTGTTCTGACATAAGAACTCCTCGACTACTGTACGCCGCGCCCCTCCGGTGTACCGTAGTCCACATGATTCGTGAAACATGGTTGGGGCTGAGATGGCTTTGCCAACAGAGCCCCAAAGATACGAGGTTTCACACGAATGTTCCTACAGTCTAGGTCTGATCGGTGTAGGTGAGGTGCTACACTACTCTGCAGCGACGTCGTAGGCCCCTAGGCGCTCATCGATCACCACTGGGATCGTACCGTAGGTGGTGTCGATCGACAGCGGAAGTGCTGGCTCGATTCCCTCGATGAGGGCGCTTTCGCGCTGCAACTCGGCCAGCCAGGTATAGAGGTTTGGACTGACTACAACGCAGGAAGGACGCTTCCCATGCTCTTGCACGAAGCGCTCGACGGTTGCGAAGATCTCATCAAAGGCGTCAAACCAGTCCATACGGGGATACGAAGCAATTCCCTTGCCAATTCATTCTAACTTTGTGACGTGGTGTGGCGCAGCCAGGAGCTACACCCCACGCGCCCATAGCTCAGCTGGATAGAGCAGCAGCCTTCTAAGCTGTAGGTCGCAGGTTCGAATCCTGCTGGGCGCGCACAGAGTTGGGTACAACGCACATCGTGTATCACTTGTGTATCACGAACTGGGGACCACCATGGGATACCTCTCAGGCTTTGGAAATGATGTAGCCACAGAGGCCGTGAAGGGGGCTCTGCCACAGGGGCAGAACTCTCCGCAGCAGCCGCCCTTTGGCCTCTACGCTGAACAAATCAACGGTTCGGCCTTCACCATGCCACGACACACCAACAAGCGGTCGTGGATGTATCGGATTCGACCGTCGGTGGTGCATCGTCCGTATGAGCGCATCAGCAATGGCCTGATCCGGTCGACGCCGTTCGACGAAGTGGTGACGCCGCCGAATCAACTGCGTTGGGATCCGGTGCCGATGCCTACTTCGCCGACGACCTTCGTCGACGGCATCATCACGATGGGTGGAAACGGCGATGCTTCGACGCATACGGGAAGTGCGATCCATGTGTATGCCGCCAACACGTCGATGCACGACACGTTCTTCTACAATGCTGATGGTGAGATGCTCATCGTGCCGCAGGAAGGTGCGTTGGTGTTCCTGACGGAGATGGGGAAGGTCGAAGTAGCTCCCGGTGAGATCTGCGTGATTCCGCGTGGCATCAAGTTCCGTGTGGAGGTGTCTGGCAGTGTGCGTGGCTACATCTGTGAGAACTACGGAGCCCCCTTCCGCCTGCCAGATCTGGGCCCCATCGGTGCCAACGGTCTGGCCTACCCACGCGACTTTCTGATCCCGGAGGCCTGGTTTGAAGATCGTACGGGCGAGTTCGCGGTGATTGCGAAGTTCCAGGGCAACCTCTGGCGTGGAGTGTATGATCATTCTCCGTTGAACGTGGTGGCATGGCACGGGAACTATGCTCCGTATAAGTACGACCTTGCCAACTTCCAGTGTATCAACACCGTCACATTCGACCATCCCGATCCATCGATCTATACGGTGCTGACCTCCCCAACGAATACGCCCGGGCAGGCGAACATCGACTTCGTGATTTTCCCACCGCGGTGGATGGTGGCCGAGCACACCTTCCGTCCACCATGGTTCCACCGGAACTTCATGAACGAATTCATGGGTCTGATCAAGGGTGTCTACGATGCCAAGGAGGGTGGAGGATTCGTACCTGGTGGTGCTTCTCTGCACAACTGCATGAGCGGGCATGGTCCGGATGCCGACACGTACAAGAAGATGACGGAAGTGGAGCTCGCCCCGGTGAAGCTCGACGACACGTTGGCCTTCATGTTCGAAACGCGATTTGTAGTGCGCACGACGAAGTTTGCGCTGGAGACATCGCAGCTTCAAAGCGACTACTGGGAATGCTGGCAAGGACTGAAGCCAGAGTTTCGTGGATAGCTCATCGGACAGTGGTGCTGCTGGTTTAAAGAATATTCGTAGATTGCTCGTCAGCCAAGTCCCGTGCGGTTACGCCGAACCCAACTCCGCCAGGTCCGGAAGGAAGCAACGGTCAGTTCGTTTGTAAGGCGCCACGGTCAACTTGGCTTTTTTATTTTCGACAAGGGGTCCAGCACCCGCTGGATGCTTCTGTATGGTTCGTCGAATCCTCGTTAATGTTACCCCTACGTACCTGCGCATCGCCATCACGGAAGATGGTCGGCTAGCCGAGCTCTTCACCGAGGAGCCAGATCGCGAACATCACGTTGGCAATATCTATTTCGGCAGGGTCAACAAGATTCTGCAAGGCATGAATGCTGCCTTTGTGGATATTGGCCTCGAGCAGGATGCCTTTCTGCACTTCTCCGACGTTGATTCATCGATGGAAGAGATTGCCGATGACGACGACGATGATGATGATCGCCCAACGGTTGCCTCGGCGCAATCCAGCGACGTAGCACTACGGACTGCTAAGGCAGCCCCCTCCAAGAAACTTCCCACGTTCCGCACTAAACGAAGCGGTAACGTTACGATCAACCTGCAGCAGAAGCAGAACGTGATTGTACAGGTCACGCGCGAGGCTTACCATCAGAAGGGCGTTCGGGTAACAACCAAGGTGGGCCTCACAGGCCGAAACGTTGTGCTCCTGCCGTTCGATGACGCCATTGGCGTGTCGCGGAAGGTCTCATCACACCGTGAGAGAAAGCGTCTGCGCAGTATTGCCCGTAGCGTGATACCCGAGCACATGGGCTGCATTATCCGCACTGCTGCAGCTGGCCTGGACGAAGAAGACATTCGACGTGACTTTGAAACACTGCTGGCGGACTGGCGTGACATCGAAGCCGAAGTACGAGAGGCCAAGGGGCCCATGCTCCTGCATGAGGAGGCCAGTGTTACGCACAGTGTGATTCGCGACCTGTTCAAGGACGATGTACAGCAGGTGATTGTCGACCATCCCAAGGTGTATCGCGAGATACGGTCCTACGTGGAGCGCACGGCACCACACCTGCGAGGCAAGGTAGAGCTGTTTGCCGACACCAAGCCGCTGTTTGAGATCTACGGCATCGAAAAAGAGGTGCATGCAACTCACCAGCGCACGGTGCGACTCAAGAGTGGTGGGTCGATTGTGCTGGATCACACTGAGGCGATGGTGGTTGTGGATGTAAACTCCGGACGTGCCTCCCATGAGCGCACGCAGGAAGACAACGCGGTGAAAACCAACTTCGAAGCTGCACGCGAAGTAGCCAAACAGCTGCGTCTGCGCGACATCGGTGGCATGATCATCGTGGACTTCATCGACATGCAGCACGAGGAGAACCGCCGGAAGCTGCTCAATGAGATGCGCAACGAGCTGGCTCGTGATCGGGCCAAGACGATTACCTATCCGATCACGCAGCTGGGCATCATGCAGATTACGCGGCAACGTATTCGGCAGAGCATGGCCGAGCGAACGTCTGAGAACTGTCCGCTCTGTTTCGGCACCGGCAAGGTGCAGTCGCCGCAGACAACGCTGACATCCATCGATCGCTGGCTGCGAACCTATCGGGCACGCACCTGGAGTTTGCGCGTCACGGTCACGGCGCATCCGTACGTTGTGCACTACATGCAGCGTCATCGTGGTGCTGCATTCTGGAAGTGGTTGCGTCAGTACTTCATGTGGGTCACCTACAAAGAAGACGATAACATGGAAGCCGGCGAGTTTCAGTGTCACACGCCGGGTGGCAAGGACATTACCTCTCAGTATCAGTAAGGCACTGCCATCAACGTGACCTCCACCCGTACCATTACGATCCTCGGTTCGACGGGCTCCATCGGAACACAAACGCTCCAGGTCCTTGCCGGACTCAGGGAACAGTTTCGGGTTCGATGGCTTACGTGTAACACGCGCTGGGAGGACCTCGCTCAACAGGTGCAGGACGTACAGCCATTTGGCGTGGCCATCCGCGACGAGGTAGCCTGCGCCGCGTTTCGCGAGCACAGTGGTTTCACCGGAGTGATTCTCTCCGGTGAAGAGGGACTATGCACCGCAGCAGCAGATCCGGAGAACGATGTGGTCATGAGTGCCATGGTGGGCTTCAGTGGCGTAGTTCCGACGATGGCCGCGATTCGAGCAGGCCACATCATTGGCCTGGCGAACAAGGAAACGCTCGTGAGTGCAGGCCACGTCATGGTTCC
>Ga0222714_10002640_pt1 | contig 18836 bp, 33 predicted proteins | sample C33_3DmetaG_FD_165048 | JGI IMG/M metagenome (GOLD analysis project Ga0222714, IMG submission 165048) | Estuarine water microbial communities from San Francisco Bay, California, United States - C33_3D | ecosystem: Environmental > Aquatic > Marine > Unclassified | place: USA: California...
TTTATGCCATACTCACTTGGCTCTTTTACATTTTCGCCATATGTAAAGTATATTTGCAGAGGACGAACATCGCCTCTCACTGCACGATGCAGCGCACGATTGTAACGCAATGCTGTTGCTCTTTGGTCTCGACTTTGATCGATGTGCCATTGAATAATGGAACATGCCTTATCAAGAATGTCATACCAGCCATCACCACATTCAAATCCCCAACACATGGCTGTTGTGCGCATGTCTCCATGTCGATCACGAAAGATCTTCGGATACTTCTTACACAGTGCTTCGTCTAGTTCTTTACGCATGTCACTCAACTCCAAAATGTTTCAAAACATAATGACCAGGAGTGTAAGATTGATATTGATTCATTGTTGCAATATCGGCACATTCCCTGACAATCAACTGTGCGAATTTTTCTACTTCTTCAAGATCAGCATGACCATCAATGAAACATCTTCGCGGAGTTTCATTATCAACATAGTTGAGCAATCCTGCATCCAAGGCAAGTTTTTCAATTCGTTCGTTCATCACTGCACTCGATAAGTCTGTTCGGTCTCACGAACCCAAAAGACAATGTTGTCTGCATCCTCATCCCAATGCGCATTTGGTCCATGCTCAGCAAGAATCGATTCAGTTGTTTGCAATCCACCCAAATACGATTCGCCGAAAGAAGCAAGACGCTGTTGATAGTCCTCTTCCTCTTCAGCATCCCAACCAAACTCTGCTTCAAAGGCATCACAATGATCGCAAGATCCAAATGAACCTTGCACCCAGCCACGCTCACCCTTGTGTTCAACAAGAGCAACCCATGAGCCTTGCCAGTCACCAAACTCCTGAAACGCAATCACATTTGCGCCAGCAGCAATCAATGCATCTTGATATGACATAAATTACTCACTCAACTCCAAAATTTTGCTTCAGCCCACAATGCGGACAATATAATTCATTCGGCTTCCAATCATCTACTGCTGCAATGCTCCACCAATTACGGCAAGAGTCACAAACGAAATGCCAGATTGTCTCTTTAGAGATGCTCACTTCCCAGTCCCACCACAAGCATAACAAATATAAATCTTATCTTCTTCATCTAGTCCGTGGTCACCAAAACCGCCACAACTTTCGCAGTAGTCAGGTGTCTTTTCTACAGAAAGCCACTGACTGTACTCAGCATATTCGGCAGCATAGTGTTTCATAATCTGCCGTTTTCTCCAAAGAGACATCACGCAACCTTCTTCGCAACAGCACCAATATGCTTACAGTCCTTGCGGAACTCAAAGCCAGTACAGGTGCAACTAAACTTACCATTCACACGCTGAACAAGATAGAATTTCTTGCCATCTGTACTCTTGACCTTCCATGCCTTGTTGTCAGTCGCAACTTGCTGCGCACCACCAACAATGTATTCAATCTTCACAACATGCTGTGACTTCGCATTATACTCACTCACAGGATGATCAGAAGCACCAGTCTCAACCGCGAACATGAAAGGGTCGCGAAAGATTGACTGAACAACAACACCCTCGCGAGTGTATGTCACATAATTGTCATACTCACCACGATAAGCATAAGTGTTCGGATACATTGTAGTTACACGAACACGCGAGCCAACATTAGGAACTGCAACTGGCATATTAAGCACCTGTCCATCGATGATTGTTATAAGAACTCACCTCAAGCACATTACCACGCGCAAAGTTCTTCGCGGGAGCAGCCCAAGAAGCAGCCTTCAGAATGTCACCAAACTGGAATTTGCCATGCGGCTGAATGCAGATGAAACTGTGGACCGAACGCGAACCCCAAGAAGAATTCACAACCTTCATAAACTTGCGACCACGGTCGAATGTGACGCCATACTTACCTTCACTCGCAGCATCCTTGTTCCAACGATTGTAGTCCTTGATCAAATGATCAGCGTACATCGTCAGCGCAATATCAAGATCATACTCAGGCATGACCTTCGGTGTGTTGCGAGCAGTGATCTCTTCCAACTTTGCTTGAAGACCGAGAATTTCGTTCTTGATTTCTTGAATCAATTGAGCGTCCATTAGAAACCCACCTTCAGTGAACCAGAGAGATAACCATAGCGAACACCAAGAGTGAATTCGAGATATTCAACATCACCATGCGTGTCATAAGTTTCGTGGAGATGGCGAATCGCATCTTCGCGACTGCAATCATTCAGATACGACTGAATGTTGGGAATCACAATCCTCTCAAGATGTCTCTCAATAGCAAGTTGCTCTTGCTGCTCGCGCTCAATTTCTCGACCGAGTTCATCAACCATCGCATCCCACATCGCTTGCTTGCGATCGTTGTCAGCGGCATCCCACTCAGACCAGAAGAATTCGCCAGGACGCGTCCCGAACGTATCTTTATAGAGATCCGAGAGAATATTTTCATCAAACGTATATTGCTTTTCCATACTCTTATTATCGTCGAAAACGACAAAAGGTACAACAGAAAAAACTCTAATAGAATCAACAACTTACGAGATCCCGTAAAACCGAGCGAGAAGCCCTCTCGGAGGCGTGATTTTACCCTTCCCCCAAGCCTTCCTCGGAGGCGAAAACGGCTGGGATTTTATCCCTGTTGGTTCTTATCGACGATCGTCGTGTTCAGATTCTTCGAACCAATCTTCCTCGTCGAGGGCATCATCGCTCTCGGTTTCATATGATGCATTCGGATTGAACTTCCATCGAGACTCATTCTTCAAACGACGCTGCTTCAATCCCTCACTGTTCCGACTGTAATCTTTTTCGCGGAACTCATTCTTCTTCTTTGCTGCCATGATTACTTACTCAAACGCTCCTCTTTAAGTTTATTGCAAAAAATCTTGTAAAGACCCAATTCTCTTCCATACGCTTCAATTTCCCAAGGCGAATCAAAATACTTTTCTTCGTTCTCATAGTGTGAAGCATCGAACACCAAACCTTTGTAGCGCACATCGCCACTTTTGTAATCGAATAATTCATTGTTGAGATATTGCTTAACATGAGTCAACTCATGTCCAAGATCGATGAGTATCTGTTTGAGTCTTGTTTGTGGTTTCTTCCCAAGTTTACTGATTCTTTTATAATTCAAAACAACAGTAAATTTCTTATTGCCTTCATCGTCAAGACCATCATAAGTGCACCATGCCTTGTACTTCTTTAGATCAAGAAGATCTGCAGCGTCTCGAATCTCATCTTCACCAAGAACCTTGATGTTAATTTTCGATCGCTTCTGAGTGCATGGTCGCACCAGACGATTAAGAACAAATTTAGAATACTTCCGAATCATTGCTGAATCAGATCGTTTGAGATAATTGCTAGTTATTGCAATCATGTTACTCCACTCGCAGTAGAATTGTATCCTTATTGATTCGACCGTTCAACTCACTGGGCTTGGAATTGATCTCGCCCATGACCTTACGCAATACAACTTTACCACCTTCCAAGACTCGGGATAGAACATCCTTCGGCTTGCGAAGAGTCTTACAAATCGACTCACCATATTTATAGTTTTCGATGCTCGAACCCTTCACAGCAAGACCAGCATCGTCAGATGCAGTATAAACTCCAAGTTTGCGAGTCTTGACGTTATATACCCAGAGTTTCTGCGCTCCCATGATCTTAACAGGATCGATTGAGACCAACTTGTTCTCGGTATCGTCCTTCTTGAATTTGAGATTCTTGACCTTTTTCTCGAATGAAACAGGCTTCTTTTTGCGCGGCTTCCGAGCAGCATTCTTGTTCGATGCAAGTTTCTCAGCATCGGTCGCAATCGCAGTGAAGAATTTCGCAGCCTCGATCATCTCCTTGCGAGGACGCGGATACGATTCTTTCACATATTCATCTTTCGATTCGATGATATGAATCCAGTCCGTCGCACGCTGACGGAAGTATTCTGCAATCTTCGAAGCATGCATCGGCTTTACTTCGTTTTCGACCATCCACGTATAGGGAACAAATTCTTTTCCGCTTTGCTCATGCCAAACGTCGTCGAACTTGGCTTCCAGTTCCATGATGAAGAAATCGACTTTGGACTGGACTCGCTCTTGAATCGAGATGACATTGCTGGTATCGGCAACGACTGGCGCGGCAAGACCCTTTTCTGCGATAATCGCATCTAATCGTCCTCGGAACACATTCATGCGTTCCTTGAAATTATGAAACACATTGTCAGGAACCCATGCGCCACGACTGAGACATCGCGCCAACCAGCCATCAACGATATTCCACGACAAATTGAGAGAATCTGCTGCTTGCTTTTGCAGCGGAGTGATCTCATTGTTCTTGACAAGATACTCGATCAGATACTTACGAGCATCGCGAGACTCTTTATTTTGATTGTACCACTGAAAAGCATGAATCAGATCATACTGCTTGCATGGTTCAGTGCGCTTTTCCCAAGTTGGTTCGGGAACAACCTTCGGTATAAATTTAGCCATACGAATATTCTGCCTTAACAAGAAGAAAAAGTAAATAAAACAAATTCTTGTAAAATCAACAACTTACGGTATAGCCTCTCGCCGAGCCAGAAGCCCGACGAGAGGCGCATTTTCTACCCTTATTCAGTTATAATATCGGTCGTCTCACAGCCGTCGCTGTCGGTCGTAATTTCCTCGACCCAGCGTGTTCGCTCGCTCTCGCGGTATAACTTGAGTGCCTTTTCGCGGTTCTTGGTCGTGAGTATTTGCGTGTTTCCTCTGACTCGCGCTCCTGTAATCGGGTGGTTGACTATGGCGTTTTCGTAAACTTCGTAATATATTTTCATACAGATCCATTCTATAGTAAAAATTCACATACGACAATAGAAAAAACTCCCATAAAATCAACAACTTATAACTTGTTGATTTATATAACAATTTTCTTGTTGATTTTTAGGGCTGAGTGTTATAGAATATTAGAACGGTCAATTTCGACCGCGAGAAGGTACTTTTTATGAAGGCAAACACCGTTCAAAAACGTAAACCTAAAATCTCACTGATGCGCCGCTCTAGCCGAAATAAGTTTAAACTTCTGAGTCGCCGTCATGGTCCTATAAAAATCTATACCGCTGCTGAAGTTCACGCCTCTAATATTGCGCGTGGGTTGATCTAAAAAGTTGGGGGGCTTTCGCCCCCCTTCTTTTTTCTAATTTAGATTTCAAATTAGAATGTGTAGACAAGGTCGATCATTAATCGCTTGTAGTCTACTGGGCGAGCATTGACTTCAACATCGAAGTAACTGCCGCGAACAGCCCAACCGTCAGCAAGTCCATATGCTGCGCGAAGTGCAGTACCGTCATGAAGTGTTGCTTCTCCACCAAAGTCGCTATCTGTCCAAACGGCAGATAATGCATTGGCTTCTGCATCTTGCTTCATTAGGCTAACTTCCCAGTCACCTGCTTTCTTGACGTTGCCGAGGCGAACGCCATATGCGAGTGCTGTGTCGTTATTTTTTGCTTCATCGTTCTTAAGTTGTTGAACAAATAGTTTCACAGGAACATCACCAACCTTCTTGGTTGCTGATAGGCTGAGGACCATTTGCTTGTGCTTTTCAGTGCTGCTGCAAACTGGAAGTGATGGAACTGATGCACCGCCTGATACTGAAAGAGGATATACAATATAGCATAGAGATGCTTTTGTATTGATTTCCTGATTCAATAGTCCTGCATGTGCAGCAACATCAACATCAGCAAATTTCTTTGCTAATCCAACTTGTACACCAACAAGTGTACTATCTTTTTCAGCTGCATTTTCAACTAACTTGAGTTTGAATGCACTGGCTGATAGACCACTGTCATTTTTTAGCGCAACTGCAAGACCTTCTGGTTTGATGTCACCATCAAACATAAGACCTTCCATAACCCATGGCTGATTCATTTTGCCAAGTGTTACTTTTACATTGTCAGCAGCTGCATATTCAACATATGCCAAATTGAGATCAATGGCTTTCAATGAACCACCAGCCATATCATTCCATGATGATTTTGCTGAACCAGTGCGAACGCCAACAACAACTTTTGTTTTGTCATTGACATCAGCCTTGGCAGCAAGACCAACGCGGAAACGATCACGGTCTGAATTGGAATTGCCAATTTCGAGACTATCGCTACGATAACCAAAATCGCCACTCCAGTTCACTTCAGCAGCAGATGCTACTGACATTGATCCCAAAATAACAGATGCTAGAATTGCTTTGTACATATTATACTCCTTGTATACACCGCGAAATTACGGCTTAAAGTTTTTCATGGATTTCACATCATTTCTTGTTTGATCAAGATCTGATTTACCAAGAGAAACTAAACCACGATCAGAAAGATAACCTTCCTCACCAATGGCTTTGTCACTCACGTACTCGTTTGCAAATTCTTTTAGACCAGGAATCACACCAATGTGCTGCTTCTTGATATAAACAAAAAGTGGACGAGCCGCTGTATATTTAGCCGATGCGATTGTTTCGAAGGATGGAGCAATACCGTCGATTTTGAGCCCTTTTAGTTTATCTGTGTTCTCTTCCAAGAATGAGTAACCAAAAATACCAAGAGCATTTTTGTTTGCTGCTAATTTTTGAGCAATCAAATTATCATTCTCACCTGCTTCTACATAAGCACCGTCTTCACGAATAGCATGACATGCTTTCTTGTTTTCTAATTCACAACCTTCTTCCATGAAGAGTTCTAGAAAACTATCACGTGTTCCTGAAGTTGGTGGTGGACCAAGAACTTCAATTTTGATTGCTGGCAAAGAAGCGTCAACATCTTTCCATGTCTTGTTTGGATTTGGAATCATTTGACCGTTAACTGGAATTGTCTTGGCAAGTGCGAGATATACTTGCTTCTTTGTCAATGCTGACATTGGACCAGTTTTATTTTCGGCAATGGTCAATCCATCGAAACCAATTTTGATTTCAAGAATATCTGTAACGCCATTCTTTGCGCATGTTTCAAATTCTGACTTCTTCATTGCACGTGATGCATTGGCAACGTCTGGATGTTGTGGACCGATTCCATTGCAGAGCAACTTGATGCCACCGCCAGTTCCTGTTGATTCAACTTTTGGTGTTTTGAACTTACCAGCACGACCGAATTGTTCGGCAACTGCTGCTGTAAATGGATAAACTGTTGACGAACCAACTACAGTGATTTGATCACGTGCTGATTGCGCATTTGCTAAATGCGATGCGATTAAAAGAGATGCTGCGAAAAGAATTGCAAGTTTAGATTTCATGGATTGACTCCTTTAGGTTAGGAGTCATTATATAGAGACAGAATATTTCGATTGTATTAAAAATAAGGGTCTTTATAAGAATAATTAATAAAAAAGACCGTAAGCAATGCACCAGACTTCAAGTAGAATTTTGTAGCCCACATATGCAGCAACGTAGGCGACTCCAGCACTGATTGTTAGTTTTATAATTTCGTTATTCATAAAGATTCGGTTTATCTATCGTGACATACTGCGCATTACGTCCTAGATTCCTATTTTACAAAAACAGCCGTAGTAGGTACTACTTACCGTACACCGAAAGGTAGGGTGGCTGGTGAGTTATTTATATTATTCTAAAGGAAGTTCAATAAGTTTGTTTTCGCGGTCAAGATACTTCATCTCAATTTTAACTGGATGAAAATCACGCAGCGCTTCTACAACGTCATATGGGTCAAGATATCCACAAGTATAAACATCTAACTGCACTAGTGCTGGCTTGTCCTCATCCCAAACATGAAGTGCGATATGGCTTGTCTCAATAATTGCTACTGCAGTCAAACCACGATTTCCTTCTACGTTTAGATACTTGGCATATGGTCCCATCATGACTTTCATGCCAATCTTATCTACAAGTTTGTTCATCCAATCAATAGCAACTTGTTCTTCTTGTACTGGTTTGGCAACTTCAGCACGAATGATGAGATGTTTATGTACTACTGCCATTGTTTGTGTTATCCCATCGAAATTGATTTGACACTATCAACGCGAAAAGACCGCCAGCCATTTACTTCTGTGTCCCAAACCGAAACTGCCTTTGATTCAGACTCTTGCAGTAGAACCTGACCATTATTACTCGGTGCATTCGGAACATACTCAGCCATTAAAGTGCACTTCATTGTGCGCTCTTCACCATTGACTTTAGTGAAAGTCACAGTGACAATGTTATTGCGAAGCATATCGATTAAATTTTCTTTTGTGAAGATCATATCACACCTGTGCAAGTATTGAACGAATATATTTTTCTGGGATGTCAAAGTTTTTCGAAGTTGCTCGAATTAAATCTTTAACAGTTTTCTTGGGAACACAACCATCTTTAACCATCAAACCATTATAGCCTGATTTGGCGTGATTGTCAATAAATCGACGCACATCACCAATATAAGCCTTCATAAACTCAATTGTATCGGCTGCTTCCATTGGCTTGAATGTGAGAACATGATACCTGTGAGAACCAATATCTTCATTCATTGGCGTTTCTTTATCTGTGAATTTATAAACTGTCGTCTCGCATTCAACCATATCTCCGTTGAATATCAATCCCCAAAGTGCGCCATCAACCTCATCTATTTCTTTTTCGGTCATTTCGGTCATTATACGCTCCTGAAGTATTCGATTGTTTTATCTAACCCCTCCGACAACGCAATTTTAGGTTCCCAATCTAATTGTGCTTTTGCTAATGTAATATCTGGCTTGCGTTGCTTCGGGTCATCTGTCGTAGGATCTTTGTATACCTTGTACCCTTTATTTAACTTCTGTACTATTATAGTCGCAAGTTCATCAACAGTAAACTCCCCAGGATTGCCAAGATTAATTGGACCAATCGCTCGTGAGTTCGCAAATTTAATAATTCCGTCTACAAGATCGTCAACATAACAGAACGATCTTGTTTGTTTACCATCGCCATAAATTTCTAGAGACGCATCAGCAAGAGCAGCGACAATAAAGTTAGAGACAACTCGCCCATCGTTCTTTGCCATTCTAGGTCCGTAAGTATTGAAGATGCGGAATACACCAGTGTTGACATCATGCTTTCTCCTGTAATCAAAAAACAGAGTCTCTGCCGCACGTTTACCTTCATCATAACATGCACGTGGACCAATCGGATTCACATTGCCATGATATGTTTCTGGTTGTGGATGAATTTCTGGATCGCCATAAACTTCAGAGGTTGATGCCTGAACGACACGAGCCTTTGTTTTGCGTGCGATTTCAAGAACATGATAAGAACCAAGTACGCACGTCATCATCGTGCCAATTGGATCTCGTTGATAATGCACAGGCGAAGCAGGACATGCAAGATTATAAATTACATCCAACGCTCGTGTAGAAAAGTAATCGCGAAACATAGAACTCGTAATATCATGCTCATAGAAACGAATGTTGGGATGTTTGATGAATCCTTCAACATTCTTCATAGTCCCAGTATAAAAATTATCAACACAATAGACTTTGTGCCCTTGTCCTAATAATCTTTCGCATAAGTGACTACCAACAAAACCTGCACCACCAGTCACTAATATATTCTTCATACAGCTTCCTTCTTGTTTATTTTTTCTTGCATATACCTTGCGATGTACCAAGCGTCGACAACGTCTGTCGTTGGAGATCCCAATTTAGTTGTTGGACTAATGATATTGTGTAAATCTATATCAGTGTCGGCAATAAAAGCCTCGTACATCTTTTCTTTTGTAGCATTGCCTTTGCCTGTTGCAAATTTCTTCACAACAGTTGGAGGCACGGTAAAGAATTTGTATCCTTGCTTGTAGAGCATATACTTTAGTATACCGCAGTTCTCGGCTAAATTAAAAACTTTTCCCTTAGACCCAAAAGAATAATCTTCAATCAATACAGTCACATCTTCTTTCTTAAAATCAGCAAGAATTGTTAGAACCCATGAAGCAATATTCTCATATCGCTCTTGGTCTGTCAAATATTCATCATGTCCTTCACCGAGGATATTGTGAAACTTTCCTTGTACGGTTTTTCTATCATTCAAGTAATAGAAAAATGAGTTGGAGAATGTCTTATCGCGTGAGACACAAACGCAAGGAGAAGTTAGACTATAATCAATTCCAACGACGATCATCTTCATCATCTTCACGATTGATTAGATCTTCTTCGTCGTCAAGATAATCTTTATCATCATCATCGTTGAAATTTAATTCTTCACTGTCACTATCATAAAAATCGCCGCAGAATGGGCAATGACTTGGTGCGTAACTGACTTCTTCGTCTTCGAAGGACAATGCAAACATTGATCCGCAATTGTCACATGTTAGTTTTAAATCTGGCATATTAACCCCTTGTTACTGCTGTAATTTTTTCAATTTGTTTTTTGATTACAGATTCTCGATTTGGCCAATTAATGATTGGTTTCTCAGGATTCTTCATCAGATTATATAGCAATGGCAAAATTAATCCCTCAAGTTCTTTAAGTTTGGCTTTATGTTTTTCTTCTAATGCAGTTATGAGAGCAGTTTGTAAAGTTTGCTCTTGAGCATCTAACAATGAATCAATTTTTGCCTGCAACACAAGAAGTTGATCATTGTTTGCAGTTGGTGTTGCAGCAGTAGTTGTTTTGGTTACTGCTTCTTCATCTTCAAAACTAAATCCAAAATCGAAATCATTTTCGATTGCCATTTTCCTTTACCTCATATTCGTATCGGTCATCGTCAGATAACACCCACTTTGATGTATTCTCTACAGACCACATTTGTGTTCCAAGTTTCCGTTCAATAAGATTTTGTCCAGGCTTCGTGACAAATGATGGCTCAAATGCGCGGCAGCGATTGTTTGGCTGAATTGCAAAGTTGCCATCATCAAGTTTAATCACATGACCACATTTATGTTGCCCTGGAGCTTCGCTAAATCCAAGATCTGCAATGTTCTTATCTTCATGCGCCCAATCTAGCGTAAACAGATAAGTTCCTTCGTTCCATTTCTTGTTTCTATCAATATATCTCATTTTCTTATTAATCAAGAAATCGAACTGCGTAACTCCAATGTATGAACTGAAAGAATCCCACAGAACTAGATTATATAGCGACGCTTGCGGCGCAGGAGTCTTATGACAGAAAGCGTGTATCGGCATGCGGAACCAAAGCCCTTCGTCTTCCATGATGAAATGAAAAAGCGGGGCACGATGCGGTATCGACGCCACACCGAATATAAGGACGGGAAGATATGAGTCTTTCGCTTCATCGAACTCTGTTCTGTTCTGAAGAAAGTTAGTCCGCACATAACATTCTATGGGCGGTATGTTAGCGTTAATATATGCCATAAATTTATATAGTCAAAATAAAAAAGGGGACCGATTTGGTCCCCTTTCTGTTAACTCAGTTTTAATTACTGAGCAACTGGTGCTTCAACAGCAACTTCAGCTGGTGCTTCAACAACAGGTTCTGCTGCTGGCTCGCTTGCTGATGGAGCAGCAACTTCGGCAGCAGGTGCTGCTTCTTCAACAACAACTGCTTCTTCCTTTGCGCCACAAGCAACGAGACCAAAAGCAACTAGACCAACAAGAATAACATTCTTCATAACTTTCTCCTTTTTTTATCTAACAACACAATCAACCTTTAGAATTCAAATATGCCATAGTGTATTATGGACAACCAGCATCGCGCAGTGCACCGCCGCAATTCATTGGAGGTGGTGGGGGTGGGGGTTCAGGACAGGTGCAACAACGAGGTCCTGTTCCTGGTACCCAATCGTCATCACCCAGGACAACCTTTGGTTGTTCATTCTGTTCTGTCTTTGCCTGTGCCAAACCACTATAAGCCATATTGGTGGTGATCACTCCCACCAGCAATCCTACTAGCGCAGCAAACCCAATTGTTAAATTTTTCACTTTACTTCTCCTGATTAGATTTCACATACACCTGCAGAGCATGCAAGTTCCTTTGCTGAAGTTGTTGTATCCGTTTCTTCCATGAATTCCACCCAGTTGATATCAACGTTTTGGAGCGCAAGGAGTTCGTTATACTTGGCTTCATCAATCTCTTCGTAAGGTGCCTGACGATATGAACCGTTGTCGCGTGGGAGGAATGAAACACCTGAAAGGATCGAGATGTTCTTATAAACCCATGCGCCAACTTCCATCCACTCATCATCACCAACATAAACAGTGATCGAAGGCTTGTGTTCACACCAGTGATCCTGATAGATCTTCCAAAGTTCTAACTGTTCAATCGCAGTCATATCATGGCGAGTGACAGAATTCTTTGGTGCCTTCATTGGGAAACTGAACACCCAGTTTGACTTACTGTAGAAATCTTCCTCAGCCTTATATCCCTTGCCAATCATAAACTGAGCAAGTGGATCCTTCATGTCTGCTCTTACGCGACGGACATAAAACTGAGAATAACGTGGGTGAATGCCTGATGCGGAATCCACCAATTGAGAAACAGTGCCTGAAGGTTTAACGCAAGTGATTGCAGCCGACTGTGGAACACCAAGAGCATCGGCAAATTCCTTATTCGTTTCAACGCAGTGAAGTCTAATTGCATCCAATGCATCCGCAAGTTTCTGTGTCGGCTTATTTAACAACTTACTGTCACAAATACCTGTGAGTGAAACGCCAAGCAATCTTTCTTCATCGCAATTATTCTTCCACTTCTTATTGATATAGCGGAAGTCTGTGAGCGTTGATTGCAATGTGCCAATGATTGTAGCCAAACGAGCCTTACGCTTTAATGATTCAACATCATCGTTTGCGCGAACAACGATTTCTGAAAGATTACAAAACTCAAATGGGCGCAAGATAATTTCAGAACATGGGTTTGTGCCGAACTCATGCTTTGGATCGCGGCGATCGTTCTTAGCAGCAACAGCCTGTGAAGCAGCACGAGAGAAGATACCACGCTCACCAGACTTTGACATATAAAGAGCATGCCATTCATTCATGAATGTATCCATGTCTACTTGCTTGTCATACACCGCCGAAATGTTTGCCAATGCACGTTGTCCATTGTGTGTCCACCAGTCACCCGACTTTGCATGACGCAATTGGTCGTCGTTGAGGTCGGTAAGAGAAATGAGAGCAGAACGGCGAACACCACCGCACACAACAATATCAGCAATCTTACATACGATGTCATGACATTCCAACGTTGATAGTTTTCTACCACGTGCCTTTTGGAAAATGTTAAGAGTGAATTTGAATAGATCGACCAATGGCTCTGGTCCACTCGCACGACCACCAAAAGTCTTTAGACGCTCACCTGCTGGGCGAACCTTTGATACATCCCACTTTGCAATCTTTCCAGAATACAAAAGCGAAATGATTTCACGATATGCTGAAGCCCAACCGATCTTAGAATCAGCAATCACAACAGTTGTGTCTGTCTCATGAAGTTCTTCTGGAACTTCTGGGAGTTTGTTTGTATACTTTGATTCAACAGAGAATCCAACACCAGTGCCGCACATGAGGATGTACATAATCTCGTCGAATGCTTTTGTGTTATCAATGGCGACATAGGAGCAATTATATCCAGCCACTTGATCTTTTTCCAAGGCAGGACCAGCAGTCATCAAGCAACGCATTGATGGCATAACTTCCAAGTTGATTATTGCAGTGCGCAATTCTTCCCATGGAACGAGTTTGTTATCGTCGGTTCTTTTCTTAAAGAAATTAATGTAGCGATCTACAGTTTCATCCCATGTCTCACGGCGACCCAATTCGTCGTTGAATCTAGCATAGCGAGAGATATGAATAAAATCTTGGTAGATGCTCGGCAATCTAGTTGTCATTATTTGCTCCTTATTATTCGTTTTCTAAAAACACTTGAATAGAAATTCTCATCCCGCCATCGTAATTGACGGGAGTTGTACTATGTCTGATTCCACCTTGCTGAAGTAGCCCGAAGTTGCGTTTTGGGAGAATTGCTCTTATATCTTTTTTATTATCTTCATAAAGAAAATAGCCGCCAAAATCTGCATGCCATTCTTCATTTAGGTAAACTGTAAGAGCACCACCATATGATTTGTCTTCGTGCCATGGTATATAGCTGAATCGTGTCCAGTAATAAAACATTATTTCATGATCTTTTACAAGCAGATTTGTCTTTTTTTCAATCTGTTCATGACATTTTCGAAACAATTCACTATCTTTATAAATCGAGTGTATTAAAACAGGAAAACTGTCCTTCACAATACCTGGATCCCACCAAGCATTTGTTAAAAATGTATGAGAATTTTGCCTTAAAAGATTTTTTGCAGTTCCAATCAATTCACTATAGAGTTCTTCTGTGAAGAACTCCTCATACTTTGTCAATTTCATAATTTACTCAGAGATGAATTGTGTTGACAGAGGGAATACCTCAGCAATAACTTTCGCGCATTCTTTAGCAATTTCCATATGCTCTTTCTGCGTACCGTTACCGCTTCGGAGTTGTATATAGTGAATCCATGATCTTAACGTTCCACTCATATACATACGCGACATGATCAACCCTTCAGGCAACAATGCACGCGCTTGTTCCTTGGCGATGCCATTTGCAACTGCCCAATCATATTGAATCTTGACTTGAGCAATCAAGTCTTGCTGACGCTTATCCCATTCGTACTGAAGCATGACATCGACACCCTCAGAAATAGAATTCTGACGATTCTTTGGATCTTGTAGTCTTGCTTCGCGTGTGACGAATTCTAGATCTTTGGTTGGATCTGCATAACGTTGTGAGAATTCTTGGAATGAGAAACTACGATGACGCAAAATCTGACGCGCAATATCTCGTGTTGTTTCAATTTCCAAACACATGGTTGCCATTTCTAATGGTGACCAATGCTGATGCTTGACCAAATACTTGATCAATTTTTCTGATGTTTCAGAATTAATTTGATTAGAGGGATTGGACACTCTTGCGCAGAAAGCCACAAGGTCCGTTGGTGTGTCCAATCCCTCGAGAACTGGTTTGCTGTATGATACTAATTTTACGTTCATGATTCAACCTCAAATACTAAAGTCTTATGACAAATCTCTTTTGTGCCGCCTTCTGCAGCGAGTTCTTGTCCGCGCACAAACGCATCTTTATATTCTGGATGTTTGCTATCGTCAAACCACCACCATCGATCAAAGAAATATCTTGGTGTGCGTTGATATTCAACATACCAAAGACCCGCATGAAATTGAACGCGAACTCTTTTAATTGGATGTTTGATTACTTCATATCCAGCGTCTTCTAGTGTGATCATACTAGCACCTTTTCCAATGCGTAAACTTCAGTTTAGCCCCCAAGCCATTGACTGTGTTATTATCTATAATACCTTTTATTTCGTCTGCTGTCAACTGATTCTGTATCATTTCGTTAATATCTTTTCCTTTTGTGTTTTCAGGAAACAGACACACTTTATAACCAGCGTCAATCGACTTTTCAATTTGCTTTACAATATCTTTATTGCGTGGCTCATTATCATAAACAAGAACTACATCTAGTTCTGGAAAAATTGCAGCCACACCGCCCAAATTACTATCACCAGAGGCAACGCAATTCGGGAGAAAAAAAGAATCGAATTGCCCTTCAACGATGTAGATGCGATTTTCTTTTTGCACTCTGTGCAATCCAAATACTTTCTTCTCATCAGACACCTTTACAGTGACATATCGTATCTTGGTGTCAGACAATGCTCTTCCTGCGACGTTTGTAATCTCACCCTTTTCGTTAGTGTAAAGGAGAATTACACGATCGTCGTTTGGGACCTCGTCTTTGCCATGATTGGGGAACTCTTTATCTAGGAAATCTAGGAATTTGGGGACAAATAGAATCTCGCCCCAGAACTTCTCAGGAATCTTCCTCTTTTTTATATAGTCGCGAGCATAGTGCTCTTCAGGAAGATTTTCTATACTATAATGTGCAAACGCTCTTGTTGTTCTCTCCAGGCTTTCAACTGGCGTTGAGTCTCCTCTGGAGTCGTCGAGAGTAGACTGGAACCTGGAATAGGCGTTTCCCCTGAGAGATTCGAAATCAGGCTTTTTGACGTTAGAGCCGTATCCTGTTTCACCAACTGCATATCGCTCGAGGATATACTGCTTATAGGTTGTACCATCGACGTGCTCCACAAACTTCGCAAACGTCGTAGACTTGCCGCAATTGTGGCAGATGAAGAAGTAGTCGTTTGACTTGCGATAAACATAGCCTCTCGCCTTCAGTTTGTTCTTCTTCGAATCACCGCAATAGGGGCATCGAAAGTTATAGAGATCAGTTTGCTTTTGCTTGAACTGTTCTAACTTTGATGATACAAAACCTAAAAATTTTCTGTCGATAAAAACAGACATAAAACCATCACAAAAATTACCAACGGATTAAACATCATATACTATTTTATTTCGAAAGGCAACCCCAACTTGGATAGAACCCACCCAATAACAACAGCACCGCCCATTACGAGCCAACGCCATCTGTTTAGTTCTTCTATCTTTTGTTTTTCGACTGCATGTTGTGCAGCCATTTCTTCACGCAAAGACTTCATCTCTTGCAACAAATCTGTGCGAAGATCATCCATCATTGCTTGTAATTCTTTTTTGTCTTCAATAGTTCGTTCGTCAAGTTTGTCAAGAGTACGATCGAACTTTTCGTAGATAACTGTGAAGAAAGAAACCTTCTCTCTCATTGCAGCGACATCAGTCTCTATTTTACTTAGTCTGCTCTCAAAGTCAATCATTGTTCCTCTATCCCGTACATGTTCTTGAGTAAGTATTGTCTGTTCTTTTTGTTTTTGTTTTTACAGATTTCATCACTCACTCTTGTTTCCCAAATAAACGGAAACAAACCATGCACAAGCAAAATAAATGCCCACTTCCATGCTCGAAGTAGGTGCTTTATATAGGATATATTATTGTCCTGCAGGTGGGACATTGCGAGTTAATTCTGCTTGTGGAGTCACTGGAGGCACAATTGTCTTTAATGATTTTGGTGGAGCCATCAATTCTTTTGGCGGCTCAGGCATTTCTATCTTTGGCACCAAACGAGTTAATGGATTTGCACAACCAACAAGAAATACAAAAGAAAGAGCAATTAGATACTTCATTGCGCTTCTCCTTTCTTCCATGGCATCTTTGGCATGTCAGGCAGTTTGATGTCTAAACCACGATCAGCATTTTGTTTGTCAACTGATGCTTTGGTCTCAAGAATCCATGATTGCAAACTCACTAGTTGCTGCGCATTCTGCAAGCAAATAGAATAATTACCCAGAACAGTTCCTAGAGCCTGATTGTCTTTCACGACTGAATCAGTATCATCTGAAGTCTTTTCTGGATCTAGGTCTAGACCTTGCACACTTGTATCGTGCAGATACACCCAACCATTTGTAAGATTAAACTTGCCAGGAACTTGCTGTTGAGCAGCATCACGATAGATTGTCTCTTTCTGCGTGACAACTTTAATCTTGTCAACATACTCAGTCACAACTCTTTCTTTGATATTTGCTTGCTCTTTCTCGAGTTCAATCTTCAACTGCTCTGCTTCATTAGCCGCTTGTTGAACCATGACTTCGCCAGCATCTGATCCTTTTTTATAGCCAGCACCAAATGCGCCGCCAATTAAAAGAACCACCGCAAGGATTTTGTATGGTAATGGTATAAGCATAAATTAATCTCTTGGCCAAATATTACTCTCGACCTGATCGTTAAGCCACATACTTGCTCCAAGCAATTTTGAATAGAGCCAATATGTCACATTAGAAAGCCATAAGAAAGCAGCAGCCAGCCACTTAAACAAGTAGATGAAAGGAATTGCGAATGGCTCTAATATAAACATCAGTTACACCAACTTGCTTTCTTTTCGCCGAAGTATGCACGAGCATGACCATTCTTAATCAATAGTTCAGACAATCTCTGACCATCGACAATTAGATCACCAAGCACACGCCCACCGAACTTGTCATGCTCTTTCAATTCAATCTGAATCTTCTTAGCATTGGCGACAAGGTTCTTGGTAAACGCACTGGCTTTTTCTGCCGCAGCAGCCTCTGCTGGGCAACCAGCGCGTGCACCCTTCTCTGGTGTGTCAACACCCAAAACTCTCAAACTTAATTGAGGTTTTAGAGGTGCTGGCATAAATGGTGCTTCGAACACCACCGTGTCTCCGTCATTAACCTTCAATACTTTGAAGTCGTACGGATTTGCTAAAACTGAATGAGTCCATAAACCAAATACAAATAAGCATACAACGGCTAAGATTTGCTTATATGATCTCATATTACTCAGCCTTCTTCTTGCGACCTTTCTTGACCTTTGCAACTGCTTCTGCTGCATCAGCAAGATTTACTTTGCCGTCTTTGTTGACATCAAGAGCATTTACTGCATGAGCCTTTGCTTCAGCAGCAACATCCTTTGCGGCAACAAGTGCATCTTTATGATCGACAACACCATCGTCGTTTGCATCTGGCTTCTTAACTAATTTCCAGACAATCCAACCAGCAACAGCAACTAATAATACAATAACTAATGTATCCATGATTTTTCTCCTAATTTATAATTTCGGACCAAATTTCTCTAGACCAGTAAAACCCACACCTGCAACAACTACCCACATAATAGAATTATATATCTCTTTGTCGACAGCCATTCCAAAAAACACGTTTGCAATAAATCCAACAACCATCATAACTGTGCAAATAACAGTAACAACTCTCTTAGATGAAACCGATCCATTCACACCATCAGCGAGCATTGACTTTAAATTTGCCAATAGATTCATTTTTGTCTCCTAATACATTTTTTGCAAATTTTACAAAATTCATATACTTCATTGCGATATTATAATCGTAAGTCAGTATAAGAATCCGATTGCGAAAACTCACAATATATCGCTTGTCTGCATTGCGGAGACATAATGTTTCCATTATAGTTTCTTATTTAGCCAATGGATTTTCCCATGCTTTCTGGATC
>Ga0222714_10002642_pt1 | contig 18835 bp, 12 predicted proteins | sample C33_3DmetaG_FD_165048 | JGI IMG/M metagenome (GOLD analysis project Ga0222714, IMG submission 165048) | Estuarine water microbial communities from San Francisco Bay, California, United States - C33_3D | ecosystem: Environmental > Aquatic > Marine > Unclassified | place: USA: California...
AATACTGTGCCAAGAAAAAATATTGTCTTTATATCAACAAGATAGCGTCTAGCCATCAGGCAAAGCTGGGGGAATCCCTACTTTGTGGTGGATTTCACCACCGATCATTGGGGGTTGTGAAAGGGGGCCTTGGCTCCACCGGGCAACCAGATTGTCAGAACCACTGCCGGCGCATCGCCTTCCACGGTATGAATGATGGAATCACCGGGGCGCACGATACCGACATCACCGGGTTCCAGAATTCCCGGGATACTGTTCACGTTGTGACCGAAGCGGCCAGACAGCACATAGAAGATCTCAATTGCTTCGTGGGTATGGGAAGGGCCGGCGTAACCTGCGGGGAAGGTTAACTCGGCAATGCGCGCTTCTTCCGTGCCGAGATTGGCAGCGTCGACCAGAATCTTGAAGGCAATGGCACTTCCCGCCGGCGATTCACGCAACGCCTCGGCAGTTATGCTCCGATAGATCGGGTCTTGACCGAAGGCTGAAGGCGCCAGGAAGCATAACAGGGCTAACAGAACACGCGGGCTGATTCTTTTCATCGGAGTATCACCTCGTAGCGTTGGGAATGTGGAATGCCAGATGGTAATCGCTGAACCCTCAGGGTCCTGTATAGCCCGGCCCATGAAGTATGCGCCCAGGGCGGTTGCCTGTGTGTCGGCCATTGGCGACTACTACCTGACCATTCACGAGTACATACTTCATTCCCACCGCATACTGATGCGGTTGCTCAAAGGTCGCCCTGTCACCAACCTCATCCGGATCGAACACGGCAATATCGGCGTAGTATCCCTGTACGAGCAACCCGCGCTCACGCAGTCCCAGTCGCTGTGCGGTCAGGCTGCTCATCTTGCGAATCGCATCCTCAAGCGTCAACACGTGACGCTCTCTGACGTAGTGGCCCAAAACGCGGGCGAAGGTGCCATACTGTCGAGGATGGGGTGCTCCTTCGCCGAACACACCGAGAGGCCCGTCGGAACCGATCGCCGTGGCTGGATGACGCATGATGCGATCGATATCGTCGCTGTCTATGGCGTGATACACCGCAGTAGCACCGCCTCCCTTGACGATTTCAAAAACAACTTCGGCGGCATCGGTCGGACTGGGTTCCATGCCGCGCTCAATCGCAAGCTCCGCAAGATTCTTGCCTTCCATGCTGTGATCCCATGTATTGCGTGATATGAATACATTGCGCGGATCACCACCGCCACGATCAAACAAAATCTTTTCGATGATCGCCGTCTTCAGCGTTGGTCGCGTCTCGGGGCTATCGATGCGAGCGATGAGTGCAGCGGACCCGCCTTCCTGGGCCCACTGGGGAATGAGTGCGGTGATCCCGGTTTGTGAGGCGGTATAAGGGTATTGATCGATTGTCACGTCCACGCCGCGTTCGCGGGCCGCGTCGACCATGCGCAGGCTGTCGACGGAGGCGCCCCAGTTACCAGCACCGATGACCTTGTGGTGGGTGATCTGGACCGGGATGCCGGCTTCTTCCCCGATGCGGATTGTCTCGGCGACAGAATCGAGCAGTTGTGCCGCTTCTTCTCGCATATGAGAAATATAGATCCCGCGGTAAGACGCAGCGACTTTCGACAGTTCAACAATTTCTTCGGTAGGGGTAAAACTACCGGGCACGTAGAACAGGCCTGTGGAGAGGCCGAGCGCACCTTGTTCCATGGCAGAGGCGACCATTGACTTCATCCGCGTCAGCTCGGCCGGTGTCGCCGGCCGGTCCTCACTACCGATGACCTGTTCGCGGATCGTGCCCTGACCGACGAAAACGCTCCAGTTCGGGCTGATACCGAGCGCGGTGATGTCGCGGTAATGCTGATCGATAGGGAAAGGTGAGCTGCCATCATTGCCTTCGGTAAGAGTAGTTACCCCCTGGAGCAGAGAGCTCTCTGCGGTGGGCACATCGAAGATTCCGCGCATGGCATGGGTGTGCGGATCGATAAAGCCAGGCGAGACAACAAGACCCGTGGCGTCAATGCGTGTTGTCGCGCGCGCAGCGGTCAGATTACCGATACGCACAATGCGATCACCACTGACTCCGACATCCGCGTAGTACCAGGGGTTGCCAGATCCGTCGATGATTCTGCCGTGTTCAATAATGATGTCGTAGGTGCCCGAGTCAGTCTGGGAGTGTACTGCACCGATAGTCATCAGCCCGCACGCGGCGGCGAGAGTGACTCTCGCTAGCTTTACCATATGCGCACACGCTCCTCCGGGGGCAGATAAAGAGCATCACCTGGCTGCACATCGAATGCCTCATACCATTCGTCGAAGTTGCGAACGACGCCATTCACGCGATACTCCGCCGGTGAATGGGGATCGGAGGTCAGCCGTGAAATCAAGGCATCATCACGAATCTTGGCCTGCCACACCTGCGCCCAGGACAGGAAGAAGCGCTGATCGCCTGTCAGGCCGTCAATCACAGGTGCTTCCTCGCCATTCAATGACATCTTGTAGGCGCGATAGGCCACCGAAAGTCCGCCGACATCGCCGATGTTTTCTCCCAGTGTGAAATTGCCGTCGATGTTGTGCCCCTCGACAGGTTCATACTTGTCATACTGTGCGGCGAGAGCCGAGGTGAGTCGATCGAAATTGGCGCGGTCAGCATCGGTCCACCAGTTGCGCTGAATCCCAAGATAATCAGACTTCGATCCCTGGTCGTCGAAACCATGTCCCATTTCATGACCGATAACGGCGCCAATACCGCCATAATTTACCGCAGCATCGGCGGCCGGATCGAAGAAGGGCGGTTGCAGAATTGCAGCCGGAAAGACGATCTCATTGAATGAGGGGTTGTAATAAGCATTCACAGTCTGTGGAGTCATACCCCACTCTTCCCGATTCGTCTTCTGCCCAATTCTGCTCAGGTCATCGAGATAATTGAACTCACGCACACTGCGGGCATTTGCGAACAGGTTGTCCCGGGTGATCTCGATAGAAGACAGATCACGCCATTCATCGGGATAGGCAATCTTGGGTCGAAACGATTGCAGCTTCATTCGCGCCTGTTCCTTGGTAGCAGGACCCATCCAGTCGATCTCGTCAATGCTCTGGCCAAGCGAAGCGCGCAGGTTCTCGACGAGTTGCTCCATCTGCTCTTTCGCCGACGGCGGGAAATGTTGCTCAACATAGATCTGACCTATGCCTTCGCCAAGGCTGTCGAGTGCTCCAACTCTTGCGACACCACGTTCCCAACGTTCGCGCTGCTCCGGTACACCGTTGAGAACTGTCGAATAGAAGTGGAAATTCTCATTGTCGATCTCGCTCGAAAGCAGGCTCGCGTTGTTGGAGATCAGATGGTAAATGAGATAGTTCTTCCAGTCGTCAACACTGATTTCTTTTACCAGGTCTATGATGGGTGACATGGCACTTGGGTAGAAGACATTCAGGTCATTGAGGTTTTCGACACCGGCGGCTGTGAAATAGGCGTCCCAATCAAACCCGGAATAAGTCGATTTGAAATCGGTATAGGTCATGGGATTATAGGTAAGATCGCGATTGCGTCTCTGGTCTCGGGGCCAAAGATGTTCGGCTATGCGGGTTGCCAGGGCGAGAATCGAAGCAGCTTTAGTTTCGGTGTCAGAAATGTCTGCGAATGCCAGCATGCGAGCGATATGCGCGACATACTCTTCGCGCACCTTGAGGAATTGCTCGTTGTCCTCAAGATAATAGTCCCGGTCTGGCAAGCCAATGCCGCCCACCACGATACCGACCTGATAGATATCCGGATTGCTGCGGTCAACGCTGACGCCAAATTGAATTGGACTCGCTGTCGTTTCGATGTCAGAGCGCCCGAATGCAGCGACGAGGGCAGGTAGCGAATCGATTTCTTGCAGCCGTGCCAGATCGGCACGCAACGGGGTGATGCCCAATTCCTCCAAGGCGTCTGTGTTCATGTAACTGCGGTAATAATCGCTGATCTTCTGTTCGATGGAGCCGGCTGTGGGCTCGCGGGAGGTCAGTTCATCAATAATCGTACGTACGCGTTCATCCGAACGATCGCGCAGGCCGATGAAGGCACCGTGCTCACTGCGTGACTCCGGTATTTCATATTCCCTGAGCCAGCGTCCGTTGGCATAGCGAAAGAAATCGTCGCCCGGTCTTACGTTGATGTCCTGTTGACTGAGATCGATACCAAATTCGCCGAGTTCCGGCGTCGCCGTCATCGCAGTCTCGGCGCTGGCGACATTGTCGTCACCGGGGCTTGAAGGCAGCGTGGGGGAGCTCTCCTCGGAACCGCAGCCAGCAAGAAAGAGAGTACTTGCGGTGAGCAGCACCAGTTTAAGACTGGACATGATGAATCCTCCGGATTGGGACAAGAATTGAATATTCCGAGGCAGTATAGCGGATATTGTCTGACGTCATGCAAGCGACAGGCTCCAGAAAAAGTCCTGCTCTTATATTTGCAGAGGGTTGGTTGTACACTGCGGCGACAAACTGCAGATTGAAGCGTTCGAAGGAAGATTTATGGGGAATGTATTCCGAAGATTTGTACATGCTGCATTTGCAGTGTTACTACTAACGAACTCAGTTGTCCTCCGCGGGCAGGACAATCTTACACCGAACGGAATCGCCGACAGCCGTCTCAACGCCTATGCGCTTACCAACGCGACTATCTATCGCGGCGCGCCCGAGGGCGTGCTTAATAAAGGCACCTTACTGGTGCGCGACGGCAAGATCGTGGCGCTCGGTGCGGCCGGAATCGACACGACTGGATATTTTGAAATAGACCTTAACGGGCACTATGTCTACCCGGGTCTGATCGATATCAACACAGACTATGGCATTCCGAAACTGGAACGTGAATCGGGTCGCCCTGGAGTCGAAAATCTCTTCGCGGAGGATCGCGGGCTCAATGTCAATGATGCGATTCGCGCCAATTTCAGAGCCAGTGAAGCCTTTGTCCCTGATGCGGAGAGACGTGAAAAGTTTCGCAAGCTCGGATTTTCGACGGTATTGAGCCTGCGTCCTGACGGGATCGCGCGTGGAACCTCTGCCCTCATTACATTGGGGGACGAGCGAGCGAATGAAGCGATAATCGTGCCTGATGCAGCCGCCCACTACTCGCTCTCCAAGGGAACCTCCACCCAGTCCATGCCCAGTTCATTGATGGGTGCCTTCGCCTTGCTGCGGCAGACGCATCTCGATGCAGACTGGTTCGGGAGTCAGCAACCGCGGCCCTTTACTGACGCGACTCTGGAGGCCTGGAACCGAACCCAGAGTCTGCCCCAGATTATGGACGTGTCAAACTGGCAACAAGCCCTGACAGCAGATCGCGTTGGCGATGAATTCTCTACCCAATACATTCTCAAGACCGCTGGTGACAGCTATCGCCATCTCGATCTCATGGCGGAAACCGGTGCGGCACTCATCATTCCGCTAGATTTCCCCGAGGCGCCAGAAATTCTCGATTTGTTCGACGCCGATGAAGTCAGCTACGAAGAACTGAAACACTGGGAAATGGCCCCTTTTAATCTGAGGCTGGTTGCAGAGCGTGGCATCCCCTTCGCTATTACGAGTTCAAATGCCGATGGCGATTTCTGGAAGCATATGCGCCTGGCGGTCAACAATGGCTTGCCGGAAGCTGTCGCGATCGAAGCCCTGACCCGTGTCCCGGCACAATTGTTAGGCGTGGAAGCCCGTGTCGGTACACTGACCCCGGGAGCCCTGGCCAATTTCCTGATCAGTTCTGGCCCCCTGTTCGCGGAAGATTCGCTGTTGCTCGAGAACTGGATTCAGGGCCAGCCCTACAAATTGAATTCCGACTTCGATGAACGCAGTGGACAGTATGCGCTGGCAGTGGCAGATCGCCGGTTTCATTTCGAATTGCAGTTCAGCGGTGGCAAACCGAATGCCAGTCTGACTCCGGCAGGGGAGACCGACAACAAGACCAAGGTGCAGTTGTCACTCGATGAAGATCTGATCAACCTGAGTTTCGCATTTGATGAAGAAGGCAATCAGGTTCGCTTGAATGGTTGGTCGGTCGACGGGGGTTGGCAGGGCAACGGCCGCATGCCGGACGGGGAGATGATTTCCTGGAGCCTGAGTCGCAAAGATAATGCGGCTGTTGCCACAACACTTGCTGCAGACGTTGCCAGTAACCCGCCGGACCTGCCTGGAACGGTAGTCTATCCGTTTAACGCCTTCGGCCGTGCAGCACTGCCCGAGCGACAGGATATGCTGATTCGCGGCGCCACCGTTTGGACAAACGAGGACGCTGGCACGCTGGTAACCGACGTGTTGGTGCGAGACGGGCGTATCGCCGCAGTCGGTAATGAGCTCGCGGCAGGCAATACCCGCGTAATCGATGGCACCGGCCTGCATCTGACCCCAGGCATTATCGATGAACATTCCCACATCGCGCTCTTTGCAATCAACGAAGGCCAGACCAATTCCAGCATGGTACGCATGCGCGACGTAGTGGACTCGGAGAACATCAATATTTACCGCAATCTCGCCGGCGGTGTAACTGCGGCACAGCTGCTACATGGCTCTGCGAATCCGATCGGTGGCCAGTCGGCACTGATCAAGATGCGATGGGGTCAGCCGCCCGAGCAGTTGCTCATTGCCGGTGCCGATCCCTTTATCAAGTTTGCACTCGGCGAGAATGTCAAACGCTCGACGAACCCGGCATCGATTCGTTATCCGCAGACGCGTATGGGTGTTGAACAGGTATTCGTCAATGCTTTCTCCCAGGCACGAGAGTATGGACAGGAATGGGACCGTTACGAGTCGCTCTCCCGCTCGCAGCAACGCAATACTGTGGCTCCACGGCGCGATCTGGTGAATGAGGCAATGCTTGAAATACTGAACGGCGAGCGGTTTGTCACGAGCCACTCCTATGTCCAGTCTGAAATCAATATGTTGATGCACGTCGCCGACAGCTTCGACTTCAACATCAACACGTTCACGCATATCCTCGAAGGCTACAAGGTAGCCGACAAGATGGCGCAACACGGTGCTGGCGGTTCTACCTTTGCGGACTGGTTCGGCTACAAGTGGGAAGTACGATACGCTATACCCTACAACGCGGCGCTCATGCTGCAAGCCGGAGTCGTTGTCGCTATCAATTCGGACGACGCCGAGATGTCGCGACGACTCAACCAGGAGGCGGCGAAGACGATCAAGTACGGTGGCGTAAGTGAAATAGATGCCCTGAAGATGGTCACACTGAATCCGGCGAAACTGTTGCATCTGGATGATCGCATGGGCAGCATCCGCGTTGGCAAAGATGCGGATCTCGTGCTCTGGTCTGATCATCCTTTGTCAATTTATGCGATTCCCGAGACAACCTGGGTCGATGGCATTCCCTATTATGATCGTGAGGAAGATGCGCAGTTACGTGCCGAGGTCGCTGCCGAACGGGCTCGCATTATGGCCCATATCAGTAATACACAGCCGGCCGGCCCTTCCGGATCCAACTCTGCAGGAGCCGCCCGATGAAATTGAGCATATTGTTTCTGACCGCCTTGATGAGTCTGACTGGTGCGCCAGCTCTGCTTGCCATTGTACCAACCCCCGCGGCGGACCAGAGTCAGCCGATTGCCATCACGGGTGCCGTCATTCATGTCGGCAATGGCCGTGTCATCGGCGACGGCGTCATCACTTTTGATGAGGGTGTCATCACTGCGGTCGGTAGCGCCAGCGATGGGATAGACCTCAGCGGTCATTTGGTCATCCCTCTGGAAGGCCAACATGTTTATCCCGGCTTCGTGCTACCGAATACTACCCTGGGCTTGATGGAGGTAGGAAATATCCGTGCAACTCAGGATGTAGAAGAAGAGGGCGACATCAATGCCAGCGTGCGCTCGGCGATCGCTTACAACACCGACTCGGAACTGATACCAACCCATCGCTTCAATGGTATTCTCACCGCACAGGTTACGCCCGAGGGTGGATTTATTTCCGGCTCCTCGACGGTAATGAAACTCGATGGCTGGAACTGGGAAGACGCCGTGCTCAAGGTCGACGATGGCATGCATATGCACTGGCCTGCCTTCAAGACTCGTCGGCGTAATTCGGAAACTGGCGCGCTGGAAACGGTGGACAATGATGACTACGACGCCCAGACCCGCCTGCTCGAGAGCCTGTTTCAGAATGCGCTGACCTATACCGGTCGACCCCTCAATCTGAACCTGGCTGCCTTGCAACCCTTACTACAGGGTACAACCACACTGTTTATCCACGCCGATGCTGCGCGGGAAATCATCAGCTCTGTGCGGTTCGCTCGCCGTTACGGCATCGCAAAAATTGTGCTTGTAGGTGGACTGGAAGCCATGATGGTGAAGGATTTTCTGCTGGCCGAATCGATCCCGGTGATTTATGAGCAAGTTCACTCGCTGCCAGGGCAGGACTGGCACGACGTCGATGAACCATTCAAGATGCCGTTCCTGCTGCAGCAAGCCGGACTCAAAGTCGGCATCGGCGGTGGAGCTACGGAGTTGCAGTCCCAGCGCAATCTGGCCTTCTTCGCCGGAACGGCGGCCTCCTACGGGCTCGACAGGGAAGCAGCCCTGTCGCTGATCACAAAGAACAATGCCGAGATACTTGGCGTGGCGGATCGTGTCGGCACGCTTGAAATCGGCAAGGATGCGACCTTGTTCATCTCTACAGGTGACGCCCTCGACATGCGCACAAGCGAAGTATTGGGAGCGTATATCCAGGGCAGGGACATCGACCTGTTCGGCACGCAGCAGGAACTCTACGAGCGCTTTCGTGAAAAATACGCCAACCAGCGCGAGTAGTTCCTGAATTGGCTCGCCACCGCTGCGTCTAAGCGTTGACGCAGCGGTGCGCACCGGACACCACGTTATTGCAAATAATCACTTCAACCTGAGCGTACCCATGCAGGAATTTCCGAACTTCGTTACCCACCTGGAATGCAGTTACACCGGCAAGCACTATCCTGCAAACGAGTTGATTGGCTTGTCGGAGGCCGGCAAACCCTTACTCGTGAAATACGATCTCGACGCACTCGGTAATGCGGTCAGCAAGCAGGATCTGCAATCCCGATTGCCCGAGTTCTGGCGCTATCGGGAATTCCTGCCAGTACGGCACAGTGCCAATGTCGTGCGTCTGGGCGAAGTAATGACTCCTATCCTGCCCGCCAAGAAATTGCAGCTGGAATACGGCGCCGGCGAAATCCTGATCAAGGATGAGGGGCGCCTGCCTACGGGTTCCTTCAAGGCAAGAGGTCTGGCCTTGGCAGTGGCGATGGCGAAGGAGTTGGGAGTCAGGCGCATGGCCATGCCGACCAATGGCAATGCTGGCGCGGCACTCGCTGCTTACTGTTCCGCCGCCGATATCGAGACCTATGTGTTTTGCCCGGAAGACACGCCCCGCGTCAACATCGAAGAGATCGCATTCCAGGGAGCGAAGACGTTTCTCGCGAACGGTTTTATCAATGACTGTGGTCGCATCGTCGGTGAGGGCAAACAGGCGATGCAGTGGTTCGATACGTCGACTCTGAAAGAGCCCTACCGGATCGAAGGCAAGAAGACCATGGGTCTGGAGTTGGCGGAACAGCTCGGCTGGCAAGTCCCGGATGTCATTCTCTATCCCACTGGTGGTGGCACCGGTCTGATCGGCATGTGGAAAGCCTTTGCTGAACTGGAAGCCATCGGCTGGATCGGCTCGAAGCGACCACGGATGGTCGCGGTTCAGGCCGAGGGATGCGCGCCGATTGTGAAGGCCTTCGAGGCAGGTACGCGCCACGCCGAACCCTGGCAGAACGCCCACACGATTGCGTCGGGCATCCGTGTGCCGGCGGCCGTCGGCGACTTCCTCATTCTCGATGCGGTACGCGCCAGTGGAGGCTTTGCCACCGCCGTCAGCGATGTCGAGATCTCCGCTGCCCATCAGGAGTGTGCGCAACGGGAAGGCATTCTGTTGTGCCCTGAAGGCTCAGCGACGCTGGCCGCCTTGAAGCAGGAATTGCGCCGTGGTCGTATCAGCAGGTATGAACAGGTGCTGCTATTCAATTGTGCCACCGGCCTGAAGTACCCGATGCCCTCGAGCCATCAGCGCATCGATCTGCAGCAACCACTGGACTTCGATTTCATCCGCAACGCCTGAGCCGCATTTAGTTACGCGAGCTATTCAGACATGCATAAAAAAACGGCGATGATTGCTCATCGCCGTTTTTGTTTTTATCACACCTTGACGGTGCTACCTACGTGCTAGCGGAACTGCCACAGAGCACGTACGTAGTAGCGTCGACCTCGGCCGTCGAAGACACCGGCGTCGTAGTTCAGGCTGCTTGATTCACGATAGGGCAGATCTTCGTTGAAGGCATCGAGCAAGCCGGCAGTGAAGATGGTAGAACCCAGATTGGAGTTCGCCCACTGGTGAATGTAACGGTACTGGATATCCCAGGTCTGATAACTGGCGACGTTCTTAGTCAGGAGGGATCGAGTGAAGTCGCTGCCATTCTGGTAAGTCGCATCGTAAGACAGATCGCGGTAAGAACCGATGTGACGGTTGATCAGGGTCACACCGTGGTTATCGCGCTGCCAGCTGAAGGTCAGGTGACCCTTGTTATCAGGCAGTGAACGCACCAGGTTGCCGTCACCGGAGGTACCGGCGGCGTCAAACACGTAAATGTCCAACAGACCCCGATCAAAGCCAGGGATGTCAGCCAGTTGGTACTGACGGACATGCGTGTAGTCGAGGTTCACACCCCAACGGCCCCAGTCGTTGCTCCAGCGATAGCCAGCAGTCATGTCGACACCGTCGGCCGTGATCGTACCGGCGTTGATCGCACCCAGAGTCAGTGTGATCAGGCTGGCATTGGTGACACCGAAGGCGCGCTGAATGCCATCAACCACATAAGCACGTGGATCAACGACGCAATTCAGACGCTGCTTGGAATCGGCACCATACTGCGCAGTGAGGGCAGACGGGCTGCAAGGGGTGTACGGCTGGGCGGAGGAAGCCGGAATCGTGTCATTCAGCACGTAATTCGCTTCGTCTTTAGAGGCCGCAATGAAGGCATCGATTTCAGGCTGCAGGGCAGAGATCGGCGGCTGTGGCAGCACGCGGTCGCTTACCTCGAAGCGCCAGAAGTCGGCACCGACACTCAGACCGTCCAGATCGCCTTCCGGAGTCCACAGGAACCCTACAGAGTAAGTGTCTGCGTACTCGTTACCTACGTCAGGCGCCGGTCCACCCAGGGTATAGGTGAAGCCCGGAGTGGCGTTCTCGTTGGTCGGTGGCAACAGACCAGCGCGAACGGCCTGGGTACGGATCGGATCACGGAAGGTAACGCCGGAAGATTCCAGACCTTCTTCGATGATCGCGATGTTAGGCGCACGGAAGGACTGCGAGAATGAGCCTCGCAGCAACAGGGTTTCCATCGGACGCCAGCTCAAGGCTATTTTCGGTGACAATTCGCTGCCAATGCTGCCACCGTAGTCTTCATAACGAATCGCGATCTGTGACTCGACGTTCTCGATAAATGGCATGGAGAGCTCGAGGAACGCTGCCTTCACCTTACGGTCGTGATCGAAGTTGAACGCACACAATGAACAATCGAAGTTATTGGAGACGTAGTGATAGGCATTCGGCAATCCTGTTACCTTGTCGTAGCTGAGGATGCGATTTTCCAAGCCAGGCAGGTTCAGCTTGGAGGCACGGGACTTGGCATTACGCTCACGGTACTGGCCGCCAGCCGCGAATTGGGCGGTACCGCCACGCATTTCGAACAGCTCACCTGAGACCACGGCGTCGAACACCGCCAGCTTGTTGCGCTTGTCGCGCACCAACGTCTTCTCATTGATCCATTCCATCAACTCCTCGCTGTTAGCCAGCGCCGGATTGCTGAACTGAGTGAGGAACGGATTATAGAACTGGCAACCACCCTGACCCTGGTTATTACTGGTCAATGCGTAAGAAAGCGACTCACGGGTCGTGAAAACGAAGCCGGGGAAGAAAGTCTGAACCAGGCCGGGATTGTAATATTGCCAGGCTTGGGGAACCTTGCCCCCAAACGGACCTTTTTGTGCCGCGAAATTGAAGTCAGGCACACCGTTCGGTGTACAGTTAGGCCCTCCCAGACCGTTGGCTGCCATTTCCGAACGCTCGCGGTTGAAGGTACGGTACTGCTGCTCCAGCGACGTGCCACTCCAGGAGTAGCTGACGTCGTAATTGAGGACACGATCACCTACCTCGAACTCGCCTCGAAGACCGGCCTGGATGCCAACAGTGTTGGTCCAGGTCTCGTTGTCGTCGCTGCCCTGACGCGGCAGACCATAACGCAGGCCCTGATATAAGGCGACGTTAGGACCACCGTTGGCGCCAGATACCGGTGCGTTGGGGATATCGGCTTCGGTCGGACGGGTCAGACCGATGCTGGGTGCGAAAAAGCCGAGCTCCAGCGTCTGGCCTATGGCGTTACCACCGTAGGCAGCGCTACGTTTGTAGGCGCCGGGTTGGGCCAGGAACACGGTCGGACCGCGCGACTGGTTGTAGCCATCATCCGCACGAATAGTGGTGGAATCGGAGTACTGGGCAAAGGAATAGAATTCAGTGCCGTCACCAAATGTATGGTTGAAGGCGGCGGCGAAACTGTTGCGAGTTGTCTCCTGTGAGATGTAGTTCCACTCGGAGTTGTCTTCACGACAGATGCCGCTGCGCTCACCACGCTGCTCACGCAGTGTGCCGATGATATACGGTGTGCCGTCGGCCGAGGTTTGGGTATAACAACCCGGATCAGTATAGACGGGTGTCGAAGGGCCGCCATTGGCTATGTTGTAGTCGGTGACTTCCTGATTCAGCCAACCCGGGCTGACCTGAGCGCCGAACGCGGTGCTCGATATCAGTGTACCGGCGTTGCCGACTGTGCCCAGGAACTGGGAATTTTCATCGAAGAAGTTGCCGTACTTGACGGAGACCGGGTCACGTTCGAAGCGTTCGCCAGACAATACCAGGTGAGTATTGTCATCGCTGCTCGCCCATCCCCAGATGCCGCTGACGGTGGCATCGAACAAATCACCCGCCGCCTCGATACCCTGGATGTCTCCGTAGAGTTCCAGGCCTTCGAAATCGGTACGCATGATGATGTTGACCACACCGGCTACCGCGTCAGCGCCGTACAGGGCCGAACCACCGTCGGTGAGGACTTCCACACGGTCAGTCATGACCAGAGGGATGGCGTTCAGGTCGACGAACTCACCACCGCTGCGAGTGGTCGCAGCCGCGGGGACCTGGCGCTTGCCGTTGATCAGAGTGAGTGTTGAGTTTTCACCCAGGTTACGAAGATTGACGTTAGCTGTGCCTTCTACCTGGCTATTATCGCCAGAGCCCGGGTTGGTGATTGATCCAGAGTTTACTTCGAGGTTCTTGATGACGTCCCAGATCACTGCTGCCCCTTGGGCTTCAATGCTTTCTCGGTCTACAACTTGAACTGGTGAAGGTGCATCCAGAGGCGTCCCTCGGATGTAGGAACCTGTAACGACGACTTCCTCAATATCTGATGCGTCATCTTGTGCAACTACAGGAAATGAGATTCCGGCGAGCACAGCAAGCGTAATTGCTCTGCGTCTACCGGGGAAGATTCTGCGCATTTAGACTTCTCCCTTAATTAAGGATAATTATTCTAGCTTTGGTTTTTTTAGTTACTGCGTCACGTTACTGCACGTTGGTTTGTGGGTGAATCTGATGCCAATGTACTTTGCTATAACGCAAAACGGGCTCAGTATAGGCCCATAAGAAAGACGCTTGCAATGGATTTCGAGCCGATGCTCGACGCAATACGTGGGATTGATACAAGTTGATGAAAGCGTGGCAAGCTGCTGAATTTACACAGATTAAGTTTTGGAAAAAATGATACCCAAAGTAACCAATTTCACCCCAGTGGATACCCGAGTCTCATCCCGGTCGTGGCCTCACTCAGTTCAGCACACGTCGCAGTTGCGCGCGATGAAATTCCGAGGTTTCTTCGATGTCCTTGACGTAACGACAAACCCGTTTCGGGATGTTTGAGCCGACCGGAATTTCCTCCCGACAGACGATGCGCTCTTCTGGTGCAACTGAGGCGTTGTACTGTTCGACCTCGGCATCGGTGGGTAGGCGCCGCGCGGGACTTTGAGTGCCTTCCGGCACTGCACAGGCCAGCAACCAGCAGGGCAGAAGCAGAATCAGCAAGTTCTTGGGAAACACGAATCGTCTGTGCATGGGATTCTCCAGAAACCCGGTTTGCGGCTGTGTTGCGGGCCGTGGTCAGCGTTCGCTGACAACCAGGCCCGGTCGGTAGGCCGTCGCTGGCGAATAGGAAAGCCGAATTTCGCGCGCGGTAGCCCATTCACCTCCGACGATGGCCGGCCTGAACTGCAGCAACTCAACCTCGCGCTGAAACCAAGCCAGCTCCGGTGTCATCTCAGGTGTTGCCGACTGTAACGCCAATTGCGCTTCGCCGGCAGCCAATTCGTCAGTCCGCAGGATTCGCGCGCTGATCGGCTCGGCGTTCCCGGTTAGTTGCACAATCGCAGTGAAAGCGTCTGGCTGCTCCAGATCGATGCGCGGCAGGGAATGCGGTCGCTGTACACCAGGAAAGACCGGAGACCAGGCGGTAAATTTCACCCCGTTTTCGAAGGACGGTGGCAGTGAACCGGGCAGTGCAGAGGCAGGAATAAGCTGTGGAGTGGCGAGGCTCTCCTGCCATTCGCGACCGTCCGGCTCTGCGCGCTGCAAGCTGTGCCAAGCGCGACGGTAATACTCGAGCGCCAGTGTCTCGTGCTCAAACAGCCTTTCCCAATCGGCGATGTACAAGATGAGTTGGGCATCCATTGACGACGCGTTGTGCCCGGCCCGCAAGTACAAGTGTCGAATGCGCTGCAACAATTCCAGACCAATGCGATAACTCTGCGCTATCGATTCATTTTTACTCAGGCTCCAGCCGTTGACGATGTGAGCTTCATCGCCCTTGTAATCGAAACTCGTCATGCCGCGACGACTAACGGATGCGCTCTGATAGTAGTGATTGAGGACGATGCGATACAACCACGGGGCAAGTTGCAGACTCTCGGCGCCCTGTTCTTGCTCGATAGCGCTAACGGCGCGCCAGCTTAGCTGTTTGGCCGCGATCAGGTAGTAGGCATTTTGTGGACAGTCGGGATCGGCGGCTGCGGCGAGATAGAGTGAATTTAGAACCTCCGTCCCAGAAAGAAAGGCATCCAGATCGGCCGTCGCGGTTTGTCGCAACAACCACTCGAAATAGGCAAACTGGCGATCCAGTTCGACCCAATTGCGCTGGGCTTGCAATGCCATCACCCTAAGTTCCAGCGCGGGAAATTGTGAAACACTGTACAGGCCGTCGTTAACTTTGATGATCTGCAGCGCAGCCGAGACGTCGCGTTCGGCCGACGCGTAATCCCGGGCAGCAATTGCCCGTCTGGTTGACATGAGTAACTGCTCGGAATCCGCTGGCGTGAAATTATCCGGCCCGATCGATTGGGCACTCAATACGGCAGGTGTTACACAGGTGAACACAATGACGACGAAGGCGGCGCATCGCGCGCGCAGGAGGCCCAGTGTCAGTGCAAGACGCGTACCCATCATCGACCGCCCATTAACGGAAGGAAAGTGCAGAATACTCGCAAAATTACGGGCTCGCAATTGACACCCCTCACTCAGGCCGAAGGACTTCATTGAGCATGAGAATTGACGGCATGCCAGCCTCGTTATACTGTCATTGCACCTGATAACACGGCTTGCCAATGCGCAAGTGTGGATTAGCACGGACTTGAACCAGATTGACTCGTTTGCAACAGAGAGCAGGAGAGACTGTGGACACCGAGAACAAGGCGAAAGGAATCGATCTCTATACCTGGAGCACACCCAACGGACGCAAGGTTTCGATCATGTTGGAAGAGGTCGGATTGCCGTATCGGGCAATCGCGGTTGACATCACCAGAGGCGAACAGCATAGGGAGGCGTTCCAGGTGCTGAGTCCCAACGAGAAAATTCCGGCAATTTTCGATCATGACACGGGTGTGCAGCTCATGGAGTCCGGAGCCATTCTGATGTACCTGGCTCAAAAAACCGGCAAGTTGATGAGCACACCCGACAAAAGTTATTGGCAGCAGATGGAATGGCTGATGTTCCAAATGGCGCACATCGGTCCCATGCTGGGACAGACGCATCATTTCGTTAAATTCAATCCAGGCAAGTCGCCGTATGCAGAGGAGCGTTACCGCAAAGAGAATGCGCGTCTGTATCAGGTGCTCGAGAATCGTTTGAGGGACAGGGAGTTTATCGTTGATGACTATTCAATCGTCGATATTGCAACCTGGCCATGGATCTCACGTTATGAATACCAACAAATGAATCTGAGTGAGTACCCACGGCTGAAGGACTGGTATTTACGTATTGCGGCGCGCCCTGCCGTGCAGCGCGGCTATGCCGTGCCAGAACCATTGCCCGTGCCGATTCCGGACTGATTCACGACTGAACGCTGTCAATGCCGAAGCCGGCTTCAACCTGCCGGCTTCGGCGGATTGGATTACTCGGCGAGACTGTCGTAAATAATATCTGCCGCGATGCTGCGCATGTTGCCCGCGCCCGGACGGGTCTTGCCCTGGGCCTGGATCATGCCGATCCAGAACATGTCTTCCACCGGATCGACCCAGAACCAGGTACCGGCGGCGCCGCTCCAGTAATAGGTACCGGAACTGTGCGGCGACTTCGCTTTTTCCGGATCTATGATGACGGCGAAGTCCACGCCGAAGCCCTGACCGGCTTGTCCATTGGAAGTCGCAGTGCCGCGCAGGTTCAACTCATCCCGCAAGCTGTTCGTGCGCATGATGCGAATCGACTCTGGAGTTAATAATCGGGTGTCGTCCAACTCGCCTTCATTGACGAGCATCTGCAGAAAACGGGCATAGTCATGCGTCGAAGACACCAGTCCACCACCGCCGGATTCGAGTCGCTCGGGATCGAGATAGCTGGGACGGTCAGTGCGATCAGGTTGTTGTACGAGTCGGCTGCGTTCCGTATCCCAGCTGTGCACTTCCGCGAAGCGCTCGATGTCATCCGCCTTTACATAGAATCGTGTGTCATTCATGCCGAGTGGCTGGAAAATGTTCTGCGCCAGGAATTCCCCGAAGCGCATGCCGGAGAGTTTCTGCACGATATAGCCCTGAATATCGACGGCGATCGAATAAGACCATTGCTCTCCCGGTTCAAACAGCAAGGGTATATCGGCAATCTTGGCAATCATCGAATCCAGATCGTCAGAGGCGAGAACCGCAGTGTCGCGGAATTTCGAGTTGACCGGATCGTCGCCGCTGAGACCATAGCCGAAGCCGGCAGAGTGATTCAGCAACTCGCGCATGGTTGGTCCTCGCGTGGGTGAAACCAGTTCCATTTCGCCTGCCTCATTGTAACTGCGCATGATTTTCAGATTGGCGAGTTCTGGAACGTATTTGCTGACCGGGTCGTCGAATTTCCACAGGCCCTTCTCGTACAGCATCATCAATGCGACACCAGTCACCGGCTTGGTCATTGAATAGATTCGAAACAGGCTGTCCTTGGTCATGGGTGTATTCGTGTCGACCGACGTAAGACCGGCCGTTTCAAAAGTGGCGACCTGTCCGTCTTTGGCCAGCAGCCACACCATTCCGGCCACATCCTGATCGGCGACGATCTTCTGCATCGCGGCATCGAGTGCGGCAATGCCCGCTTCAGAGAAGCCGGCAGCCGTTGCGCCTACTTCCTTTTCAGGCCAATTGGTATCGGCGGCCAGATTGGCGCAGAGAGTGAGGCTGGCGACAAACGCGGTGAGAGTGGACAAAGGGCGTCGACTGCCCGGTGCATTGCGCGTAATCATGCTGAGTGCTCCGTTCGTTATTGTAGGTTTCAGAGTTCGCTTGCGCTGGCCCATGCAGCCAGATCGGACCTGTGATGGTACGCGCGTGACGCTCTGTTGACCAGAGCAGACGGTGGGCCTTTCTGGTCTCACTAACGTTCGGAAAGGGTGTAGTCGAGGGGCAAGGCGGTGGTGTATTTGATCTGCTCCATGGCGAAGCTGGAAGAGACATCGGCGAGATCGGTGGACTGCACGAGCTTCTTGTAGAAGGCATCGAAAGCCGGAATATCCGGAACCACCACGCGCAACAGATAATCGGACTCACCCGCCATGCGGTAAAACTCCACTACCTCGGGAAACTCGCTCACTGTGCGAGAAAAGGCTTCCAGCCACTCCCAATTGTGGTGGTTGGACTTGACGGCCACAAACACGTCGACCCCCAGATTCAAGCGATCCCGGGATAACAGGGCAACCCGTCGGCGAATAACACCGGTTTCTTCCAGGCGCTGAATGCGCCGCCAACAGGGGGTGGGTGACAGCCCGACCCTTTCCGCGATGTCGGCGTTGGACAGAGAGGCATCCTGTTGCAGCAGAGTCAGAATCTTGCGGTCGATCTTGTCCACGGTATTTCGGAATCCTCAATTGAGCCCCAGTGCGAGCCTGTAGATCAGTTCGCAGTTGCGCTCACAGTGAAACCCTCAGTGAAATCTTCAATGAAACTCGCAATGAAACCCTCAATGAGATCCTCAGAGGAGCTCTAAGCGAAGCACTCAGGAGCAGGATTACAACAGATTAGTGTTGTAAATTAGTATATTAATACGAGAATAGAATAGAAACTAGATAAAAATACTACTATGGCGCGGAAATTGAGGAATTTTGCAAGAAAAATGCCTGCGGATTTTGCTATCGTACTGACCATTACCTTGCAGTGCTTGGAGAGCCAACGCCATGACCCCGGGCAAGTCCCACTTACAAAGCGTCAATGAAACCTACTTGCAGCACATGCAGCATGCGCTCAGT